>Ga0265294_10008127_pt1 | contig 12312 bp, 10 predicted proteins | sample MunlanPumphouse3_FD_192504 | JGI IMG/M metagenome (GOLD analysis project Ga0265294, IMG submission 192504) | Groundwater microbial communities from a municipal landfill in Southern Ontario, Canada - Pumphouse #3 | ecosystem: Environmental > Aquatic > Deep subsurface > Groundwater | place... | reverse complement strand
GAGATTGCCTGTTTTCCTCACCAGAGCCGAAGCTTTTTCGATGGACAGATAGGCTGAATTGCTTTTGGGGCTGGAGGCCAGGTAAACAGCGGTTTCGGCAAGGATTATCCGGCTTTCGGGCCAACCAATTTTATGGATGGCATCAAAACAGGCATTAGCCAGCAACAGAGCGTTGGGATTGGCCAGCCCTATATCTTCGGAGGCCGAAATAAGCATGCGACGGGCAATGAATTTGGGATCTTCGCCTCCTTCGACCATACGGGCCAACCAGTAAACGGCAGCGTCGGGGTCACTGCCCCGGATAGATTTGATAAATGCCGAAGCAATGTCGTAATGTATTTCCCCGTTTTTGTCGTAAGCCATGGGATTGGCCTGAATGCTTTCGCTTACTTTTTCATCGTCAATTATTACCGGATCTTCGGCCTGGTATTGAGTGAGCAGTTCAATAATATTGAGCAGCTTGCGGGCATCTCCGCCTGAAAAACGAAACAGATGGCCGGTTTCCTTGAGCAAAATCTTTCGCTTCTTCAGCTCAGGGTCATTGCTGACGGCTCTGTCGAGTAATTCCTTTAAATCGTCTTCTTCAAGGGCTTTCAGTACATAGACCTGGCAACGCGAGAGTAAAGGTGTTATGACTTCGAAAGAGGGATTTTCGGTAGTAGCTCCAATCAGAGTAACTATGCCTTGTTCTACCGCAGCCAGCAGGGAATCCTGTTGTGATTTGCTGAAGCGGTGAATTTCGTCAATAAAAAGGATAGGGGGCTTTTGTTGAAACAGCCGATTGTTTTTGGCTGTTTCGATGAGTTCACGTACGTCCTTAACTCCTGCATTGACGGCACTCAGACTGTAAAAAGGGCATTCCAGTTTATAGGCTATAATGCTGGCCAGAGTAGTCTTGCCCACACCGGGAGGCCCCCAGAGAATAAAAGACGACAGTGTGCCCGAATCGATCATCTTTCGTAAAATAGCTCCCTCGCCAACCAGGTGTTTTTGGCCGGCATAGTCATCCAGTGTCAAAGGGCGCATTCTTTCTGCCAGGGGTTTAGCCATTGTGATAAGTAACTTGTCGGTGATGAAACAAGGATTACAAAAATACGAACTAAATAATTAAAACTAAAGCCTTGCCGTAAGAAAATAAATCACTAATTTCGCAGCGTTTTCTAAGCTCTAGTTCAATTTAATTTTTAGGTATGAAAAAGCATAATTTCTATGCAGGACCATCTATCCTGAGTGAGTACACTATTCGGCAAACAGCGGAAGCCATCACCAATTTTGAAGGCACAGGCCTTTCACTGATGGAAATCTCACACCGCAGCAAACAATTCGTTGCCGTTTGCGACCAGGCACGTGCCTTAGTAAAAGAATTACTCCACGTTCCGGAAGATTTTGAAGTTATTTTCCTGGGTGGGGGTGCCAGCCTGCAATTTGCCATGGCTCCATTTAACTTTTTGGAAACCAAGGCGGCTTATCTTGATTCAGGTTCCTGGGCGTCCAAAGCCATCAAGGAAGCTAAAATGTTTGGAGAAGTGCAGGTAGTGGGTTCTTCCAAAGCAGATAATTATACTCACATACCCAAAAATCCGGAGATACCCTCAGACGTTGATTATTTCTACTATTGCAGCAACAATACCATTTTTGGTACCGAAATGCATGAAGATCCCAATCCGGGAGTTCCCGTCATTGCCGATATGTCTTCGGATATTTTTTCGCGTCCCATCGATTTCACTAATTATGCACTGATTTTTGCCGGAGCCCAAAAAAACCTGGCTCCTTCGGGCGTAACCCTGGTTATTGTTCGCAAAAGTATGTTGGGCAAAGTAAGTCGTCCCATTCCGACTATGCTCAATTACAAAACCCATGTCGAAAATGAATCCATGTTCAATACCCCTCCGGTTGTCCCCATTTACGCAGCTTTGCAAACCTTGCTGTGGTATAAGGAGCTTGGTGGTATTGAAAGCCTGCATGAGATTAACAAGCAAAAAGCGGCCCTTTTGTACGACGAAATAGACAGTAACCCCTTATTCAAAGGTACCGTAAGCTGCAAGGAAGACCGTTCCATTATGAATGTTTGTTTTGTTATGGCCGAAGGCTACGAAGAGCTCGAGGACGAATTCAACAAGTATGCAGCCGAAGCCGGTATGGTGGGTATCAAAGGACACCGTTCGGTTGGAGGTTTCCGTGCTTCCATTTACAATGCCATGCCTCTGGCCAGCGTCCAGGCCCTGGTAGACACCATGAAAAGTTTTGCAAAAATTAAATTAAAATAAAATCATGAAGGTACTAGTTGCTACAGACAAACCCTTTGCTCCTGTTGCCGTCAAGGGTATACGCGAAGTGATAGAAGGAGCCGGTTTCGGCTTTGAACTACTCGAGAAATACTCAGAAAAAAACAAGCTCATAAAAGCAGTTGCCAAGGCAGATGCCGTTATTATTCGCAGTGATATCATAGATCGTCAGGTTTTGGAAGCAGCTGCGAATTTAAAGATTGTAGTCAGAGCCGGAGCCGGCTACGACAACGTCGATTTGGAAGCAGCCAGCGAAAAAGGCATTTGCGTCATGAATACTCCAGGTCAAAACTCCAATGCTGTAGCAGAATTAGCCTTGGGTATGATGGTTTATGCCATGCGCAACATGTTCAACGGAACTTCAGGAGCTGAATTGAAAGGCAAAGTCTTGGGAATTCATGCCTACGGTAATGTGGGCCGTTGCGTAGCCCGTATTGCCAAAGGCTTCGGGATGGAGGTTTACGCTTACGATCCTTATTGCAGGGCAGATCTTTTCGAAAACGACGGGGTTAAAGTCTTTTGCAGGCTGGAAGATTTATACGAAAAATGTCAGATTGTATCTTTGCACATTCCGGCCACCGACGAGACCCGTAAATGTATCAATGCTGAATTGCTGGGCCGCATGCCCAAAAATGCCATCCTGGTTAATACAGCCCGCAAAGAGGTGATTGATGAAACTTCTTTGATGATGCTTATGGAAAATCGGGGTGATTTTAAATACATCACCGATATTATGCCTGCCGCAGATGCCAAGTTTGCCGAAAAGTTCCCAGGCCGGTATTTTTCCACCCCCAAGAAAATGGGAGCCCAGACAGCCGAAGCCAATATCAACGCCGGTATAGCAGCTGCTAAACAAATTGTAGGCTTTTTCAAAGAAGACAATCAGACATTCAGAGTCAATCCCTAAATTAGCATGACAAAAATCAGAGCTTTCAAAGGCTGGCGGCCACCGCAGAATCTGGTTGAAAAAGTGGCATCCCGGCCCTACGATGTATTAAATTCCAATGAGGCCAGGCAGGAAGCTGCCAATAATGAGTTTTCTCTCTATCACATCATCAAACCCGAAATTGATTTTCCAGTGGGTACCGATGAACATGATCCTAAGGTCTATATAAAAGCACGGGAAAATTTTGACCTTTTTCGTCAAAAGGGCTGGTTGGTGCAAGACAACAAAGCCATGTACTACATCTATGCCCAGACCATGAACGACCGAACCCAATACGGCCTGGTGGTTTGCGCCAGCGTAGAAGATTATATGACCGGTCGTATCAAAAAGCATGAATTGACCCGACGCGATAAGGAAGAAGACCGTATGAAGCATGTACGGGTGAACAACGCCAATATCGAGCCGGTCTTTTTGGCTTATCCCGCTCAGGAGGAACTCGACAGGATAGTAGCAGAACACATCAAAAAGAGCCCTGTTTACAATTTTACCGCAGCCGACGGTTTTGGTCATCAATTTTGGCTGGTCGATGACGACGAAAGCATCAAAACCGTCACCGCCTGTTTTGAGCGGATGCCTGCTCTCTACATTGCTGACGGCCATCACCGTACTGCTGCCGCTGCCCTGGTGGGTAACGAAAAGAAAGAGCAAAATCCCGCCCACAGCGGAAACGAGGAGTATAATTATTTTCTGGCTGTTTGTTTTCCCGACAATCAGTTGCAAATTATTGATTACAATCGCCTGGTCAAAGATTTGAACGGTTTGGATAAAGAATCTTTCCTGTCCGCTCTGGAAGAAGATTTTGTTGTAGAAAACCAAGGCTCAGAAATTTACAAACCCAACTGTTTACACAATTTTGGCCTTTATATAGACAGTGAATGGTATTCTCTCACTGCCCGGCAGGGAAGATACGACGACAACGACCCCATCGGTATACTGGATGTAAGCGTTTCATCGCAACTTATCTTGGATAAAATATTAGGAATCAAGGATTTGCGAAGCGACAAACGCATCGATTTTGTCGGTGGTATCCGCGGGCTTAAAGAGTTGGAACGCCGAGTGGACAGTGGCGAGATGGCCCTTGCCCTGGCCCTGTATCCTGTTTCGATGAAACAGTTGATTGATATTGCAGACAGCGGCAACATTATGCCTCCCAAAACTACCTGGTTTGAACCTAAATTACGTTCAGGACTGATAATACATAGCCTGGATGACTAAAAGGCCCTGAACCCCTGCAAAATACTATGACTGATGAATACAGAACCATAGCCAGCCGCAGCGAAGGCCTCTATAAAGATAAAGGCAGTAAATTTCTGGCTTTTGCTCTGCCGGTAGATAATCTGGAGGATGTACAACAAGAGCTGGAACAATTCAGGAAAAGTTATTTTGATGCACGCCATATCTGTTATGCTTATACGCTGGGATTAGAAGGAGAACAATACAGAGCCAACGATGACGGAGAACCTTCCGGAACAGCCGGCCGCCCTATACTAGGTCAAATCCGATCCTTTGGGCTCATCAATGTGCTGGTGGTTGTAGTGCGTTATTTCGGTGGAGTTTTATTGGGAACCGGAGGTTTGACTTCTGCCTACAAAACAGCTGCAGCTGCGGCCCTGTCCAATGCCAGGGTCCTGGAAAAAACGCTGGACGCCCAAATCAGCCTTAGTTTTGAATATCCTTATACCAACGAAGTAATGAGTATAATCAAAGACTGCGGAGCCCAGATAATTCATCCGCAATACGAAGAACTCTGTAGTATGGATTTGCAAATCAGGCTGAGTAAAGTAGAAGAATTAAAAGAACGTTTATCCAAAGTGGATTCACTGCTGATAAAAAATAATGAATAAAGCCTTTTTCCGTCGTATCTGGCGGATCATAACAGCCCCTGCTGCTGCCTGGACAGAGATTACAGAAGAAACAGCAGAAAATAAGCCTTATCTGAGTGCTTATTTTTATCCTTTACTGGCCATGGTTGGTATAGCTGCCTTTTTAAATCCTTTTATACATGCTCAGGAAAACTTCCGGATCGAGCTGGGGCAGGGCATTCAGACCTTTATTCGGGTTTTTACGGCTTATTTCGCCTCTTACTTTCTGTCATCGCTCGTACTGGATCGTTTATTCGTCCGTTGGTTGGGCATGGATGCCGACAAAGTAAAAGCCGAAAAACTGAGCGTGTATGCACTGACACCTTTGTTGTTGGTTCGTATCTTTACTTTCCTTATCAAGGACTTGTTTTTTCTGTATATCTTTGTCGTTTACACAGTGTTCATAGTATGGGAGGCTTCAGGCAGGCTGTATGTAATGCCCAATAAGCAAAGAGGCCGTTTTACTGCATTAACTACTTTGGTCTTGTTGTTGTCTCCGGTACTGATTGAATTTATACTCATCAAATTATTGCCGGGTCTAACCTAATGAAGCTATCTCGGGACATATTGATCAAAAACAAGCGTGCTACTTTCAATTTTGAGTTGCTGGACCGCTTTACGGCCGGTATGGTTCTGACCGGAACCGAGATCAAATCCATACGTCTGGGCAAAGCCAGCCTGTCTGATAGTTACGGTATTATGATCAGGGGAGAACTCTGGATAAAAAATCTGCAGATCAGTGAATACGACAACGGCACTTACAATAACCACAATCCAGGACGTGACCGCAAGCTTTTGCTGACCAAAAGAGAATTGCGCAAAATAGATCGCCTTACCCGGGAAACCGGTTTTACCCTGGTTCCGGTGAAACTGTTTATCAACGAAAAAGGCTGGGCCAAGTTGGAGATAGCGGTAGCTAAAGGCAAAAAAGCCTACGACAAACGCGAGAGTATCAGGGAAAAAGACGATCGCCGCCAAATGGACCGTTACATCAAAAACAAATTGTAAGATTACAAAGTTTAATTTGTTTCCTCAGGCTTCTGTTGTTCAAAATCTTTCACAAAACAGCGTTTGCGTTTGTTTTGTACGTGCTCGTAGTTTTTCCAGTGTTGTATGGCCTTAAAGTTGTCTTCGAGTATTCCCGTTGTTTCCACCGTTCTGATCTTGTTCTTGATCATCACTTCCTGAGCCTTGGTAATAAGCAGGCTGGCCACTCCTTTGGCCTGATAATCGGGATCTATGCCCGTAAGAAAAAGATCTACGGTGTCATTTTTTTTGCGGCTGCGCAATATAGACCACATGGCCCTTGGGCATAATCTGCCTTTGGCAATTTGCATTGATTTGCTCAGCGAAGGCACCGGTACGATAAAGCCGACCACTTTTTGATCGTTGTTTGTTACTATGTGCACGTATTCGGGATTGATTACCGGCAGGTAATTGTTCAGTACGTGTTCGATCATTTTTTCGTCCAGAGGGGCAAAAGAAAAGAGTTCGTAAAAAGATTTGTTCAGCAGTTGAAATATTTCCCGGCCGAATTTTTTCATGATGCGTTTGGACTTCATGCGAATAACGCTGAGTCCATATCGTTGTTCTATGATTTCCGCCAGGCGGACGGCCTTTTCGGGAATCTCAGCTGTCAGGCTTAAGCGAAACTCTATCCAATCGGTTTTTTTCCTGTAGCCCAGGCGTTCCATATGATCTTTGTAATAGGGCAGGTGATAGACCGAAGCTACCGATGCCAGCTGATCGAAACCCTCGACCAGCATGGCCTGGGTGTCGAGGTTGGAAAAGCCCAAAGGCCCCATGACTCCGCTCATCCCTTTGGATTTTATCCAGTTTTCGGCTGTTTCAAAAAGGGCGTCAACTACTTCGCGGTCGTCGGTGAATTCTGCACGGGTAAAGCGCCCGTATTTTTCCTGAGTCTTTTCGATATAGGCATAATGGATGATGGCTCCTATGCGACCAACCGTAATACCCTTTTTTTGGACTATCCAGAATTTAGCGTCGCAAAAGCGGAAAAAAGGATTAACAGCCGGGTTGATGTTGTTTATTTCTGATTTAAGAACAGGGGGCACCCAATAAGGATTTCCCCGGTATAAACGAAAAGGCAAAAGCGCAAATTCTTTGCGCAAGGCTTGAGTTGTTACTTCAATAATTTCCATTTCAGCTCTTTAATTTTCCTCTCAATAATCAGCAAATATAAAAAAAACAGTCTGAAATATATCGCTTTTGGCCGGGAATTTAGTATTGTTCCTGAATGCTTTTTTTAAAGCATTTGTTTGCCCACGGGGTATTCCCCCAGGACTTTCAGGTTGCTGGTCAGAGGGCGAATAGCCTCTATACTTTGTTTGTATTTGAGGTAATTTTCAAAAGTAAGGTCAATAAAAAACAAATATTCCCATTCATGACCAATGATGGGTATGGATTGAATTTTGGTCAGATTGTTGTGGTAATACGACAAGACCGACAAGACTTGAGACAAGGCACCCTCGTGGTGGTGAGTGGAGAAAACCAGCGAAGCTTTGTTTATTTTGGAATTCGCGTTGAATTTTTCGGCACTCCAGCGATCGGCCAATACCAGAAAACGGGTAAAATTGCGTTTGTTGGTTTCTACGCCGGCTTCCAGGACTTCCAGTCCGTAAATTTCTGCAGCCTGTCGGCTACAGATGGCTGCCCTGCCCATAATCTTTTGATTGCCTATGGCTCTGGCGCTGGTAGCGGTATCTTCGCTTTCGACTATAGTCCATTCGGGATGTAATTCCAGAAAATCGTCGCATTGCATCAGGGCTATGGGATGAGAATGCACTTCCCGGATATCATTGAAGTTTTGCCCGGGCATTGCGGCCAGACAATGGCTGATGCGGAGCTTGTATTCCCCTATAATGGCGGTTTCGCTGTCCCTGAGCAGATTGTGGTTTTGCAGCAGACTTCCTGCAATGGTGTTTTCTATGGCAATCACCCCCAGAATATTGCTGTCCTTGCGCATGGCTGAAAAGACTTCTCTGAAAGATTTGCATCCCTGCACTTCAACTTCTTCGCCTTCAAAAAAATTACGGGCAACTATGTCGTGGTAAGAGCCGGAAATACCCTGTATGGCTATTTGTTTCATAATAATAAAAAATTGTGACTCGTTTTATGGCAGAAAATCTTCGCGGCAGGGAGCGAAAGCATCCAGCAGAACACCGGCCTCCAGACAACGGACACCGTGCATCAGATCTGGTGCTACGTAAAAACCGTCACCGGCAGATATAACTGAGCTTTGGCCATCGATATCTACTTCGAATTTTCCACTGACGCAGAGCGAAGACTGGCTGTGGGGATGCTTATGCGCTGCGCCGACGCTGCCTTGTTCAAAGGCAACTTTGACCAGCATAATGTTTTGATCGTAACCAAGAATTTGTCTTTTGACTCCACCGCCCAGATCGGTCCAGGGCAGTTCATTTTCCATCAGGTAAGAAGGACTGTTCATAGTATTCAATATTAAATGATCTTGTAAAAATTCTTCGGGATTAAGGGCTTTAGGTGTAATGCGGATGCGGTACATTTGTCCCTTGAAAAAGCAAACTTTGTTTTGGCGCACTCCAACAGAGGCAAGTCCCTTGTTAATAGTCTGATATGAGAATGCCGCTGTCTTTTCGAGTTGGCCGTTTACATAAGAAAACAAGCTGTCTTTGCGGCAGACAAAGGCGACCTGATACCATCGGTTGCCGGGGTGAGTAAGACTGGAGTCTATCAAGGCATATCCCTGGCTGTCGGGACGTTTTACATAGGCATCGAAATACCAGTTGCCGTCGGGTTTTACCCTGGTCTCCAACATGATGCGTTCTCCGGAAACTTCACCCAGATGCAGAAAGCGTTGTTCGAATGGCCCATCGGCATCTGGCCTGAAAATGGCTTCGACTGTGACTTCTTTCATGCCGGCCAGAGGATTAGTATTCAAAAAGAATGCCTCTTGTCCAAAAAATTGAACTGCCGGTCCCAGTTTGGTATCGACCAATACCGGCTCTCCCAGCTTAAATTCCACACCGGGAAGTTCTGCCACTTTCCAGTCGATGCTGCCCGGAATCTTATCCTGTTTGGACTGGCAGGCAGTCAACAGAAGGATTAAAAAGAAGTAAAGGCTATTTTTCATTTGAGTTCTCTTTTTGGCTTAGCAAATACTGCATTAATATTCCCATGTGTTGAACATAAGTACTGACCGAAATCCCCAGGGGAGGATCTTCGGAACGATAAAACTGCGTATTGCAGGGATGTTTCAGCGTTTCTTCGTAAAGTTCGGGTACCGGATCATCGGCACAGCCTTCTCCTATATAGGGATTGGTTGTCAAAACCAGGGGAGCAGGCCAATAGCCCTCTTCGTTTAAAGAAGCAAGTACATCATTAACACGATCAAGAGGCTTTGTCTGATCAGGATTCAGAAAGTTCCGGAGTGCATCAGGCCTTTTGTTGTACAAGAAATTCTCTAGCAGAGACTCCCGAAGTTCCGGATGCAGCAGGGGAGAGTCCTGGCTCAATTCTTCGGCAGACTGGCTCATCAAAGTCTCGTATCTCATGCGTAAATAATCTGTGTTTACAGTGCAGAACGATGAATAATGCCCGATAGTGTTGTGCGGGTTTTGATCAACATAGTAATCGCCATTGAAAATATGCAGACCTTTTCGATGCAAAAACAGAGGTGTAAAACTGTCGGGGACCACCATGCGGGGACAAAGTTTAGCTCTGTCGTTACTGCGTCCGATTATTTGTAACATACTGTCGCTGAAGGCTACTTCGTCCATAAAAGTCAGAGCGGCAGGAAGGGCTTGCATGAATTTTTGTTTTCCGGTGAGGCGATAATACTCCATCAGCAGCATGACTGTTCCATAGGTAGTAGAGATACAAACCGATGCCGGTTCAAAATCTCTGGCCTTAGCCGGTTGCAAGTCCAGGTTGTACTGCAGGGCCCAGCCGGCAGTGGGTGCTGCCTGTTGCAGCTGCAACAGGCAATCCATGCCCTTTTCTGCAGCATGAAGGCAAGTTTCATCGTCGAGCAGGTAATAACAACGCAGCATAAAATCGATGTTTCTTTCCATCACTCCGTCGTTGAGCGTTATGAAGCTCGTATAATCGGGACTGCCGTCTTTGGCAGGAAAATCGTATCTCAGGGGATAACGTTGGGGCCAGCCCCCGTTAGGATACTGACTTTGTAGAAAGAAACCGATAGCACGATCCAGAGCTTGTTTGTGGCGAGGCTCTTTTTTAAGCAAATAAATACGCAAAAAGAAGTTAGCCGGTCTGTACGATGTCTGGTCGTCGAAAGTGGCGTTACCGTAGTAATAATTGTATTCACTCACACCCCAGGCATTCTTGCCTATCGTGGCATACCATTGCCTTAGCGACTCCTCACCGGCAAAATCAAAAATGTAATTCCATCCTCCACAGGGCAATTGTGAGGCTGTCAAAGCCTCAGCTACCCGGCAGGCTTGTTGGTAAAAGTACTCATCATCCGTTGCTAAATAAGCATCCAACAGGGCATTGCCCATGGCAGGAGTGGGGCCGTCTATCCAGATCATAGAGGGATAAGCTTCGAGTTCGCCCCAACGACGCGAAAAATCCGGCAGGTAAGTACCAACAAAACCGCCGTTGATGCTTACTTTCTCCATCATAAAGGCGGTGGCCTTGCGCATGCAGGCTTTCACTTCTTCTTCGGGTTTTGTGCCGGCTTTTGCCTGCAGGTTATTTGCCGGAATAAGGACTAACAGGCATAAGAGCAGCCTGTTCATAGATTTAATTTTCAAGGGGTAAGGCAGCATAATCCTTAGAATATCGCAGGTGTTGTTCTACGTAGTTTTCGTCGTAATGAACGGTTATGTCAACAATTTCGTTGTTATTGTTGTAAACCGGTTTGTATATGGGATTCACAAAGCCTTTGTAAGGGGATAAATTCAATTTGGCGTAACGATCCAAAATCTCCTGATGCAACTGCGGATCCACCTGAACCGCATAGTTTTCGACCATGGTTTGGGCAGCGGGGTAATCGCCTTCGGATTTAATGCGTTGAACTTCGGCCAACAATTGTCCCGTCAACTGACGTAGTGCTTCGTAATCGTTGATAAGCAGATAAGTTTTGTTGTGACGTTTTTTTAATTCCATCACTTTGTCCCTGCTGCCCCGATCGAGTAGCCAACGGGCTATCAGAGCCCTGTTGCGCATATGCGATTCTTCGATCTGACCGCCTGGCTCTATTCTGGTCAATTGGCTTAGCAAGCCGTTCATCATGTATTCGTAATACTCTGCTTTGTAAGCTTCGGCATCGGGTACTAAACCCAGTTCTACCAATTTGGGATCGGCCAGAAAGTACAAGGCAAAAAGATCGGCCCGGGCTTCTTCCATCACTGAGCCATAAGACCTCAGAGCGTTGGGATCAACGCCAGGCAACAATTGGCCGGATCCGTGGCCCAGGCATTCGTGCAGGTCGGTATGCAGATTGCCGGTAACAAAGCCGTATCTGGCCGAAGCTTCCATTTCGGCATTGCTCCACATAAATTCTTCGTTAAAACCGCTGCCTTGAGAGGACTTGAAATAAGCCTCCGTAATATTTTCTATGGTGACCGATTTGGAACCGTAATCACGACGAATCCAATTGGCATTGGGCAGGTTGATACCAATAGCCGTAGTTGGGTAGGCGTCGCCGGCCATGATGGCGTTGGTGATCACCTTGGCCGAAACTCCTTTGACTTGTTTTTTTCTGAAAGCATCGTTTATAGGTGCATGATCTTCAAACCATTGGGCATTGTCGCTGATGATTTGCGTGCGTTTGGAGGCCTCTTCGTTTTTAAAATTAACAATAGCTTCCCAGCTGCCTTTGATGCCCAGGGGATCACCATAGCTTTCGATGAAACCGTTTACGAAGTCCACTTGCGATTGCAAATCCTGCACCCAGAGAATGCTGTATTGATCAAAAGTTTTGAGATCACCGCTGTGGTAATAATCTATCAGGCTTTGAATGATATCTTTTTGACGATCGTTTTCGGCCACTTCTTTGGCCAGCTCCAGCCAATGGACTATGTTTTCGAGTGCAGTTGAGTAAAGACCTCCGATTTTCCAGATTTTTTCGCGAAGTTGTCCCTCTTCTTTGACCAGACGGCTGTTTAAGCCGTAGGATACCGGGCTGGGGTCGTCGGGATTGTTGAGCGCTTCATAAAAGGCTTCTGCCTCTTTTTGAGTGACATCGCGGTAG
>Ga0265294_10008124_pt1 | contig 12313 bp, 10 predicted proteins | sample MunlanPumphouse3_FD_192504 | JGI IMG/M metagenome (GOLD analysis project Ga0265294, IMG submission 192504) | Groundwater microbial communities from a municipal landfill in Southern Ontario, Canada - Pumphouse #3 | ecosystem: Environmental > Aquatic > Deep subsurface > Groundwater | place... | reverse complement strand
CAAATCCACAATCATCATCCTCAATATATTTCTTTACTTGTTCTTCATCTCTAGATAACCAATCAAATTCTGTTTTATTTGGTTTAAAAGCACTATTATAACTTCCAAATGATAACTTATTTAAGAACTTGTTTGGTTTAGTATTATCAGCTAATGCAAAAACAACATTAGCAACAAAATTGCCAGCTTTTGCAAGAGTAGAAGGACCATTAGTTCCCGATAAGACTACACCATTTACAGAATTACCATATTTACTGATATATTCTTGTAAGATGAATGAGCCCATTGAATGAGCAATTATAAAGATTTTCTTGCCAGGATTTTTATCTTTAAGATATTTTACTAATTCTTCCATATTATCAACGCACTTTTCAAAATCGCCTTTTTCCCAGTGGCCCTTTTTACCAACAACAGGTATTCCATGACCAATTTGGTTTATTGCATAAACACTATAATTATCTTTGTTTAGTAATTTAGCAATATAGTCATACCTAGAAGCATGTTCTGCCATACCATGTCCAATAACAACAAAAGCCTTCGGATTCTCAATCTCCCATTTTAAGCCAGATATATTATTATTTATGTCAAAGATTTCCATCTTTTTCACCTCTTTAAACTATTATATCAAAAAAATAAATTAATTTTAACACAATTTTATAATTCGTATGCATCCTAATTTATTTTTGTTTATTCTTGTAGTGTGTTAAAATTATGATGGTGATATAAATGAGAATAGATAAATTTCTAAAAGTTTCAAGAATCATTAAAAGAAGAACGGTATGCAAGGATCTTGCTGAAGGTGGTAGAGTCTGGATTAATGGAAATACTGCAAAGCCTTCATCAGAGGTAAATAAAGGTGATATTGTAAAGATAAAATTGATAGATAGGGTTTTGATTTTAAAAGTTAATAGTATCCAAGACTTTGCCAGCAAAGAACAAGCCGGAGCAATGTTTGAAATAATTGAAGAGATTTTTGATAAGCAAGATTAATAATAGGGTTTATATTTATTTAAAAAATATGCTATAATCAAGTAAATATGAGGTGAAAACATGCAAAGAAGTGAAGAAAGATCTAGATCAACATGGAATATGAATAGGGCAACTTCAATTGTTCTTTTTGGTTTAGCAGTTATAGCTTTAATGTTTGTTTTAAAAATAGGTATTGATTATTATAAGCAATATAAAATAAATGAAAGATTGAATGAATTAAGAGCAGATATTATTAAAGAGAATGAATATCTTGAAAATGCTAGTGAGTTATTACAAGATAGTGATTATTATAGCATTTATATTAGAGAGGAATTTCAATTTGATGGAGAAAATATAATAAGAATTCCTTAAACAGTTTAAAAGGTATCATAGTAGAGATGCCTTTTGTTTTTTTTAGACTCATTTAACTAGTAAGTTCATATTATTTTTGTTAGAATATCATTTGTTTTAGAGGTGTTTTTATGGAACTAAATCTTGATAAAAATAAAAAGTATTTAATAGGCGTTTCTGGTGGGCCAGATTCTATGGCTCTTTTAGATATGTCTAGAGAAAATGGACTAAATGTAGTTGTTTGTCATGTTAATTATCAAAAAAGACCTACCAGCAACAGAGACCAAAAAATTGTTGAAGATTATTGCAAAAAAAATGGAATAAAGTTGTTTGTGTCACTTGTAGAAGAAGAACACTCAGGAAATTTTCAGAATTGGGCTAGAGAATATAGATATCATTTTTTTGAAAAAATATACTTCCAAGAAAAATGTGATAATTTGTTAATTGCACATCAATTAGATGATTATCTAGAGACTTATATTCTTAAAAGAAATAGAAATGTTTATTGTGAGGATTTAGCAATAAAAAAAGAAAACATTATATATGGTATGAATGTTATTAGGCCACTTTTGAGTTTTCTAAAAGAAGATTTAAGAAATTATTGTTTGGATAATAAAATTAGTTATGGTGATGATGAAACAAATTTTACTAATAGTTATGCTAGAAACATTGTAAGAAATGAACAATTAATCAATTTAAATAAGCAAGAAAAATTAGAAATGTTTAAAGAAATTGAAAAAGAACAGGCTAGACAAAACAAAATCAATGAAAAAGTTTTTGAATTTTACAATAAAGTAGTACATGATAAGCATTTATTAATCAGAGAGTTTAAGGAGTTGGATGAAGATTATAGAATTCTAGTTCTTTACAAATTTATTGAAAAGAATGTAAAAATTAAGACTTCAAAACTTTCTTATTCAAGGCTTCAAGATATTATTAAAAAAATTATTTCTGATAAGCCAAATATTTTTATTGATTTATGCTCTTGCAAAGAAGGATTGTATAAAAATTATGATATACTAGAAGTCGGATTATTACCTAAAGTTCAAAATTTTGAGTTTGTGTTAGAATCTTTTAAAGAATTAGAAACCCCAAATTTTAAACTATTAAGTAATGGCAAGAAAATGGAAGGAATCTATGTAGATGATAGCGACTTTCCACTAGTAATAAGGAATTATCGCGGAAATGATATAGTTTCATTAAAAAGTGGGCACAAGAAAGTTAATAGAATTTTTATAGATAAAAAAATAAAATTACAGGAAAGGCAAAGAATTCCTATTGTTGTTAACAATAAAAATAGAATTATTCTTATTAGTGGTATATATCGTGATGTTGAGCGCAAAGGATTGCAAAGCAATATATTTGTGGTAAAATGTTAACATATAATTTTAATGGGGTGATTCTTATATGATGGAAGATATTAAAGAGATTCTTGTTGATAATAAAAAAATCGAGGCAAGATGTGAAGAATTAGGTAAAGAAATTAGCAAAGATTATCAAGGAAGATTACCAATATTAGTGGGATTATTAAAGGGGTCAGTTCCGTTTATGGCAGAATTAATAAAACACATTAATATTCAGGTTGAAACGGAATATATGGTTGTTTCTAGTTATGGGGGAGGAATCACTTCTTCTGGAGAAATACAAATAATTAACGACTTAACAATATCTCCTCAAGGTAGAGATATAATTATTGTTGAAGATATTGTTGATTCAGGATTAACACTTGACACTATTATCAAGTTATTGAAATATAGAGGAGCAAGTTCGGTGGAAGTAGCTTGTTTGCTAAGTAAACCAGATGCTAGAAAAGTCAAAGTTGATGTTAAATACTTAGGATTTAATATCAAAAATGAATTTGTTGTCGGATTTGGATTAGATTATGATCAACTTTATCGTAATCTTCCATTTGTTGGAATATTAAAAGAAGAAATTTATAAAAAGTAAAAAGGAGCGTGAAAATAAATGGCAGATAATAACAATCGTCAGCCAAATAGTCCTAGAGGAAACAAGAGTACATTTCAGTTTATTTTACCTTATCTTGTTATTTTGGGAATTGTAATATTTTTGTTATTTAATGTTGGTAATTGGTTTGGAAATACTACAAGACAATATACTGCACGAGGTTTAATAACAGAGTTACAAACAGTTGATACTAGCAATGTAGAGTCAATAATTGTATCGCAAAAAGAGACAGTTATAGATATATCGGGAGTAATAGTAGAAAATGGTGAAAAAATAAGTTTCACTGCTGTAGTACCAAACTACTATGAAAGTCAATTATTCCCAGCTTTAGAAAGATTTGGAACAAAAGTAACTATTGAAAATGCTTTCCAAACAAATCTATTTAGTTCACTACTCATTTATTTAATTCCTATTGGATTGGTCGTAATATTAGGATTAATATTTATGTCTAAAATGGGTGGAGCAAATGGTAATAAACAAGCCTTTGATTTTGGAAAATCTCCAGTAAAAAGAATAGAAAACAGTAAAGTTAAATTTGCTGATGTTGCTGGATGTGAAGAAGAAAAGGCTGAGATGGTTGAATTAGTAGAGTACTTAAAAAATCCTAAGAAGTTTTCAAAGATGGGAGCAAGAATTCCTAAGGGAGTTATTTTAAAAGGTGCACCAGGTACTGGTAAAACCTTACTTGCAAAGTCGGTTGCGGGAGAAGCGGGAGTTCCTTTCTTATCAATTTCTGGTTCTGACTTTGTAGAGATGTTTGTTGGTGTCGGAGCATCAAGAGTTAGAGATATGTTTAAAAAAGCTAAACAACTAGCACCAAGTATTCTTTTTATAGATGAAATAGATGCAGTTGGTCGTCAAAGAGGTGCAGGTTTAGGCGGAGGTCATGATGAGCGTGAGCAAACATTAAATCAATTGCTTGTTGAGATGGATGGTTTTGAGGATAACTCTGGGATTATTGTTATTGCAGCAACCAATCGTCCAGATGTTCTTGACCCAGCTTTGTTAAGACCTGGTAGATTTGACCGCCAAATCACTGTAGATTTACCAGATAGAAAAGGAAGAGAAGCAATTTTAAAAGTTCATGCAAGAAACAAGAAAATAGCATCAGAAGTTAATTTTGAAAATATCGCATCAAGAACACCAGGATTTAGTGGTGCAGAACTTGAAAACGTATTAAATGAAGCTGCAATTTTGGCAGTAAGAACTGATAAAACAGAGATTACTACTGAAGATATCGATGAAGCAATAGATCGTGTCATGGGAGGTCCAGCAAAAACTTCCAAAATTATTACACCAAGAGAGAAAACATTGGTTGCTTATCATGAATCTGGGCATGCAATGGTTGGATTAAAATTGGAAAATGCAATGCGTGTTCAAAAAGTTACAATAATTCCTAGAGGAGAAGCTGGTGGTTATGTTCTAATGACTCCAACTGATGATAGATTCTTAAATACTAAAGGAGAATTGTTAGATCGTATCGCTGGGTTACTTGCAGGTAGAGTATCAGAAGAGATATTCTTTGATGATGTTACAACTGGTGCTCATAATGATATTGAGCAAGCAACAAAGATTGCTAGATCAATGGTTACTGAACTTGGTATGTCAAGTTTAGGACCTATTCAATATGAAAGACAAGCTGGTTCAGTATTCTTAGGAAGAGATTATACAAATTCACAAAGGAATTTCTCGAGTGAAGTTGCATATGAAATAGATAAAGAAATACAAAAGATTGTTAATGAGTCTATGGCAAGAGCCAGGAAAATTCTTCTTGATAATAAAGATAAAGTAGAATTAATTGCAAAAACTTTGCTTGATAAGGAAACATTAACTAATGAAGAAGTTGTTTCTTTAGTTGAAACTGGAGTGCTTCCTAAAAAAGAAAAGAAAGTTGAGCCAGAAGTTCAACCTCAAGTTCAGCAAGAAATAAAAGAACCTAACAAAGAAGAAAATATTTCTTCCAAAGAAGATTCATCAGAAAGTAAGGAATAATTTATATTGATAAAAACGACTTATGTCGTTTTTATTTGAATAAAGGAGGGACTGTGTTTGGACAGTTTAGTAAAAGGATTAATTAGAGATGGTAACATTAGAGTGTATGGAGTAGATAGTTCAATGACTTCAAAAACCATATGTAAATCTCATAGTACAACTCCAGTTGTAAGTGATGCTTTAAGTAGGCTTATAAGCGTTGGAACAATGATGGCAGGAATGTTAAAAGATGGCAGACTAACATTAAAAATAGAAGGCAATGGGCCAATAAAAATGCTATATGTTGACGCTTCATCAAATGGTGATATAAGAGGATTTGTTGGTAATCCTCTTGTTGAATTACCATTAAATGCTAAAAATAAATTAGATGTAGGAAAAGCAGTTGGAAACTTAGGTGTTTTAACTGTTACTAAAAAACAGAATCTAAAGCAAGATTTTGTTGGTGATGTTATTTTAACAAGTGGTGAAATAGGTGATGATTTTAGTTATTACTTTTATATGAGTGAACAGACACCATCTGTGGTTCTTGTCGGGGCTATTGTTGATACAAATTACGAAGTAAAACTTTCTGGAGGAATGATTTTGCAATTGCTTCCAGGAGCCAATGAAGAAGATTTTGTTTTTGCTGAAGAATTTGCTCAAAAAACTCCTTCAATTTTAAAACTTTTTGAAGAGCATAACGATATATTAAGTGTTGTAAAAAATGTGTTTCCAGATATAGAAATACTATCACAAACACCAATAAGATTTTCTTGTGATTGTTCTAAACAACGCTTTATAAATGGAATATCAACATTAGATGAAAGAGAAATTAATGCTATGATTGAAGAAGACCATGGTTGTGAAGTTCGTTGCGATTTTTGTAATCGTGTGTATAATTTAAGTGAGGAAGATTTAAAAAAATCTCTTGAAATCAAACACAAAAAAGGGGAATAGATAAGTGATTATACCAATCTTGATTTGTTTGCTTATCATTGGGACAGGCATTTTAGTTGTCATTACTGATAAGGGAATGAGAAAGCAAAGAATTATTATAAAAACAATAACTAGTTCAGTTTTTGTTTTGATTGGTATTTTCAGTTATTTGAAATATAAAAATGATTTTTTATATTTTCTTTTATTAATTATTGGAGCAGGTTCATCTTTCTTTGGTGATGTATTTCTTGCTATTTCTTCTAAAAGTGAGAGGAATTCTAGTAATACTAACTTAATAATAGGAGCTTCTTGTTTCTTTCTAGCACAATTATTATATTCTTCAGCTTTTATAAGCAAAGTTGGATATAATTTTGTGCTTTTATTTATTCCTTTAATTGGAATTATAATATTATTTTTAGCAACACTTTCTAGAACAAATACATTAGAGGTTGGCAAACTTAAAATACCACTACTAATATATGGATTAAGTGTTTGTTTTACATGTTCAGCATCAATTAATTTTCTTATAGTATATGGGCTTGATTCATTTCTATCAATAGTTGCTTTTGGTGGAATATTATTTTTAATAAGTGATTTTTTACTAATATATAAATATTTCCATAAAGATTATTATCCAAGAACCATTAATTTCATTTATTTATCTACATATTATTTAGCACAACTGATATACATGATAAGCCTAGTTTGGAATTAAAAAAATACAATAATTTTATATACTAAATCATTTAGTCTATGGTAGACTTATTGTATTTAATTATGTAAGGGAGGCTAAAATGTGGCTAAAGTAATTTATGAGCTTAGAGGAGTTTCTAAAATTTATAAAGTAAGTGAAACAATCACCAAAGCTTTAGATAATATAGATTTAAAGTTATATGAGGGAGAGATTATTGTTGTACTAGGTCCATCTGGCAGTGGTAAATCTACACTTTTAAACGTTCTTTCGGGAATAGATAATGCTACAAGTGGTGAAGTATTGTTTCTAGATAAACAAATTGAAAAATATAGTCTTGATGAATTAACTAGTTATCGTAGAGAATATTTGGGATTTATTTTTCAAACCTATAATTTGATTTCTAATCTAGATGTAAAAGAAAACATTGAATTAGGTTTGCAATTAGCAAAAGATCCAATAAGTATTAATGAGATAATTGATAGTGTTGAGTTGACAAGTCAAAAGAATAAATTTCCATATCAATTATCTGGAGGGCAACAACAAAGAGTGTCTATTGCTAGGGCTTTAGTAAAAAATCCTAAAGTCTTGTTTTGCGATGAACCAACAGGAGCTCTTGATGAAACAACGGGTAAGATTGTTTTAAAAACAATTCAAGAATTGAATAAAAAATATAAAACAACAATAGTAATAATTACCCATAATCCTAGCATTGCGCAAATGGCTAATAATGTTATAAGAATTAATTCAGGGAAAATAGCTAGTAACATTAGGAATGAAAAAGTTCTTGATGCTAGCGAGATTAGGTGGGCTTAATTATGTGGTTATTATTTTTAAATTCCTTAAAGGGAATAAAGAAGAAAAGATTGCAAATGATCGGTTTGACATTCTTGATCTTAATATCAACAGCTGTTTATACAACAATGAATTCAGCACTAGACAGGATGGATTCAATGTCTGAACAGTACATGGAAGAACAAAACGTTGAGCATATGACAATTTTATTGAATGAAACAAATATTTTAACAAGAGAAAATATTGCTGATATGTTTAATGAAAAATTATCATCATGGAAAGATATTGAGTTACCAGAAGTTGTGGTAACAGATGAGATGTTAGAAAAATATGATCAAGAAGGTTTGCAAGAAATGCGTGATTCTATTATAGAATCTGGAGTTCCAGAATTTATGGTAGAGACAATATTGAAGCAACAAATAGGCAAAATACTTGCAGGGAGTAATTATTTATTAGGAATAATAAATGGGACATATCCTGCCGATGATTTAAATACATATATATTTTATGGTTGCAGTTCAAAGGCTAAAAATGAATCAACAAACCTAGACCCCAATCTACCTTATTTAAAGTTTTGTCCAATTAATCCAGGAACCACAACATCTAGTGACAACCCTAGTGAAGTTCCAACTACAGATGATGAATGCGCCGACAATAGTAGCACAAATACAAATGCTTCATCAAATATTGCTAAACTTTATGAAAATTTTTCAGCAATGACGAATAATAGTAGTTATGGTGTTGATAAATATGAATATTTGACTCCAATAATGGAAGAATTATCCCAAACATATGATTTTACTTATGTTTTGAAAGCAAATAAAGTATTAACTTATTCTGTTACAGGAGATGACCAAAATTATGCTGCAAGCATAATGGTTTATGATGCAAATTTGAAGGTAAATACACCATATTTAATTGAAGGACAAGAACCAGTAAATAATGATGAGATAACCATTGCGCTTCCTTTTGCAAAAAGTAATGAGATTGAATTAAACTCATATTTTGAAATTGATGGCAAAGAATATAAGGTTGTAGGATTTGCTTATGCTCCAGACTACATTTATCCAGCAATATCTTTTAACACACCATTATATGATGTTAAAAGACACACTGTTATATATACAAATCAAGCAACATATGATGATTTTAATGGCAAAGAAGAGAAATACTATGCAGCAAAGTTTAATGATTATAATGGTTCTTATACTGATGAAGCACTACAAGATTTAGTTAAGCCAGTAAGAAAAGATAGCAGAGTACTATATGTATTATCTACTGCAACAATTAGTCCAAGAATATCTATGTTTACAGAAGAAGTAAAAAATAATAGAGTCTTTACTTCATATTTCATGTATGTATTGCTTACAATTGCAATTTTCATAATTATTATGGTTATGAAGAAAAGGATTGATGATGAAAGATTACAAATTGGTGTTCTAAAGTCACTTGGCTATAATACCTATATGATTGCCGCTGGTTATTTGGTTTATCCAATAGTGGGATCAATAATTGGCGGAATATTAGGATATGGTTTAGGCGTTGTATTACAAGGACCTGTTGTGAATTTATACAAATCTTTTTACAATATTCCAATGAATGATTTCTTCTTTGATGCAAAATATTTGTTACTATCGTTAGTAATACCTTTGTTATCACTTTCATTGCTTAGTTACTTAGTGGCCCTTTTCATGCTAAGACATAGACCACTAAAACTATTAAGAGAAGGAAGTAATTTAAAAGTTAATTTTATGACGAAGATAGTTACTAAATTGACTTCACCTCTTAAGTTTAAATCAAGATTTAGGTTATCTTTAGCATCTAGATCCCTTGGTAAACTATTAGTTATAACGTTATGTTCATTTTGTACTGGATTATTAATTGTTTTAACACTCATTGGTTCAACAATGATGAATAAAATGATTGATAAAACTTTTGCTGGAGCAAGTTATGATTATCAGATTACTTATTCTTCTATGGTTGATCCAACCATAATTGATGGATATGATGAAAATCATGATAATGAAGATTTAATAGTTTCATCAGATTTGACTTTGTATCAGATAATTAGAAGAAATGGAACTAATGAGGTTCTTGATAAGACTAGAAGTGTTACTGTAAATGGTATAGATGAAAATCTAAATCTTTTGAAAATCACTAATAGCGATGGCGAAGATATATCTTATAAATTGTTTGAAGATAATGGTCAAGAAGGTGTTGATAATATTGTTATCAATGATACTATTAGGACTTTATTAAAAGTTGAAATTGGCGACACCTTAATATTATCAAAAAGAGTTGATATAGATGGTAATGTACAATGTAGTAATGATAAAAAATACCTAATTGTTGATATAAATGAGACATTTAGTGGTTTAAATAGTTATGTTGATAAAGGTTCAATCGCTGAGTATTTAGGATATAGTGATCAATCATATAATATGATATATACCGATGAATTGAAGTCAATATATGATGAAAGCAATACCAATATCTCAAGTGTTTTCCGCTACGATGATTTGAAAAAGAATATTTCAATAGCAATAGAAATGGCTAATTATTCTATATATATAATTATCGCTTTTGCTGGAGCAATGGCATTAATCATAATATCAGTTGTTTCAAACATTGTTGTTGATGAAAACAAGAAGCATATATCACTGATGAAAGTCATGGGATATAAGGAAAAAGAAATAAAATCAGTAGTTTTGAATATATATACTCCATTTGTTTTAATAGCATATCTTTTGTCTATTCCTGCTATGAAAGGGATATTAAGATTTATTATTTCTTTAGTTGCACGAGATTTAGATTTCTCTGTGCCAATTGAATTATCATTACAAGGAGCGTTATTAGGACTTGCAGTAATAATGGCTGCTTATTTCATAGCACTAAGTATGTCGAGAAAAGCATTAAATCGTGTTTCTCTAGCTGAAGCACTAAAAAGAGAGTAGGTGTATTTCGTGTCAACACTAATTAAATTAAATAATATATGTAAATATTATTATCAAGGTGAAATAGTTACCAAAGCTTTAGATGATGTCAATATTGATGTTGAAAAAGGTGAGATATTAATAATTTTAGGATCATCAGGAAGTGGGAAAACTACTCTTTTGAATGTAATTTCTGGTCTTGATGTTCCTACAAGTGGCCAAATCATTTTTGATGGCAAGGATATCACTCATTATTCAGATTCAAGGATGACAAAATTTAGAAAGCAGAATGTAGGATTTATATTTCAAACCTATAATCTTTTAGCTCATTTAAATGTTTATGAAAATGTTAAAGTTGGAGCTCAACTTGGTAAAAACAAAAAAGAAGATATTAATTACATAATTAAAATGGTGGGCTTAGAAGAGCACGCCAACAAATACATGCATCAACTTTCTGGAGGACAACAACAAAGAGTATCTATTGCAAGAGCGATTGCTAAGAAACCTTTTGTTATGTTTTGTGATGAACCAACAGGAGCTCTTGATGAAACAACTGGTAAAGTCGTACTAAATAGTCTAGTTAAGATAAATAAAGAACTGAAGACAACAATGGTTATAATAACTCACAATCCTGGTATTGCTCTTATTGGTGATAGAATAATAAGAATGAATAGTGGCAAAGTTGTTGATTTTTCTAAAAATGAGAATAAAATGTCACCAGATGAGATACCTTGGGGGTAATATCGTTGTTTAAGATTAGAAATTTGGAAATAAAAAATAGAGTAATTGCAGCACCTTTAGCTGGTATTAGTAATGAGGCATATAGAAAAATTCTCTTTGAAATGGGAGCAGGATTAGTATATGCAGAAATGGTATCAGATAAAGCTCTTTGCTATAACAATCAAAAAACATATAAGATGCTAGAAGTTGGTTCTAATGAGCATCCTTTAAGTATGCAAATCTTTGGAGGAGACTTAGAATCATTAGTGCAGGCAGCAAAAATTGTTGATAAATCTTGTGATTGCGATGTTATCGATATCAACATGGGGTGTCCAGTTCCTAAAGTTGTAAAAACAGGGGCAGGAAGTAAACTTCTATGTAACCTAGATACGACATATGAAATGGTTAGAGAAGTTGTGAATAGTGTTTCTAAGCCCGTTACAGCAAAAATAAGGATTGGTTGGGATAATGAATCAATAAATGTAGTTGAGACTGCCAAGATGCTTGAAAAGGCTGGTGTGAGCGCGATTGCAGTTCATGCAAGAACAAGAAGTCAATTTTATTCAGGAGAAGCTGATTGGAAATATATTAAAGAAGTGAAAGAAGCAGTAAGTATACCAGTTATTGGTAATGGTGACATTAAGTCTCCTCAAGATGCTAAAAGAATGCTTGAACAGACAGGATGCGACGCTGTAATGATTGGTAGAGCATATCTAGGTAATCCTTGGATTATTAAGCAAACAATTGAGTTTTTAAACGATGGAGTAGTATTAACTAATCCTTCAATAGAAGAAAAAGTAGAAATGTGCTTACATCATGCTAATAAGCTCATTAGACTTTATAAAAATGAATTGATAGCAATTAAAGAAATGCGCTCTCATGTTTGCTGGTATTTAAAAGGTCAAAAAAATTCTAATAGATACAAACAAAAAATAAATGAGTTAGAAACATATGGGCAATTAGAGAAATTGCTTTCTGATTT
>Ga0265294_10008123_pt1 | contig 12313 bp, 11 predicted proteins | sample MunlanPumphouse3_FD_192504 | JGI IMG/M metagenome (GOLD analysis project Ga0265294, IMG submission 192504) | Groundwater microbial communities from a municipal landfill in Southern Ontario, Canada - Pumphouse #3 | ecosystem: Environmental > Aquatic > Deep subsurface > Groundwater | place... | reverse complement strand
AGTCCTCTTCAGGCGCTTATACATTCTATCATTATAAAATTGGGTTGTCAATACTTTTATTATAACCGCGTTATAAGGCGATTTTTATCCATTTAAACGATACTTTTTTTTGGCAACCTTGTTAATTCTATAATAGAGTAGCCTTAATGTCAATAGAAAAAGAATAAAATTTACTGCTTTTTGTATTTTTTTTGTTTAAAGAACATCTAAAATTATTTTTAATTTGAACTTTTTTGGACTATTTTTCATCTTTTTATCTCAAAAATAATAATTATTTCTTATCTTTAACTATTTAAGTAAGCATTTATGCTTTTTTTAATGATTAAAAACTTTATTTACCTAATAATTACATTACTTTGCTTGAAATGGAAGCGTTATTAACATACAATACATTTGGGTGATACAATTGAGAGAAATAAACTTAGAATTAATTAAGAATTCAGTAAGAGATTTATTAGTGGATGCGGCGAGAAATGTTAATGATGACTTACTAAATGCTTTATATAAGTCATTAGAAAAAGAAGAGTCTCCCTTAGGAAAAAGTGTTATTAAACAAATTATCGATAACGACCTTTTAGCGAAGAAACTTCAAAAGCCAATGTGTCAAGACACTGGTGTCGCGGTAGTGATGTTGGAAATAGGTTCCGAAGTTTGGTTTAAAGGCGATCTAGCTACAGCAGTTAATGATGGCGTAAGAGAAGCTTACGTTGATCATTTTTTAAGAAAATCGGTTGTTAAACATCCTTTTGACAGAGTTAACACCAATGATAATACTCCTGCTGTCATACATACTAAAATAGTTAGTGGCGATAAAATTAAAATAACTGTCGCTCCTAAAGGCGCTGGCAGTGAAAATATGAGTTTAGTTAAAATGTTAATTCCTTCCGATGGCATCGAAGGAGTTAAAAAGTTAGTTTTAGACACTATTTTTAAAAGCGGAGGAAAACCTTGTCCGCCAATAATAGTAGGATTAGGAATCGGTGGTAATTTTGAAACTAGCGCCATTATGGCTAAAGAAGCTATCATGCGCGAAATCGATGATGAATCAGAAGATCCGATTGCGAGAAAATTAGAAAAGGAATTACTAACTGAAATCAATAATTTAGGGGTAGGCCCGATGGGCTTTGGTGGAACAGTAACTGCCTTAGCTGTTAAAATCAACGTTGGGGCTTGCCATATTGCTAGTCTTCCAGTAGCTATTAACATTCAATGCCACGCTGCTAGACATAAATCGATTATAATATAGGGGGATAAAATGGAATTACAAACACCAATTAGTTTAGAAACAATTAAAAAATTAAAGGTAGGAGATGTTGTTTATCTAACTGGAGTTATCTATACCGGAAGAGATGCTGCCCATAAAAAAATAGTGGAGCTTACTAATAAAGGAGAAAAACTTCCTTTTGAGTTAGAAAGTAACGTCATTTATTATGTTGGCCCTAGTCCCACAAGACCAGTAGATGTAATCGGCTCTGCCGGTCCTACTTCTAGTTACCGAATGGACGCTTACATCGAAACTGTTCTCCCCTTTTTTAGTATTTCAATCGGCAAAGGCCCAAGAGATTCTAAAGTAAAAGAGATTTTAAAAAACAAAGGCCTTTATTTATCGGCTACCGGCGGAGCAGCTGTTTTAATTAGTGAATCCATCAAAAAAAGTGAAGTAGTCGCCTTTCCTGAATTAGGTCCGGAAGCTATTCACCGTTTTGAAGTCAAACGTTTCCCCGCTATCGTCACTTATGACGCTCACGGCAATGATTTATTATTAGCTGGAATTGAAAAATATCAAAAATAATTATTATAGAAACAAAAAAGCAAAATAAAATTTGCTTTTTTTTATGCTAGTTTAGTCAAATAACCTTTTTTAGTTATTAATCTTAAGAAAACAGCAGCGATTAAAATATCAGCGCTACCACCAAAACTAATCTTATTTTTAATACAACTATTAGTAGTAGCCTCAATCTTCTTTAAATTAAACTTGGTAATTTTAGCGATTTCGGCAACCCATTTATTGTAGTTTTTCATTGTTTTCGCTCTTTTTAAAGCGACAGTGTCTTTTTTTTGTTTAATAATAAAAATTAAAGTCATTAAAAGTGCTTCACTATTTAGTTCTTTAAACTTATCCAAATATTCATAGGCTTCATAAACAGAAGGAATACCATAATAGACTTCATGTCTAATTGTATACATCTTAAATTGTTGATAAGCATAAATGCCAAATGTATTCGCTCTTCCCTCTAATTCATCTAAAATATTTTTCGCTGTTGTTTTAATTATTTTAGGATAGTCTAGGCCTTTGTTTTGGCCATAATAACCTAAAGAATAAATCATTATTCCAATTAAAAAAATCGCCCCTTTATAAGTGTTAACACCTTTGGTAACTTTATACATCGCTTTTTCAGCTTCAATACCAATTTTTCTAACTTCAACAAAGCCTTTTTTAATATTACTTGTTTGAAAACCAACTTGATAAAGTTTTAATAAATAAGGTTTAATGGCCACTAAAGAATTGAGCATAAGATGATAATTCATATCGTCGTGAGAACCATTAGAATAAGGCGTTACTAAACCAAATTTCGGATGGAGATTTAACTCTGATAAAAAAGCTGTTGTCAGCAATCTATCAAAATCATCATGAAGGTATTTATTAGTAGAACTAATAATAAAATCAGTTAATTCTTTAACACTATGTTTTCTTTCTTTCATACAAAGCCAAGCGACATTACCACAAAGCAGACACTTTCTTTGAGGTAAATCCATGCTTGCTCTCGTTATTGTTTTGCCTTTACTATAAACGTCGATATCAATAAGTCTTCCTAAAGGATGAGTTTCTTCTATTTTAATAAACTCTTCTTTTAATCTTTTTACTGGTTCTTTAAAGTTATAGTAAACAAAGTATGGGCCATCAAAAGAGTTATAGAATTCTCTTTGATAATTTTTTAAACGCTTCGTTATTTCATGGTTAAAAATAGTTAATAGTAAGTAAACTTCTTTAATTGTTTTATTTTCACCAGGAATATTTCCTTTTAAAATTAGACAATTATGATACTCGTTTACTAGCTCTTTAACACGGTAAAATCTTTTTTCTCGATCCTCTAAGATTGAAGACATTTATTTTTTCATCCTCAGTGGCTTATATAAACTGTCGATGACTGTTCCATCACGGTACTCAACGACACCAATTATCTCATCTGAATGTGGTATTTCTCTAGGGATACCAGTCAGTCTATGAGCTTCATCTCTTAATTGTTCAATCGTTTTTATCACGATTGAAGTTTCTTTTAATTTTTCAATTAAATCAACTCTTTTAGGATTTATTGCAATTCCTCTTTCAGTCACTAAAATATCAACATCTTCTCCTGGTGTAGTTATTGTTTTAACTCTTTCTTTAATAATTGGTATTCTTGTTTTAACAAGTTGAGTAACAATAACCGTCACACCACAACCATTGGCAACGTCAGCGTGTCCACCAGAGCCACCAATAATATTTCCGTAAGAATCGGTTGTTACATTAACATTAAAATCGAGGTCAATTTCAGTAGCGCCTAAAATCGCAAAATCAAGTTTATTAACGACTGGATCTTCATGAAAAGGATTAGCATATTTAGAAGCGCTAATTAAATGATGATTAGCATTGTTTTCAGCTGAATAAACAGCCCATAAATCAAAGCATTGAACATCATATAACTTTTCCACTAATTGATTTTTAAGCATATTAACAAAATAGCCTGTAATTCCACCTGAAACAAAACTACCAGTAATCGTTCTTTCTTCCATAATCATACTTATTTCATTAGCAACCGCTAAAGAAACTCCACCAGCACCAGTTTGCATGCTAAAGCCATCTTTGATCAGTTTTAATTTGTCCAAAACCTTAGCGGCGTCTTTAGCAATTTTAAGGCCAACAGGATCTCTCGTTATTTGAGTCGTTCCTGAGACTATTTCTTGTTGGATTCCAATCTCATCCATAAGGGCAATATAATCAACATACTTACCATCAATATCATAATCAAAAGGATGCTCTTCTACTAAATTATCAGTTACTAAAACAACTTTTTTAGCATACTTTGCATCAGCAATTGCATAACCGATTGAACCAAAAGCATTTTTACCATACTTTCCACTAGCATTGCCTAATTTATCAACACAGGAAGCGGCAATAAAAGCGACATCAATAACGATTTCTCCAGCTTCAATCGCTCTTGGTCTCCCACCATGAGTTTGCATTACTAACAATTCTTTTAAATCGCCATTCATTACAGTCTCCGCAACTGGCCCATTAAGATAATTGGTATAAAGTTTCGTTACTTGACCATTTTTAATATATTTTACTAATGGTTCATGAACAGGAAAAAGCGAGGAAGCAGCGATGGTAATATTTTTAAGTGGTTTTTTAAAAACTTCTGCTAAAACATTATTTAAAACATGATCACCATTACGAAGGTGATGATGAAAAGAAAAAGTCATTCCATCCTTTAGTTGCAGTTTTTCTACTATCTCTTTAATATTACTTACTTCTTTTATTTTATTCGAGGCTAATACTTCTGGAACTTTTTTCGCTTTAATAGTTTGATAATAATTACTATTTTGGAAAGCTTTAAAGCCTTGAGGAATTTTTCTTTTTAAGTTGTTTTCCATTATTCATTCTCCAATTTAAAATATTTGGCCCGCATAATAACACTTTGGGCTCTTTCAACAATCGGTTTATCGATCATTTTACCTTCCAAGCTAAAAACACCTAAACCAACTTTTTGCGCTTCTTCATATCCTTTTAATACTTTTTTTGCAAAATCAATGTCAAAGGAACTTGGAGAAAAGACCTTATTGATTGTTCTTGCTTGGCGAGGGTGAATGCACGCTTTCGCATTCATGCCTAGTAATTTCGCCCTTTTAGTATCCTTAATTAAACCTTCATCATCAGTAACGTCAGTAAAAGGAGTATCGATAGCATCTTTTTTGTAGGCTTTCGCAGCGATTACTATTTTACTTCTTACATACTCAATCTCTGCGCCTTCTTTAGTTCTAATGATACCCAAATCAAAAGATAAATCTTCCGCCCCTAATAATACTCCCGAAACGCGTTGGTGACGAACTATTTTTTCCACTTCTAAAACCGATTTACCGGATTCAATGATGGGAATAATTTTTATTCTTTTCGCTATTTTCTTCTTCTCTTCAATTTCATCTAATTTAGTCGCTAACTTTCTTACCGACCACTCCGTCGCCATTGGTAACATAATCGTATCAACATAATTAGAAACGATGACATTAATATCGTCTAAATAAAACTCAGAATCAATATCATTAATTCTTACGATTACTTCTTTGTCTTCGATAAGGCCTGATTCAATAAAAGATTTCACAATTATCCGAGCTGAATCTTTTTCAGAATACGCTACAGCGTCTTCTAAATCATAAATAATACCATCAGCCTCAAAAATATATGAATCTTGAATCATCGAAGGATTATTGCCGGGGATAAAAAGGATACTTCTTTTCATTTTAAATTAACTCCAATCTCTTTAAAGCTGTCATTAATCTTGAGATAATTGTAAAGTCATAAGCGCCTTTGTCAATGACTTTAATTTTTACGTTAGCAATTTTTAACTCTTTTAATTTTTTTTCAATTAATTTTTCAATATGGTCGCCAAAAAACTCTTTTACAATTGATTCAACCTCAATAGTAGTACCTTCTTGTCTTCTAATTGTGATTTGACAATCGTTACTATCAGTAGTTCCGGCAACACTAATTTTCTCCATTTTATTTACTCCTATTCGCTCTTTTCAATAACCGGTTCATTTCATTATAAACGGTCATTACTCCTTCATCAGTTCCTAAACCAGGTTTAGCTAATATTTGAGTTGCTTCACAAGCAACAGCAATGTGGACTGAAACCTCTGCTGAATGATTTGTTTCATTACAAGTCCCGCCAACATAACTTCCAATCCCAACTTTATTACAATAAATAACAGCTTCAATGGAGTTGTTTATTCCCCCTAAATCAGGAGTTTTAATTTGAAGAATATGGCCTGCTTTATTTTCAGCAAAATATTTAATATCTTCTAAAGTATTGCACCATTCATCAGCGACTATTCTAACATTCGAACCGCTTTGATCAAGAAGTGCTCTAATTTCTTTTAAAGCTTGAACCGTTTCATCCCTCGTTTTCGCATCAACAGGACTTTCTATTTGTAGTTTAAATGGTTTAACAGCCATTCCAAGTGTGTTAATATAATGAACAATTCTCTCAATATCGTATTCGAAAATAATTCCTATTGTTCCATAAACATCTAGTTGAATTATTGGATCATAATTTTCAGGTTGAAGTTGTTTAATACGATTTCTCAACCAAATTACGTATTCCAATAATAGCTCTCCTTGACTACCAATTTTACTAACATTGTTAAATAAACCATGCGGTAGGATATCAACTTTTTTTAAAATCATTTTATCGGCATGTTCGTGTCTATGATCTCCCGTTTGAGAGAAAATATCGACTCGCTTGTAAACTTTGTTAGTTATTTTATATTCCTTGCGAATTACTTCCGCCATTGAAACCTTATTAGTTAAGGCGGTTGCGTGAAGTAATGCTTGAGTAATACCATATCTCAAAGCTGTGTGAATTTTTTTATCTCCTTTTTTTAAGTTGTCAATTAACTCCGCATTCGCTTTAAACTCGTTAACGTCCATTTTTAATAATAAGGGTTTAATTTCTTCTTCTAAATAAGGTAAGTATTGTTCTGCTAAAAACAAAGGATCTCTGCCGCCGGCACCAGAATATTGAACTGCCGCGCAATCACCTTTAGCAACTTGACCATCCGCTAAAACCAATTGAATAGAAATTGCTTCTCCTTTTTGCCTTATTTTTGTAAAACCTGGTGTTTGAGGGTTTCCAATATAATTAAGACCATCCGAATAAGCACCTCTTCTAATTGCTTTTTGATCATCAAAATAAAACCCAGTTAAACTTTTTGAAAAATACACTTCAACAATTTTCACTTTAATTTTCCTTTCTTTGGGGGTTGCCCACTAATTTTCCTTTACTGACAGCGTATATATCGTCAACAGTCATTTGAAATGACAATGCTCTTTTTTCTTTTTTAGCTCTTTCTTGCAATTTTTCACGGTGAAATGTTTTTATTTCTTCATTTAACCCTAAATTACCAAATTCTAAAATTCTAATATTACCTTCAATATCTCTAGCCGGCAACATCGCTCCTTTATTAAATTTACTAGGCGCAAAAGGAACATCTAAAACGCCATTTTCAAAAGCCTTTACAACCCCAACTGCGAGGTCGCCATCACCTAAATTGTAAACATGATACATTAAACTCTCGACTTCCTTTTTAATTTGTTCCAATTCTTCAGTTAGTTTTTTCGAATTAGGAAAGGTTTGTTCTTTTAACAATTGAACGATAAACTTTGAAGCTTTAATACCAGTTGCATTTGCTTCTTTTGTTGGTACACCAATCGATTCTAATGGTGTCTTCGTAATCATTTTAGTCGCTTTACTAAAACTTGCAACAGTTGCACTATAGGAAATTAATGCCAATGCAGCTGTTTCATCTTCTGGGAAACCACCCATCCATTGATGAAAAACCGTAGTAACATAGACATCATTAAAACCTTGTTTTTTTAAATAACTTAAAGTTTGTTCTTTTAAAGCTCTCATCGCAGCAATATCCTGAGTTAAATTCCCTCCCATTCCATAGCCAACGGTAATGTTTTTCACTCCTTGCCTAGCAGCTAATAAAGCTTCTATAATCGCAATGGTATTAGAAATTGCAGGAGGAACTAAAGTACCAGTCAAAGGCCCAAATGGCTCTCTATTCATCTTAATTCCGTGCTCTTCGTAATAACCCACTAAACGATCACAATATTGCCAATAGAAAATACTATCTTCTAAACTCACATTTTTAGCATAAGGGATGTTATATGAAATGGCACCACCTTCATTTGAAGTCCAACCAGCAGCGTGAATAATTTCTGCTAATAATCTCGAATCTGGTGTACCATGTCGAGCTTGTAAGGGTTTATTGACTTTGTCTTTTAAAATACTACAAACCTCAACACCATGATTAACTGCAGGAAACCCATTTAGCATTGAACGTTTTTGTTTCTTGCTTTCTTGAATGCCCGTTTCTGCTTCTTCATATCTATTTTGTCTAGTATAAGAGTCAATAGTGGTCGGCAACAAATCCGCTCCTGCTTCTTCTAAATGCAATAATAATTCCAAGTGTTCGTTCAAAAGGGCGACTCCTGCTCGAGGTTGAATTAAGGTATTGCCTTCTTGATCAGCTTTAATCAATTCTTCCGCCATATTTTTCTTTATGGGGATACTTTTTAACCTTTTTTCAGCTGTTTTTAAGTCTAACAAAGGGTCACTACCGGTTTTCCAGTCCTTTAAAACTTCTTCGCGTACTTTTAAAAACTTTTCCAAACTCCATTTTACATCATTAACTTTCATCTAATTTTACAATCCTCTTTTTTAATATTTTCAAAGCTACTAACGGTTCTTTTTCACTTAATAAACCCATTGTTTGCATAATATAATCATCGTCAATATAATATTTAGGACTTTTTGGTCTTAAATCATTATCTTGGTTTTTTTCAACATTTTTTAAAACTTCTTTTCGAAACGGTTGATAAATTAAACCACCACCAGTCCCAATCACAGTTTCAATGTCAGTCAAATCTTTACCTTCTTGAAAGTAAATTAAACCTTCACCTCCAAAATAACTATTAATCGTCCCAACATGCCTTTGAGTAGCGATTTCGACACACTTACTAGCCATTATTTTATCGACATAATAATCGTTTTCATTACTGCTTATATAATTATGATCGAAAATACGCTTTTCAACTTCTTTTTTAAAATTAATATCTTCCCGATAAAAATAACTATCACAATTTAAATAATCTCTTAAACTAGCAGCCGAAACTCTCAAGCCTAAATCTCCTTCTACAGTTCTTTTATCATATGTTTCTTCCAATCCTTTTAAAATAACATCAGTCTTTTTCGGATATCCAAATCCCATCGAATAAACATCAGTAGTAGCTCCACCAACATCGATAACCATTAAATCCCCTAAACCAGTTTCTTGCTGGTAACCATCTGCTAAAAGCAAACTAGCTTTTAAAAGCGATTCAGGAGTTGGGTATAAAACAGTTCTATTTTCGTTTTCAAATTGTTTAATTCCCTTTGCTTCAATAATTTTTGTCAAAAATATTTCTCTAATTATCTTTCTTGTCTCTTCGAACCGCAAAACATTGATTGTTGACATAATATTCGGTGCAATAAAATAGTTTAGTTCATATTTATCAAACCAATATTTGACGGTATCTATTAACTTATTATTACCTGCATAAATAACAGGATAAGGTAATTTTGCTTTCGCCACTTCAATAATATTATGAGATACTATCGTTTCATTTCCTCCATCAATGCCACCAACCAATAATAAAATATCAATTTCTGACTCTTTTAAGGTTGTTATATCTTGACTAGTAAGACGATATGAAAAAAGATAATCGACTTTCGCTCCAGCACCCATGCAAGCTCTTTTAGCGCCTTCAACAGTTAAAGAAGGCACTAATCCTGAAACTGCCATTTTAAGACCTCCACTGGCACTCGAACAAGCTAAAACCTCGTCAAAAATGATTTTCTCATTAATTTTTTTATACAATTCATCTAATGCTTTTTGATAACCAATTAAGATATTTGTCTTAACTGTTGATAAACTAAAAGAAGTTCCAATTATATCTTGTTTCTTTGTATCTACCGCTGTTAATTTTGTAAAGGTTGAGCCAAAATCAACAAGTAAATATTTCTTCACATTATTCTCCTAAATCTTCTTTAATATATTGCAAGGCTGACTCTATTTTAAAATTAGGTGGAAAGACTCTATTGAAACCCATTTCTTTGAATCTTTTTTCAACATCAAAAAAAGATTGTTTTCCAACAACAATATTTCCTCCTATATATAATAGTACATCCTCTAAACCATGTTCAATACACTTTTCTTTAAATCCTCTTACATCGATCTCTCCATGACCATATAAAGAGGATACCAAAATCAAATCAGCTTCTGATTCTATCGCTGCTTCGATAAAATCTTCCTGAGTTGATAATACTCCAATATTAACGACATGATAGCCTGCACTCTTTAATGTATACTCAATTACTTTATTGCCAACTGCATGAACGTCAGAACCAATTACACCAATGACAATTGTTTTCACTTATGTTTATTCGCTCCTTTTTTGTAAGCCTTTTCATCCATAATCATTATAACTTTTTTAATCGCTTTTTACAACTAAATACCAGATAAAAAAAGAAAAAGATTTTATAATTCTCTTTTTCTCTCTTCTACTTTTTCTAAATGGTTTAAATATCTCGCTAAAACGAAAAAATAATCCGATAATCTATTTAGAAAGGTTAAAACATTTTCTTTTAACTCTTCGGCAATTAATAATCTTTCAACTTTCCTTACTTGCGTTTTAACTAAACTCGCTTTTATCGCCTCAAGAGTTCCGTCATAAGTAATAAACTTTGTTAACTTGGGAACCTCTTTTTCCATCAAATCTATTTTGTTTTCTAAGTATTTTACTTCCTCGTCTGTAACTTCTAAATTATAAGTGTTTTCAACATCGATAACTAAGGTAGCCACTTTAAATAAAACTTTATCTATTACCTTAATTTCATCCTTAAAATTGCCTTTTAGATAATAATTTAATTCTGCCATCCGTACTGCTAACTCATCAAGTTCGCCAACTAAATGAATTTTAGAATCGTTCTTTTTAACTCTTTTTTTAATTAAATCGGTTTTACCTCGATCACCTTTTTTAGTGTAAATCTTCATTAAAATAGCCTCAAAATATCATTAAACGTTACATAAACAAACAACAACATTAATAAGATAAAGAAAACATTATTAATTAAGTTTTCTGTTTTACGAGGGATTTTCTTTCTCGTTACTCCTTCAATTGAAATAAAGACTATTCTTCCACCATCTAAAGCAGGTATCGGTAGTAAATTTAAAACACCAATATTAACGCTTAAAAACCCAATAAAACTTAATAATGAAAGCACGCCTTCTCTAGCAAAAAGTCCAACAATATTAAAGATTCCTACTGGTCCTGACAATTGCTTAATACCGACTTGTTTTGAGCCTCCAAATAAAAACTTTAAAACCATTAAAACTTGATAAAAAGAGTTAAATGTTTGTTTAAAAGGATAAGTTATAGTATGAACAAAGTTATATTTATAAACTGGCGTAATTCCAATAATTAAATCATATGCAGTCACACCTTGAGATTTAAGTACTTGCTTTTCCCAAACAGTAATAGTTTTGGTTTCTTCTTTACCATCTCTTAAAAAAGTAACTTCTAAGGTGCCACCATCAAAACTGTCGAGGTTATCGATAATATCTTGAAATGAATTAACATCTTCTTCGAGCGTTATATTTTTGTATTCATACTTAAATTTAGTGATTTGATCACCATTTTTAAAAATATCTTCAGCTAAACCATAACTAGTACCGATGATAGCGTCTTGATAGATCGTAACTTCCTTGGTTTCTTCATCAAAATAATAATTTGATATCCCTAACTGTGTGATATCAATTCTTGGATTTATTTTGATAACTTCAGATTTACCTGCAAGCTTAATGTCATAACTTTTTTCTTTTATTATATACTTACCGATATCTTCCCAATTCGTCACTTCATTGCCATCGATACTTTCAATAATATCGCCCTTTTCAATGCCAGCGATCTTTGCGGGGTTATTTGTCATTACTCCACCAATTTTATTAGAGTTAACGGGCGCCCCTGTAAAAGAAGCGACTAAAAAGAAAAGTAAAATAGCTAAAATAAAGTTCATCACTGGTCCTGCTAGCAATGTCAGTAGTTTTTCTAAATAAGTTTTCGATTCAAAACAACGCTTATAAGGAGCGATTTTCATTTCTTGTTTTGGGAGTTTATAAATAGCCTCTTCGGAAATTGGATAATTTTCAATTTTACCATCAACATAACCAGCTATGAACAAAGGCTCATCATTAGGAGCGTAGATTTCAAAATCTACCACTTGGATTTCTTTTTCAAAGTCTCCCTTATAAAGCACCATTTCAATTACTTTACCATCTTTAAAATTAAGGCCAATGGTCTGCCCTTTTTTAATCATTTCAGTACTCATTTGCTCTCCAGCAATAGAAACATAACCACCAATAGGGATCGCTCTAATAGCGAAGTCAGTTTCTTTACCTTTTCGCTTATAAATTGCTGGCCCTAAGCCAATTGAATACTCATAACAAA
>Ga0265294_10008122_pt1 | contig 12314 bp, 9 predicted proteins | sample MunlanPumphouse3_FD_192504 | JGI IMG/M metagenome (GOLD analysis project Ga0265294, IMG submission 192504) | Groundwater microbial communities from a municipal landfill in Southern Ontario, Canada - Pumphouse #3 | ecosystem: Environmental > Aquatic > Deep subsurface > Groundwater | place... | reverse complement strand
TCCCATATATCATAGCTTCTTTTGTTATGGGATTATACAAAAAGTAAAATAACACTGTGCTTCCTCTATGGACAAGAAGAGTATTAAGAATAAGCACAAGAACTCCTATTGGTACAATCCATCTGACGGATTTAAGAAATCGGTCAAATCCTGCATAGTAAATTGCTAATATACAACATACAATAAATGCCACTGCTGTGAATAAAGGATTTTTAAATATGAATATGCAGGACAGTAAAGCTGTAAAATATGTCAACAGCGTAACTGGATGAGAAATATAAAACGGGCTTATCACTCTGTTACGTATTCCCACCTTACTACATCCCCTTCTTTTAATTCATATACTCCGCTGCTTTTAGAAGCAGATTCCTCATTAACATAAAAAACCCATCCGCTCATCGGACCGTAATCAAACTCATATAAATCAGCTATACCTTCTACATATCTTGCAGCTGAAACTCCTCTTGAAGACATCAATATATTATTATCCTTACAGGCACTGAATGTAACATCAAACACGGTATCCGTTTCATTAAGGCTCACTGTATAGTCGGTTAGAATAAATCCTTTATCAACAGATGTAGCATCTATAGTAATTGTTATTTTGCCTTTGTTTTCCAGTACTTTTTGTGTACATGAACTTAAAAGGCCTAAAAAAAGCAGAACTATCATTAAAACAACAGGTATCTTTTTCATATCATTTTCCACCTTCTTTTATACTTTCAATAATCATTGAAATAGCTTTCTGACGTGTTATGTACAACTCATCACTATATGTAACATCAGCACCCAATATTACATTTATGCTTTTTTCAAAATCCTCTGTTTTGATATTCTCATTAGGTTGGAATAGTACATTACCCGATTGAAGCGCAACACCGTTAAAATAGCATCCAATAACATATTTTGAATACCAGTCAGCCTTTTTCACGTCAGAATATCTTGGTATAAATATGTCAGTTTCAAGACCTGCCGCTTTATATAGCAATACACATGCTTCAGCTTTGGTAAGATAATCCAATGGTCTAAGCTTTCCAGATGTATCTCCAGAAACAAGTGAAAGCTCATAAGCTGTGACTAAATCATCATAATATTGAGAAGATACTTCAGGTTCATCAGGAAATGGCAACATGTTCTCAATTTCCGGTTCAGGTATTATATCTTCAACCTCATTTTCTGATGGAACAGGTTCTGGCTCATCAGGCAATTCTACCGGTTCCTCTATATGCTCCTTATATGCATATACATAACCGTATTTCATAGAACTCAAAGCAAGATAAGCCTGCTCTGTGGCTATAGTATTGGCTGTAGCTGAGAAAGAATGCTTAAACTTGCCATCTTCAGTCATATACTTTTCCAAAAGAGTATCATAAACTGTTTTCCCATTACGTATAAAACGCTCATCGCTCAATGAAATATTTGCAGAACTCAATGCAATTATCATTTGTGAAAGATTCTCTGAACTGTCAGAATTCTGATAATACATAAATCCGTCACTATCAAGTTTGGAACTTAAGTATCCCAAAGCACTTGATAAAGCTGTTTCTGCTTTATTGTTGTCTTTGTAATAAGAAAGCGCTGACACAGCCATAGCTGTAAGATCATTATCAGAACCCCATCCTTTTGCCAGCGGAAATCCTCCATCAGTATTTTGGTAACCAAGTAATAGATCTAACAGCTTATCAAGATTCCAGACTGTATCATTTTCAATGTCAACATCTACTAATGCAAAAATTGAGAATATAACTCCATTAATACCCGATTTGTCTATATCCTTGAAATTCGCAATAGATGAAATAATATCATATCCGTAAAAGTCCTTAGGGTTTTTATTATCCTGTTTAAGCAGAATAGCTATTTTTGCATACTCAAGCGCTGTCCTGTATACTCCGTCTCTTTGTAAAATATCCTGGCCTAATGCATCATAGTAACTTTCTGGAACAACATTTCCATTCAAAGCAAGACCCAGAGCTTCCCATACGGAAAGCTCTTCTTTGTCCAGATATATATCTGTAATTGCATTCAATGTATCATCTGACGCATACGATGGCAGTATAGATAGCATAAAGCATATTAAAAGTATTAGGGACACTGCTTTTTTCATTATCTGTTTACATTCTCCATATAGCTTATTATTAAATATGCTGCTTCCTGTCTTGTTAATCCGTCATTGAATACTAATAACATCTCGTCAGTTAAAGAGGTATTTTTACCAAAAGCCCTGTTAAGCGCAAGTTCAGCATCTTTGTCTGTTATATCTGAATTAGGATATATATATCCATTGTCATGTTCTGCTAATCCGTACTTGAATACCGTCTGAGCATAACCGCTAAACCAGTTTCCAGACAATACATCTGAGTACTTTTTATTGTATCTTCCAAATACCTCAAGCTCTGAAGCACGTATTACCATAGTAAGAAATTCTGCTTTTGTGACTTTATCATCCGCCCTTATATTCAAATTCTCATCTCCGGATATAATAAAGCGTTCAATAGCCTTTTGCATGTATTCAGCATATTCATCTGATACATCAGAATAATCATTAAAATAATCAGTATTTACTGTTCTATCAGACTGTACTGTGACATATGCATTGGTATATGATACATTCTGCTGTTTTCCAGTGTTGGATATTTCATATACTCCTTTTTCATTAAAACTCAATGTTACATATCCTTTCGAATCTGTTACAAGTCCGCTTCTTTTCCCGTTTATCATTATCTCATTATCTGCATACGGTTCAGTGGTAACTTCCCATGTTGAGTAATCCATTACCTGTCTGTAAAGTCTTAGTTTAATTTTTTCTCCGCCCTGTATCGATATATTCTTAATATCAAAATATGAATAAGTATCACTCATCCAGTCATTTAAAAGATAAACCTCTAACAAGTCACCTTCTTTTATAGGTTGTTCATTCAAAGCATACCATGAAGATTCATTATTTAAGGTATACATCCAGCTTGAATTACCCAAAGCTTCGATTCCTGCCAATGCTGATATATATGAGCCTTTATTAAAGTTATTGACTGATTGGTCTTTTGCGTCAAATCCATTAATTAACAAAGCTTTAATAACTGCATGTAATGCTGAAAACTCCAGTTCAGATGATACATTATACTCTTTCAAGTCAAACCCTTTAGGGTCCATGTATGCAGAATATTCGGATTTATCAGTGTAAATCTTTACTAATACACCACGACCATAAACTTTGATAGAAGCACTAGGCCTTGAAATTGTATTAATCCCGTCTTCATACTTTGCTGCTGATACATCGAATGTACCCCATTTGGTAAAGGTAAGATAGGCATCACCGTTTTCGTCTGTCAGTATATCGGTATTCTCTCCATCAATATATATTGAAGCACCAGAAAGATTCTCATATGATGTTTCCCATGTCACAGGATCGGTAACCTGATGCTTTAAGTTTAATTTTACTGTACCGAATGCATCTGTTTCATAATCATCTGATAAGCCGAATGTAGAGTATGAGCAAGCCATCCAGTCTTCTATGTAGTATAAGACTATGTAGTCATTTGCAGATATAGTCTGGTCCTTAATGGAATTCCAAGACGATTCATCGTTAAGTACATACATCCAGCCGGCATTGCCTTCTGCTTTTAAACCCAATACGCTGGATACGAACATGCCGTTATTTGTATCAATTACAGCCTTATCTGAAGCGTCATAACCGTTAGCATTTAAAGCTGCAATAATCGCATGTAGAGCCGTATACTCATTCAATGCGTCACTAATACCGTATTCATCAAGACTGAACACTTCTAATGGTACTGCTGTTTTTTCTACTAATGTTTCTTCATAACCTTCGATACGCACATATGCGTAGTCAGTTGTCTGCGCCGAGACTGTCGGCATGATTGCCAGAATCATCGTTAATACGAGAATCAGGCAGATGTGTTTTGAACTTTTTTTCATAATTTCAATCCTCCGTTAAAATTAAAAAACCTTTTCTTACGGAGGAAAAGGATATATTTCACATTCCTCATCGACCGCAAGTAATGTATGCTTTCTTATTCGGCAGGTCTTCTGACTTGAGATCTTAGCTATGCACCTTCCCGTATTACTACAGTGGCTTATCGCAATCGCTCCTTCTTACAGCGGCGGGACCGTGCAGGACTTGCACCTGCTTCCCTATTATAAAATTGCTTTTACCGAAAAAACTCGCATATTTAATTGTATATCTAGTTAATCACAAAACCTAAGTCATGTCAATGAGGTTCTGTTTTTTAATAAGTCGTTTTTGTTGATTTTTTTCTTCCTTTTATTTATCAGAAGCACTATTAATACAACCAGGAAAAATGCTGACATGTATATGGCATTAAATTCATGAAGTTTACTAAGCATAAGATATATATATATTGATAACGCTATAAATTCAATTATAAAAGATAATACATAAAAGCTTTTTTTTCTATTTGGATTACCCATAAATACAGTTAAACTTAACCAGTTCAAAGCAAGTATGAAAAAAGGATAAGCAATGTATGGCAGATAATTCGTATAATCAGTATTAATAAGTTTAGTTACAACAGACATCAGTTTTTCTGGTATTCCCAGATATTCAAAACCTCCGAAATTAATAATCAAAGAATATACAAGATTCAACACAGTTAAAGGTACCCCTATATATACGCACTGTAATAAAGTCTCTCCTGATGAAAAAGCAAATATGTCATTGATAGGTTTTTTGTAATTAATAAGCATTCTTACAACCAAATGCAAAGCTGAAGTTATAAGCGCTATGAAAAAGGTATATAGCAGGTTGTCTGACAATACCATATCAACTGATGGAATAAGAAGTATAAGATAAATAAATATGTTTTTTAACAATATGCCATATAAAAGAAAGCATAGAAGGCCGGTTAATACGCCTTTTCCTCTTTTTTGAACAACAAGCGATATATTTGGTATAAGAGGCACAAAAACAAATGCACCGACAGAAATGGAAATAATGATTAATTCTAAGAAACCAACCATCGTACTACTTAATATATTCTTTTAAGAATAACTCTATCTGTTCGGACCAGCGTTCCCATTCATGAGCTCCTTCATCTGTAGCATATTTAAGATTAAGTCCTGCACTTTGTGCTGCTTTTTTAAACCTTAGGTTGAACAGATGAAGAAAATCAGATTCTCCGCAGTACTGATAAACCTGTAAATCTTTAACAGAATATCCATTAACAGTATTATTCTTTTCTATAAGATATATTAGATCACTGCCTGTTCCAGCGATATCTAATTTTTCACCATATATATTTCGAAACAGTGTCTTATTCACATTATCGGTCTTTTCATCACCAGTCAGAAGGTTGTCAATATTAGCCATATCCAAAACACCAGAGAAACTTCCTCCGACACAGAACTTATCTGGATTGTTGAATGCGATTTTAAGAGCACCATAACCGCCCATTGAAAGTCCCGCTATCATGTTATTCTCTCTTTTATCGGAAAATCCGAATATTCTTCTTACATATTGAATGAATTCAGTAGTAAGGTATGTGTAAAACGATTCCCCGTACACCATATCTGCATAGAAGCTGTTCTTTGCATTTGGACATACCATTGCTACATTATATGTTTCTGCTAACCTGGCTATAGTAGTATATGTCAACCAGTCATGGCAGGTACCATGCATGCCATGCAGAAGATATAGTACTTTCATTTCACTTGTTTTTCCAGCAGAAGGGATAATGACATTACAGTCATCCCTGTAATAAAGAAGATTAGCATCAAATTTACAGTTGATTATAGAAGCTCCGCTCATGTTATACCTCCAAAATTATATATTAAGTATATCACAATCAAACTGTTGTGAATTTAAAATATAATTACCAAAAAAGATAAAGATCAAATTTCTCAAACTCTGCCTGTTAAATAAAAATTCATGTATATGTAATTTATTTTACTTAGAAAGTAATTTTTTTTCTTGCGGCACTATAACATGAATATGAAATTTAACTGATAATATGATATACTAGAAGATGTTGTTCGGAGGATAAAATGAAAACATGTGCAATAGTAGGAATTAATTGGGGTGATGAAGGAAAAGGACGTATGGTCGACCTCATCGCAGAAGATTATGATGTAGTTGTAAGATATCAAGGAGGAAGTAACGCAGGACATACAGTAATAAACGAGTATGGCAAGTTTGCTTTAAACCTTATACCGTCAGGAATATTCCGTCGCGAAGTAATAAATGTATTAGGAAATGGAACAGTTATTGATCTTGAACATCTTTCTATGGAAGTAGATAAGCTTAGAAAAGCTGGTGTATATATATCCTCAGAGAACTTAAAAATAAGCGACAGAGCTATGATAGTGTTTCCTTACCATAAAGAATTAGATGCACTTGAAGAAGCTCGTTTAAAAGATAAAAAGTATGGATCAACAAAAAGAGGCATCGCGCCTGCTTATAGTGATAAATACCAAAAAAAAGGCATAATGGCAGGAGAACTGTTATATCCTGAGTATTTAAAAAACCACTTAAGAGACATTCTAGAATGGAAAAATTTAACCTTACAGAATGTATATAATTCAAAACCTTATACATTGGATGATGCAATGGCATGGCTGGATAAATATGCAACAGAATTCAAATCTCATATTTGTGATACCGGGGTATTATTAAGAGAAGCTAAAAAGAATGGAAAAAGCATATTGTTTGAAGCACAACTTGGAGCGCTTAGAGATATAGATTATGGAATCTATCCTTATACTAGTTCCTCTACCCCATTGGCTTCCTATGGTCCAATAGGCTCAGGAGCCCCTGACATATCATTAGATTATGTAATAGGAGTAGTAAAGGCATACTCATCCTGTGTAGGAGAAGGTCCTTTTACAGCTGAGTGGTTTAATGAAGAAGCAGAAGAACTTAGAAAAGCTGGCAATGAATACGGAGCTGCAACAGGACGACCCAGAAGAGTCGGTCCAATAGATATTCTTGCTACATCATACGGTGTAACAGTCCAAAAAGCAGACTGCATAGCCTTAACCAAAATGGATGTTTTATCATATATGGATAAAATTCCAGTATGCACAGGGTATGAAGTTGATGGTGTTGAACTAAAAAGCTTCCCGCTTACTCCAGTGCTTGAAAAAGCAAAACCCATATTCATAGAAATGGATGGGTGGAAAACAGATATATCAGGTATAAGAAAATTTGAAGAACTTCCAAAAGAAGCTCAGGAATATGTATTGTTCATAGAAAAGAAGATAAACTGTCCAGTTAAATATGTATCTGTTGGACCAGACAGAGATGCAATTATCTTAAGAGGCGGCGATGAGTGAACCTTTTGTCGCTTTGTTTTTTGTCATTGATGATAAAATACTACTTCATAAATGCAGGCTGGAAAATGCTGAGCATTATGCTGAAATGAGGAATTATCCCAGAAGTCATATGGATGTATGGGAAAGGCACTATAAATCGGAATACCATGTGGACTTCGATTTCTATCCAAGAGGCAGGGTTATATATGACATGAGAAAAGAAGAGTTTTACATATATTATGATCCATGCTGTGCAAAACAGGCTATGAAAGTACGCATGATGCTTGGAAGGCGTACATGTAAATTAAAGTGTGATCCAAACTATATCTGCAATCAGTGCAAAGATAAAGAAAGGTCTAGTAGTTATTAGCTAGAATTCTTCCAGCCTGAGCATTCCACTGTTCATGTAAAGGACATCATCCATTTTTGATAAAATACTTAGATCATGTGTAGCTATAATAACGCAGTATCCGTCTTCATGAGCAAGCCTTACTAATATATCGATTATATTCACACTGTTCTTTTCATCAAGATTGCCTGTAGGTTCATCTGCAAGCAATACTTTTGTTTCCATCGATAATGCTCTTGCTATAGCTACTCTCTGCTGTTCACCACCAGAAAGCATATTAGGGAAACGGTTCAGTACAGTTTCGGGAAGATCCATTTTTAAAGCCAGCTGCTTTGCTTTATCAACAGCTTCTTTTCCTTTAAACCCTCTTAATCCCATAGGATAAATTATATTTTCTGTTACAGTAAGTAAAGGAAATAGTCTGAAACTTTGATAAATCATTGCAGCATGTTCCCTTCTATACTGCGCTAAATCCATCTTATCTGTACTTATACCTTCAAATAGCACCTGCCCTGACTGTGGAAGATCCAACCCTGCAAGTAAAGAAAGCAGTGTAGATTTTCCACTTCCTGATTTGCCAACTATGGCATAAACCTTTCCTCTTTCAAAAGCATAACTTACATTTTTAACAGCCTCTGTTTTGTTGTATTTGCTCATATAGCTGAAAATTACGTTTTTAAGTTCTAAAATATGCATAATACTCTCCTTAATCGCGGTCTGACATTATTGTAAGAACATCCATTTTTCCCATTATCTTTATGGAAACAGCGCTTCCTAAAAGATAGAAAAGAATAAATCCTGCAGTTAATACCAGATGCATCAATGACAATTGATTAAATAATATGTACCAGATTACGATACCTGCTAATGTTCCTATAAAACATAAAAGCGTTTGCTCCGTAAAAAAACTCATGAATACTTTTTTCTTCTCAGCTCCTAATCCTGTCATGGTTGCAAACTCTTTTTTTCTGCTTACAACCATCAGATATGATACTGCATATGCTACTACTGCAATAAGAACATAAAGTATTGGATATGCAATATTCAAGTACCTTATCTGCTGTTCGACATTTGCCAATGAACTGTTTAAAATAGCGTCTTTCAGCACCATAAACTCTCTTATTGTGCTTATTCTATTTACCTGAGAAAACCCATATACCCCTGAGAAATCTTTAAATTCAGATAAGCTTTTTGTATTAATTATCTTAAATGTAACACTGTTGAGATTTACATCTAATAGGTATTTTTTCTGTTGCGGTGTAATGGTCTGAATATTGTCAAAATCATCTTGGTTATCTGAAATATCTGCCTTTAGCAATATAGCTGAAGTATCAAAATTTTCAGACAAAGGAGCATATATAGTATCTTTGTCACCATGTTTAACATATGAACCGATAATTTTCAAATCATAATGCTGGAATATCCTGCCATTATACTTTAAACTGTTAATCCTATTATCAACCGCTACCCTTATAACATCCCCATATGAAAGATTATGCTCTTTCATGTATGACTGAGTCACTAAGCATATTGATGTCTCTTCACTTTCAAAAGCAGAGAAAACTGATTCATCATAACCTTCTACATAATCTATATCTATACTATCCACATAATAGAATTCGGGAGATTTTTCTATATTATTGGTAAATGTTATATTTGGCCCTCTGGATATCTGTGCCTGTAGTGACTCCATAACAAATGCGTTAGATGGAACATACAAAGGCTCTATATCAGATATCTTCCCGTCTTTTATTACTGCACCGACATAATATGAAGGTTCAGAAACGGTCATACACAAATCCTCTATGTATCCTGAATGCTGTAAATTTGCAATATTATATGCTGATATATTCTGTTTTGCTATTTGTTTTCCTTTGTAATCTGTAAAGTATCCTTCCACTACATTGTTGTTATATATATACTCTATTCTTTCATTCGAAGACTGCATTACAACAGACAACTGGCCAAAGAAAAGAACGACTGTAAGAGCAAGCATGGGAACTACTGCTGTTCTTGGACCACCTCTTAATATTGACAGAAAAGCATATTTTGCGCTTTTACTTGGATTATTCATGGATTTCTTTTCTTTTTTAGGACCGACTATCTTTTTAGTTTTCCCTGATTTGTTTAAAAATCCCAAAGTTAAAAAAACCAGGCAGGATATAACACAGCTTATGAGCACTGTTGCAGAAACCATTATAAATATATCCCATCCGATATCAGGATTGAATTCCAAAGTTTTTGATATACTTAAATTTGCATTTGAAAATCGAAAATCTATTAAAGAAAAGTATTCAGCTATTTTTCTTACCGCTGACATTATTAATCCGCTAAGAAGCCGTCCGCCGACCATTGCAAAAGAACATGCGGCTAATGCAATGAACCCTGAACTGAAAAGAAAATACGAAAATACTCTTGTGTTTCCCGAGCCTAGCATAAACATAGTTTCTGCAGTTTCCTTTTGTCTGTATACAAAAAGATAACCGAAGAATACAACGACTGCCAGTTCTACCAGTACAAACACTGCTGTAAGTATCTTAACTACATTCAATAATGTGGTATATGGAACTTCCACGCTTGAGTAACCCTGGTCATATACTGTCAGCCTTACTCTATCTTTAAGCAAAGGTTCTATATCTTTATAGAACTGTGCTCCTTGCCCGTTTTCTATAACTGCCTGACCGATAGTATAACCGATAGGATAGGAAGAATAAGGCATGTTCTCTGACCACGGAACATATACATACCAGAACATGTCTCCTGTTGCGTTTGTTATACCCACAATCTCATACTCATCCGATTTATCAAAACCTGTACTTGCCCAATAGCTTTCATCAAGTTTTGGATGGTTTGATGTAGAAACAGACAGATTTATCTTGTCCGAAATCCCGACATTTAACCTCTGTGCCATTAACTGAGATATTATGCATACTTTTTCAGAATTTTCATATTCCTCTTCATTAAAAACACGACCTTCAAGTATATATAATTCATTCTGATTAAATGAGTAAATGCTTGATATATCCTTTGTAGAACATACTATCGTACTATTGCCTATAACTTTTAAAGTCTGGGATAAATCATTTAGAACACTGTCTTCTGGAATTTCAAATGTAGTAAATCCATTATTATCTTTGGTGATATCCACCTTATATGGTATAGATAAACCTAATTCATTAGCTATCGCATTTTCATAATCAGTTCTGGCAAAATTTATAATAGGTGTCCTTGCGTAATAAGCTTCACCGAACAGCATATAGTAATGATTCGATTCCAAAGGACCAAAATCTTTGTCAATATGAATTACAGTTTCTTCTTCAATAAGTAATGAGTATCCTACTTTCATGACTATAGCAGTATAAAACTCATCCTTGGAATCAGAAACATTACCTACTATTACCACCGATAACATTCTTTGAGGCATGTACTGGTCTGTTCTCCAGAATCCATCTATATACCCTAAAGATCTTCTTGAAGAATCCCACATCAAAACCGATGGATGATTTGTAATTATATCTTCATCAAAACCATCCAATGTTTCATCCATATATGAATCATATATAGTATCATTGGGATATTCAGTACCAATATATTCAAAAACACCTACAGTCGTATAGAATTCGTCACATTCCTTCAAAAACATCTCTATTCCGGCCCAGACGCTTACGCATATGGCAAGTGCAAGTGTTAATGAGAATATTAAAATGGTAAACAAAACAGTTTTACCTTTTGACCGTACTATACTTTTTATACTATTAGAAAAAATCATAGTTTATTTTCAAGCATACTGCTTGATCTGCCCTTTTTATATTCTACTTTACATATTAAATGTATTAATCCAGACTGTCAAAGACTTCTTTGAAAGCTTTTACAGCATAATCTATATCTTCATATGAAAGAGCATCAGATACCTGTATCCTGATACGTGCTGTACCTTCTGGAACTACAGGAAAACCAAAACCGGTTACATATACATTTTTGTCCAGCATAGCTTTTGCTATTTTAATTGCTTTTGAAGTCTCTTTGACTATTATAGGAACGATAGCGCTGTCGCCTTCCAAAGGCTCAAAACCTTCTTCATGCAACCGCTGCCTTAAATATTTAACCTTCTTATGTAAAGACTCTATTATACTCGGGTCTCTTTCAAGAATCTGTACAGACTTTAAAGCCATAGCAGCAACTACAGGAGGAAGGCTGTTTGTAAACAGTGATGTTCTTGAAGCCTGAATACACATGTCTATTACTTCCTGCCGGCCTGCTACAAATCCGCCTGCTGAACCGCCAAGCGCTTTGCCATATGTTCCGGTAATAATATCAATCTTGCCTAAAAGATTGTGATATTCAATTGCGCCTCTTCCAGTGTCGCCAATAACTCCCATACCATGAGAATCATCAACCATTAATATTGCTCCATATTTTTTGCACAATACATATATTTCATCCAGTTTGGCTATATCGCCTTCCATAGAGAATACCCCATCAGTTATGACAAGCTTGGTATTAAATCTGTCACTTTCTTTTAATAACCTTTCAAGGTCTTCCATATCTGAATGTTTATATACGAATCTTTCAACTTTTTTGCTTGCAAGACGACATCCGTCTATAATGCTAGCATGATTTAAAGCGTCAGATATTATGCAGTCACCTTCAAAGGTAATGGCTGGAATTACACCAGTATTAG
>Ga0265294_10008119_pt1 | contig 12320 bp, 11 predicted proteins | sample MunlanPumphouse3_FD_192504 | JGI IMG/M metagenome (GOLD analysis project Ga0265294, IMG submission 192504) | Groundwater microbial communities from a municipal landfill in Southern Ontario, Canada - Pumphouse #3 | ecosystem: Environmental > Aquatic > Deep subsurface > Groundwater | place... | reverse complement strand
TTAATCTTCTCAACGCTTTTATTGATAATTTTTTTGTGCTTTTAAGGTATGTACGAAGGTATCTATCTCCTTCCCCTGAACCTACAATAAATTCTACTTTATACGAATCCGACATATTGCTATCCATATTAATTTTCCTTCATAATAGAGATTTTGTATTGCTACTTTTCACAACCTATGGCATATTATTTTTCCAAATCAAGCAAAGCCTGCTTTATGGCAACCCTCCCCATACCCCGTCAAACTGCCATTTGCACCAATTACCCGATGACAAGGGAGAAAGATTGGCAAGGGGTTTTTGTTATTCACCATACCCACGACACGAACGGCTTTAGGGTTCCCGATCTCATTTGAAATTTGCTTGTATGTCCATAAGGTATGGTTTGCAATACTTGCCATACTTTTTTTGTAACCTGTCCCCTTGTCCTTCCTTATTCTTATAACTTCAAGCAAAACAACGCATACAACGGAATACTCTTAATATTGTTTTCAAATCCAAAGTTTTTAGCAGATACTTGAATGGCATAGGGCGGTTTATACAACGAAATAAATGTTTTCAAGCTTTTTGCCCTTACATTATCTGCCGATTTTCCTTCCAGAGGAATGATGTTTCCATCACGATCTTGAAATACAAAGTCCAATTCTGCTTTACCGGGAGAACTCCAATAAAAGGGATTGATTTCATTTAAAACAAGTACCTGCATAATATAGTTTTCTGTCAGTGCACCCTTAAAGCCATTGAAACTAATTGGGCTATTAAGCACAACATTGGCGGAAATATTAAACTTGGAGCATAAAAGTCCTGTATCCACCATATAGACCTTGAATGAATTGTTATCGACATATGCAAGAAGCGGTATTTTTCCTTCTTTAATGCGGATACATTTGTTAATTATTCCTGCGGTTTTCAGCCAGTCTAATGGTGTTTCATACTCATATGCTCGAGCACCGGATTTAATAACCTTGTATTGAAACTTATGGTTTTCTTTTGCAAACTGTGCCGGAACACTCGTCCATGCAGCCATGATTTTCGTAGTTTCCTGTGGCGTAGCATATTTCGCCATATCAGCAATATAGGCATCGTTTAAAGATTTTTGCGTAGCCATGACAAAATTAAAATCCTTGGTTTCAACATATTCAGAAACGGCTCTCGGCATCCCTCCGACAACCAAATAGGTTTTGTACAAGTCCATTGCCGTTTCATGTAATGCAAACGGCAAAAAGCTTTCGTAGCATTCTCTAATTAAGGCACAGATTTTTTCGTTTTCTGTTGCCCACAAAAACTCCTCAAAATCCAGCGGATACAAGGTCATCATATCTATCTTGCCAACAGGAAAAGAATATTTTTCACGGTTTAGTGCAACGCCGAGCAAACTTCCCGCCGCAATAATATGATATTCCGGTGCCTCTTCACAAAAATATTTGAGGGATGTCAACGCACGTTCACAAGCTTGTATTTCATCAAAGATGATGAGGGTATCGCCCTTAAATATAGACTGTCCACATTTTGTCGCAAGTTCTTTAATAATGCGTTCTGGGTTTAAGTCACGCTCAAAAATAGCCGCAACTTCATCGGAACCCTCCATGTTGAAATAAACCGTATTTTTATAGTATTGCTTACCAAAAGTCAAAGCAGTGTAAGTTTTACCAACTTGTCTTGCACCATAAATGAGAAGTGGCATTTTTTTAGGATTGTGTTTCCATTTAATTAGTTGTTTAACTATTTTACGTTCCATAAAGTGTTATCACCTCGCATTTATTATACCGATAATATATGCAATTATCAACACTTTTATTCAAATTTTCTTATTGTTTCTAATTGACCTCTCCGCTCAAAGTTCATCTATAGTATCGGTTATCACTTTAATTGCATACAGTGGCAAATTTAGCAGCCATTTTTCACGTTTATAATCCGCCATAGATGTACGAATGGATAGCTTAGGCTGAAACTTTTCATGATATGTTTTCAAGCTTTTTGCCTTTAAATTCGTTTCTGCCTTAACTTCAATTGGAACGACTGAGCTGCCGTCATCCACAATAAAGTCTATTTCTGCACCACCACGATCATTTGTCCAATAATAAGTCTCTATTTCCTTAAAGGTCTTTAACTGCTGCAATACATATTGTTCAGTCAACGCACCTTTGAATTCCTTAAAAAGCTCATTACCATCCAAAAGCGTGCTTTGATTCAGACGCACCATACAGGAAAGCAAACCAACGTCAACCAAAAACAGTTTAAAGGCTTTTAAATCCTCATAGGCTTTGAGTGGGAGACTAGGTGTATTTACCCGCTGAACCTTATGAACAAGCCCACAATCAACCAGCCAAAGCATAGCCTGTTCATATTCCTTCGCCCGTGCACCTTCCTTGATAAGTCCATAGATGAATTTCTTGTTTTCTTTGGTAAGTTGTGCAGGAATACTGTTCCAAAGCATTCTGATTTTTGGCACAACGTCATTTGGAGCATGCTTGGAAAAATCCTGCTCGTAGGCATCAAGAATACGCTGTTGTATTTCCCGTGCCTCAGTGAAATCTCTGTTCTCAGAAAAGCTCTGCACAACCTCCGGCATCCCACCTAAATAGTAATAGTATTTGAGCATGTCGATGTACGTCTGCTTGAATGTGGTCACCATCTCAAAGTCACCTTTTTGCAACAACTCCACATACTGCCCGTTGCCCATCGCAGTCAAAAACTCCGTAAAGCTAAGAGGATATAAATCTAAAAACTCTACCTTACCTACAGGAAACGATGTTCCTTGATGCAAAGCAACACCCAAGAGTGAACCGGCACATACAATTTGATACTCGGGAACATTCTCATTAAAATATTTCAGTGCAGTCAATGCTTTTGGTACTTCCTGTATTTCATCGAAGATGAGCAAGGTATTTACGGGATCAATTTTCTGTCCGGAATAAAGCTCCAACCCTATCACAATGCGTTTCACATCCAAATCAGATGAAAACAAATCCTTCATACGCTGGTTATTGTCAAAGCTGATATAAACGGTTTTTTCAAAGGAATCTCTACCAAACTCCTTCATCAGCCAGGTCTTCCCGACTTGCCTTGCACCACGAATAATGAGCGGCTTTTTATTCCGCTTCGCTTTCCATTTATACAAGTCCTCTATCGCTGTTCTATACATAATAGCTCACCTCACAAGGTGAGTATATCCCATTTTAACTAAAATTACAACGATATTTAGGCATTTCTATACATTTTTTACGTCGAAAGTTTGAAATAGTAACTGTAAATCAATTTTTATAATATTCGACTCAGAAAAACAGCTGCCACCGTGAGCATCTCCATCAATCTGAAATTAGATAAACCAATCTGCTTTGCTTTCAACAACAGTTCCGGAACCGCTATTGAACTGACAAGGGAAGAATCCTTCAATGCAATAATAAATTGATTGCTCAAGGAGGGTATGGCTTGCTTAAAGGCTTGCGGAAGTATAATGCGATGCATTACCTTCCATTTCACTCGGACCGGTTATACCGGAATCACCGCGAACAACAAGCTGTGCACCTGAATAATAATAAGGAATTGAAAAATTAACTGACTGTAACCTTTCGTCTGTAATAGCCATACTTCCCAAAATTGCATCGTAACGACTGTTACGAAGTCCTTCAACTAAACCAGACCATTCTCCAGTTACATAATTAAGCTCAACACCAAGTCTTTCCGCAATTTCTTCGCCTACCTCAACATCGAACCCAATTACATCGCCATTATCATCAATATAATTAAAAGGAGGATAACCTCCGCTTCCGACAACGGTAAGTTTACCTGCATCTAAAACTCTCTGCAAACTATCTTCACTGCCAACACTCTGATTGTCTTGATCACCTGCACACGCTGTAAACAGTAAGGATAACGACAATAAAACTCCCAACATAATACCTGATTTTCTAAAATTCATTTAATAACTCCCCCTTATTAATTATTCCATTTACTTTTCCTTATTAGTAATATAACTATTCCGCAATCATGAAAGCCAACATAGAATGGTTTTGCAACAAAATATTATTTTAATCGTATATTGAAAATTAAAATTAGTCAGTTTTGCTAAATGGCGTTAATCATGCATATTCTATACTGAATTGGAATAAAGGGGAATTAAACAAATAATACTTACTAATCATATAATATGCTCCCAAATAGTACTCAATCGAGATAAAACAGGAAAAACGCAGTCAGCCTTTTATGATTTTATTCCTAAAAGAAATTAAGACATACAAAAAGCCAAAAACCCCATGCCTTTGGGCGTGGGGTACTAGCATTAGTTGAACATATTACCTTCTTGAAATTCGCTATATCAAACTTTGAACTCTTTCCCTTACTTTTTTTTCACCCATAATTTGCTGAAGCTCCCAAATATCCGGTGAAGAACTGCGACCTACAATTGCTATTCTAATTACGACACTAACATCCCCAACATGACCCTTGTACATCTGGGGATTCTTCTTAAATTCCTTTGGCTTTGCTGCGTAGCCATTTTCTGTTGCTATTACTCTTATTTTATCAAACCATTGGCTTTGATCATCACCGTGATTATAGGTCTCCAAGTACGCTTTCAGCAACTTGCGAGCCTCTGCATCCTCTATATTTTCAGGATATTTATCGACAACTTTAAAATAATCGTCAAAGAAATAGCTGATATGTTCAAATATTTGTTGGCAATATATTAAATCCTTACGTGGCTTATCAGAATCTCTGCCGATAGACAACATTTTTAATACAGCATCCTTATAATCAATTAAGGAATCAACTATTTCTCTTTTATAGTCCTTCGCCCATCTGAGCAGGAAATCATAAATTTCTTTCACCGGAATTTTCACCAGAACATTTTGGCTAATATCATTTAGCTTATTTAAGTCAAACAAAGCACCGGAGTTACTCATTTTATTTAATGTGAATTGAAAATTATCTATATCGCTATCTGGGCTTTCATTTCTCCATTCTTCAAAATTAGAATTTAAAATTGTCAACAGATATTCCCTAACTGCTTCTGGGTGATATCCTAATTTCATGTAATACTCTAATCCCAATTCTGGGTCTTTCCTTTTTGATAGTTTTCTCTTTACCCCGTTGTCTATCTTCATCAGGTGAGCTGTATGACAGTATACCGGCAACTCCCAGCCTAATGTTTTAAATAATTCGAAATGTATAGGTAAGGTTGAAAGCCATTCTTCTCCTCTTACTACATGGGTTATTCTCATCAAGTGATCATCTACCACATGGGCAAAATGATAGGTAGGTATTCCATTCGCTTTCAAAATAACTACATCCTGATAATTCGCAGGTAATGAAAGACAGCCTCTAATAGCGTCACTGATTTCAAATGTATCTTCCTGATTACCCCTTGATTTCAATCGAATGACAAAGCTTATATTATTTTTTAAATGTTTCTCTATATCTTCTAAGGATAACTCTCTATCTCTAGCCCATTTTCCATAGTATCCAGTATTGACATTAACAGACACTTGCCGTTCCCTTATTTCTCCTAATTCCTCCTCAGTGCAAAAGCAAGGGTAGGCTCTACCAACCTCAACTAAATATTTTGCTACAGTCTGATAAATTTCTCCACGATTACTTTGAAAATACGGTCCATAATTTCCTACTGCCCCATCAATGCTTGCTCCCTCGTCAAACTTTAAGTCAAAGTATTCCAAGGAAGATATAATGGCTTTTATCGCTCCCTCTACCTTGCGTTTATCATCTGTATCTTCTATACGAAGCATAAATACCCCTTTGCTTTGATGAGCTAAACGTTCATCTACGAAGGCTCCATAAAGATTACCCAGGTGAATAAAGCCTGTAGGGCTTGGTGCCAATCTGGTAACCTTTGCTCCCTCACTTAAATCTCTATTTGGAAATGCAGTTTCTTCATAATAAGATATTGATTTCGTTATGTCCGGGAAAAGTATATCAGCCAACTTCTTATAATCCATCATTTTTCCTCATTTTCATTGTAATTAAAATTAAAGACAGCTCACCTTGTCAATTAAAACAAAGAACCATCTTTTTTTCTTTGGTGATCCATAGGGGAATCGAACCCCTGATTCCACCGTGAGAGGGTGGCGTCTTAACCGCTTGACCAATGGACCATATCACACACAATATAAATTATACACCTAAACTATAATTTTATCTACAACAAATTTTTTTACTTAATTGCAAGAGTAACTCCTACCCCTAACAATCCTTATAATCTCTCTGATTTTATCTTGATCCTTGAGCCCGTCAGTTTCCACGCCGCTGCTGACATCAAGACAGTACGGACGACAAGCTACAGCTGCGGCTTCAATATTTCTTGCGTTCAAACCACCCGCAAGGAAAAAAGGCTTTTCCAGTTTTGGAATCAGCGACCATTCAAAGTTTTTTCCGCTTCCTCCATATACATTCTTTCGATATGTGTCAAGCAACAGGTAATCACAGGGCAACGACTGTGCCTCTAAAAGCTGACGTGAGCTTTGCACTCGCACCGCCTTTATAATCGGGTTAGAAACCTCATTTTTAAGTACGGTAATATATGAGAGATCCTCATCTCCGTGCAATTGTATCATTTCAATAATATTATCCTTACACAACTGTACAATTTCACTTGGTTCAGTATTCACAAATACTCCTACCGTCAAGATTCTCCTATCCAATGCTTTTTTCATCTTCTCTGCCAGTTGGCGGCTCACTTTCCGACTGCTTTCTGCAAAGACAAAGCCAATATAATCTGGCAATACTTCATTGACAACCTCAATATCCGGCAATCTGCTTAATCCGCAAATTTTAATTTTTGTCACAGTGTACCCCCTCCCTTAGATTTTTGAGTGCTGCCCTTTTGTTATTGCTGCGCATTAATGTTTCTCCTATCAGTACAGCGTCAACCCCGGCTTGACAAAGAATTGCGATATTATCGGAGGTTTTAATCCCACTTTCAGCGACAAACAGGGTTTCCTCCGGCACAAAGGGACGAAGTTTGGCACATGTTTCAAGATTAACCTCAAAGGTTTTCAGATTTCGATTGTTTACCCCGATGATTCTCGCCCCAATTGCAACAGCGGATTCCACTTCCTGCTTGGTATGTGCCTCAACTAACGCAGAAATTCCAAGCCTATCACAGATTTCAAGATATTGACGTATGGTTTCAATATCCAACAGGGCACATATCAAAAGTACCGCATCGGCACCTATAACCTTCGCCTCGTACAGCTGGTACTCGTCAACTGTAAAATCCTTACGTAACAGCGGTATTTTTACCTGCTCTCTTATTTCACTTAAATAACTGTTACTTCCACGAAAAAAATCGGGTTCCGTTAAAACGGAGATAGCAGAAGCACCAGCCGCCTCATATTCACGGGCAATATCAAGATACGGAAAATCCTCCGCTATCACCCCTTTGGACGGAGATGCTTTTTTTACTTCGCAAATAAAAGAAATATCCGGTTCACGCAAAGCGGTTTCAAATCGAAAATGTCCTATCTGCATTTCAAATGCTCTGTGCCGCATTTCTGCTAAAGAGATCGTTTTTTTGGCAGTGGCTACCCTTTTTATTGCCGACGCATAAATGTCGTCAAGTATCATTGGGACACCTCATTAGTTGCTCTAACAAACCTTTTCATCTGCTCATAGGCCTTGCCACTTTCGATGATTTCCGCCGCAAGAGCAATACCGTCGGAAATTTTTTCAGTTTTTCCTGCCATATACAAGCACACCGTCGCATTAAGAAGAACGACATCACGCTTTGACCCTTTTTCTCCCCGAAGAATGCTGAGTGCGATCTTGGCATTTTCCGCGGCATCACCGCCAACCAAATCATCGGGCTGACAGAGCTCGAACCCAAATTCACAGGGATCCAAGATATAACTGCTTAACTCTCCACAATTAACTTCGCAGACTGTTGTTGTGGTACTCAGCGAGATTTCATCCAATCCATCGTTTCCGTGAACCACCATGGCACGTTTTACGCCTAGATTTGACAACACCTGAGCCAGAGGTTTAACTAAATTCTCATTATATACGCCCAGCAACTGAATTGAGGCACTTGCCGGATTTGCCAGAGGTCCCAATATATTAAAGATAGTTCGCGTGCCCATTTCTTTTCGGATGGGAGCCGCATACTTCATGGACGCATGGTAAATCGGTGCAAACATAAAACACATCCCTGTCTGCTCCAAGACCCGCCCACTTTGTTCCGCAGTTAAATCCAGTCTGACACCAAGAGCCTCAAGAAGATCTGCCGCTCCACACTTACTGGAAACACTACGGTTACCGTGCTTCGCCACAGGGACGCCCGCTGCTGCCGCTACAAAGGCAGCAACGGTAGAAATATTAAAGGTATATGCTTCATCTCCGCCAGTACCCACAATCTCCAACACGTCTCCCTTATGCCGTAGCTTTGTGCAATGATCCCTCATAACAGTCGCACAAGCAGTGATTTCGTCAATGGTTTCGCCCTTCATCCGCATAGCCGTTAAAAAAGCTGCTATCTGTGCATTGGTCGCCTGCCCCTGCATAATTTCCTCCATTACCAGCCTCGCCATTTCAAACGGGAGGTTCTTTTTCTCAACAACACTGCGTATTGCTTCTCTAATCATTTTTACCACCATCCAAACTTAAAAAATTTTTCATTATCACATAGCCCTTAGGCGTTAAAATAGATTCCGGATGAAACTGTAACCCATAGATATTGTAATTTTTGTGCCGTACCGCCATGACTTCGCCAATGTCATCTTCTGCAATAACCTCTAATTCACTCGTAATAGTCTCCCTCTTGGCAATAAGCGAATGGTAACGAGCTGCTTCTATTTCTGTGGGAAGCCCCTCAAAAATCGGGCAGACGCTGTCGATATTAATATTGCTCTTTTTTCCGTGCATTAGCTGAACCGCATAGGTAATTGTGGCACCAAAAACCTCACATATTGCCTGATGTCCAAGACAAACACCCAAAATCGGAACTTCCCCCTTGAATCTTGCAATCACTTCTTCACACACACCGGCATCTCTCGGATAGCCCGGTCCGGGTGAAAGGATAATATGTGAAGGCTCCAGAATGCGTATCTCCTCCAATGTCAGTTCATCGTTACGGATAACTTGAATATTGGTGTTAAAACTTCCGGCAAGCTGTACAAGATTATATGAAAAGCTATCATAGTTATCAATTAACAAAATCATCCGTCATTCACCTCGCCTGCATTAAGAATTGCGTTCATAACGGCTCTTGCCTTATTTCCTGCTTCCGCATACTCCAGCTCGGGGACGCTATCAGCTACTATGCCGCCACCTGCCTGAACTACAACCCTGTCGTCCTTCTTCACAGCCATGCGTATGGCAATACAAGTGTCCAAATTCCCGGTAAAATCCAGATAGCCGAGAGCTCCGCCATAGATACCCCGTGGCTCACTTTCCAATTCCTCAATAATTTCGCAAGAACGAATCTTGGGTGCACCCGAAAGAGTGCCTGCAGGCAAAATTGCTTCAATCCCTGTTAAAGCATCACAATCCTGCCGTATATCACTCTCTACGCAAGATGCGATATGCATGATTTTGGAGTATCGGTGAATCATCATATAGTCGATTACTTCCACGGAAGAGAATTTTGAAATTTTTCCTAAATCATTTCTCGCCAAATCCACCAACATATTGTGTTCCGATAACTCCTTTTCATCCTGAAGCAGTTCCTTCTCAAGAGCAATATCCTCCTGTGTAGTAGCACCCCTAGGTCTTGAGCCTGCAACAGGGAAGGTAGAAAGTCTTCCATCCTGCAGACGGACAAGAGTTTCGGGAGAGGTACTCATTATTTCAACATTATCCATATGCATATATACCATATAAGGCGAAGGATTAGTGGTACGAAGCACACGGTAGGCATTAATCAGACTGCTGTAATATTCGCTCTCAAACCGACATGAGATAACTGCCTGAAAAATATCACCATCCCTGATATATTCCTTGGTTTTTTCCACTGTCGAGCAATAATCTTCTTTGGATACATTACATTTGAAATTTACTTTTTCATCCGTACGCAGTTTGGGAAGTGGCTGTGAATCGGTAATGATTCGTACTATATTCTCGATTTCGGATACTGCCTTTCCGTAGTTTTCCATAATATGCTCCGTATTCATATTAACTACTACACAAATCTTCTGTTTCAGATGGTCATAGGCAATTACCTTGTCGAAAAGCATCAGGTCAAAATCATTTAAATCACCTCTTTTGATTTTCAATATCGGCTCGGCATACCCAATCATGGAATAGGCGAAATACCCCACAAATCCCCCGCTAAAAGGAGGCATATCGCTGAGTTTGGGTGCCCGATAGTTTGATAGCAACCCCCTCAATATCTCAAGAGGCTTATCTGTATGAACCGTTTTTGTTTCACTGCCTTCGATTGTTACTGTGTTGTTTTTACAGATTACATGGAGAATGGGGTCAAAACTGAGGAAGGAGTATCGTCCCCATTTTTCGCCGCCTTCAATACTTTCCAGAAGATAATACCTTCGGCTGATTTGTGCCAGCTTACGCAACAGTGTAATTGGAGTTACCTCATCTGCGTATATTTCCTTGCAAATTGGAATCGTATTAAACATCTTAGCCAATTCCTCAATTTTTTCACAACTCGGTCGAATCATAACAGCCACCTATTTTCATCAATTGATGGGATGAAAACTCCTTTCTTTTATTTTGATAGTGTTTTAGGTAAAACAAAAAAGCCCCTGCCCCTAAAAGGGACAAAAGCTTTAAACTTCTGCGATACCACCCAAATTGATGATAAAAATCATCCACTCATTTTGCATACCATCATATGCACCCCACTGATAACGGACGGGGTCCCCGTCAGCGTCTACTCCTGCCTAGCAGTTTCAAGCCACCCTCACAAGACCATTCGGAAAAATCTATGCTATCGCATTCACACCAACCAGCGATTCTCTGGATACACCCGACTTTTCGTACTTTTCTTGCTCAAAGGTTTTCTATTTAAAAAGTATTATCTTATTAAACCAAATGTGTCAACGTGTTAACTGTTTTAAAAAATTTGACACAATTCCAATATATTTGCAGTAGCCTGTTTGTTTAGTTTCATCGTCGCATTTCACAAAAATAAGTAGCTTTTCCATATCCTTCATAATATTTAAATCAAGATTGATACTCTTTTCTATTCCCGGTCTTTGAACCTTGACTGCCACTTGTTCTCCAAGAATTCATTGATAACGTTATAGTAAACCGTAAGGATAATAGCTATTTAGGCATTAACATTACAGTTAGATTTTTTAATGGTGGAGGTGAGGGGAATCGAACCCCTGTCCGAAAGAACGACCACAAAAGCATCTCCGAGCGCAGCCTATAATTTAAATCTTATCTTCCAGACTCCTACAGGCAGGATTCCTTCAGACCAGTCTCATTAATTTCCCCTTAAGCTATGAGACGCTTACTTAAGAGTAGCCCGGTAAATTGACCTCTTATCCCTCACCCCAGGCACAGAAGGTAAGAGGTTAAACTGCAATTAAGCAGCTAAAGCGTAATTATCGTTTGCGTTTACAATTTTTGCACCGTTTTACGGGCTAATGCAACCCCGGCTCGCTTCTTTTGCCACCGCTTCCCCCGTCGAAACCAGTACACCCCCAAAAATTATTAACTACTCAATTAAAACATTTATCCAAGTAAATTTCACCTTATTATTATTTATTAACTTTATTAGAATCTGTTCCTAATAACGATTCTTTTCTCGCATACCTCTTTCCATCTCACGTTTTGCATCCTTCTCAGCCATCACGTTTCTCTTATCATAGTCCTTTTTCCCTTTAGCTAAGGCTATTTCAACTTTCACTCGTCCCCTTTTAAAATATACTTTCAGAGGAACCAACGTCAAGCCTTGTTGCTTCACCTTACCAAAAAGCTTGTTAATTTCGTTTTTATGCAATAACAGCTTGCGAGATCTCACTGGATCCACATTATACCGATTCCCTTGTTCGTAAGGACTTATGTGCATATTAAAAAGAAACATTTCTCCATTTACCACTTGTGCATAACTATCCTTTAAATTCACTTTACTCGCACGTAATGATTTTACTTCCGTTCCCGTTAAAGCTATTCCTGCTTCAAACGCTTCTTCAATAAAATAATCATGACGAGCTTTACGATTTTCAGTAACCACTTTAATGTTTTTTTCCTGCATATTCACTCAACCCCATACAACTAACAAAATCGAAAACCAACTTACTTATAACTAAATCTCTGCAAACATAAATAAGAAGCATTGCACAATTTTCAAATCAGCCAAGACACATATTATAACATGAGACACATTTTATTTCAAGTGCAAGTT
>Ga0265294_10008118_pt1 | contig 12321 bp, 10 predicted proteins | sample MunlanPumphouse3_FD_192504 | JGI IMG/M metagenome (GOLD analysis project Ga0265294, IMG submission 192504) | Groundwater microbial communities from a municipal landfill in Southern Ontario, Canada - Pumphouse #3 | ecosystem: Environmental > Aquatic > Deep subsurface > Groundwater | place... | reverse complement strand
CGTTACCGGTGCCTTTCCGACAACGGTAACGGTGTCACCAAGGGAGGTCATGTCAAATACCTGACCACGACGTCCCTGGATCTGGGAAGTTGCTGCACCCATGTGATCCTGAGGAACCGTAATCTGGAGAATCTGCATGGGTTCAAGGAGCGAGATGCCGGCCATCAAAAGACCGCCTTTCACTGCACCACGGACAGCAGGAATGACCTGTGCCGGGCCACGGTGGATGGCATCCTCGTGGAGCTTAACATCGACAAGGTGGATCTTGACATTCTGGACCTGTTCGTTCGCAAGAGGGCCACCTGCCAGTGCTTCACGCCATGCGTCAAGGACAAGCTCCATAGTCTCGTTGAGATACTGGATACCTTTTGTCATGTCAAAAAACATGTTGGTGCCCTGGATAGCAACAAGCCCCTTTGCTTCGTCCTTGTCAAATCCTGCCTCAAGCATTGCGTCACGGCGCTCAATTGCAGGGAGATCCATAGAGATCTTTCCTTCTTTGATCATCTGGACGACATTGTCAGGAACAGGCTCGAACTTGAGATAGAACCGGTTGTGGCGGTTTGGTGACTTCCCCTCGACGGGGCCTGCTGTACCGGTAACTGTCTCACGGTAGACCACAATCGGCGGAGTAGTCACGATCTCAACACCCTTATCATGGTGGATACGGTGGGTGATGATCTCAAGATGCAACTCTCCCATACCAGAGATCAGATGTTCTCCTGTTTCCTCGTTAATGTTCACGATAACGGTCGGGTCTTCCTTTCCGACCTGACGGAGCACGGTAACAAGCTTTGGGAGATCCTTCATATTCTTTGCTTCAACAGCAACGGTCATGACAGGCTCTGAGTAGTGCGAGAGGGACTCAAAGGTCTGCATATCCATCAGACTTGAGACAGTCGAACCAACAGATGCGTCTTTGAGGCCGGTGACAGCGGCGATATTTCCTGCATTCAGTGACTCGATCTCAATACGCTCTGCACCCATGAAAACGCCCACCTGGGTGAGGCGGTTGATGCGCTTTGCAGAACCCATCACATACAGCTCATTGCCACGCCGGAGGGTGCCTGAGAAGAGACGCCCGGTAGCGACTTCTCCTGCATGCTGATCAAAGGAGATATCGGTTACCATCAGGCATACCGGACCTTCAGGATCACAGTTAAGCATTGCCTGGCCTTCTGCGGTACTCGGGTCTCCGTGCTGCCAGATGATAGGCACACGGCGCTTCTGGGCAATGGCGGGATTCGGAAGATGGTTAACCACCATATCGAGAACAACCTGACAGAGAGGGCTTGACTTGGCGAGAGCCTTCATGTTTCCTGCTTTACAGTTGTCATACACGTCTTTGAATGAGACACCGCTCGTTTTCATGAACGGAATTGAGATGGCCCAGTTGTAGAGAGCTGAACCGAATGCAACAGTTCCATCTGCTGCATCGAGTTTCCAGCCGTTTTTGTAGGCATCTTCGTTCATGCCTTTGATGAGCCTGTTCACCTTATCAATCACTTTTCCAAGGCGAATCTGCATCTCCATTTCGTCGACCTGAAGTTCATTGATCAGGCGATCTACTTTGTTGATGAAAAGAACCGGTCGGACTCCTTCCTTCAGGGCCTGACGCAGAACAGTCTCTGTCTGGGGCATTGTGCCCTCAACTGCGTCCACAAGCACGACAGCACCGTCAACCGCACGCATTGCACGGGTAACGTCACCGCCGAAGTCCACGTGACCAGGGGTATCAATCATGTTGATGAGATACTCTTTCCCCTTATATTCGTGAACCATTGAGACGTTTGAGGCGTCGATGGTGATACCACGTGCCTGTTCCTGCTCGTCTGAGTCCATCCAGCATGCCTTTCCGGCAATTTCTTCGCTGATCATTCCTGCTCCGGCAAGAAGATTGTCGGAGAGGGTCGTTTTACCGTGGTCAATGTGTGCGACAATACCGATGTTGCGGATCTGCTCCGGTTGACTCATCAGGGTTGTGACCCGCTCGACCATTTTTCGCCTTCGTGTCATAGTGATTCTCTAAAAGAGTATTGGGTTTTATCGTGCAGACTTAGCCACACGTTCGCGTTCTTCTCTCTTTCCAACAGAGTAGCACCGGACATCACCGTTTGCTGCTGCAATGAGTTCGTCTGCAAGGACGTTTGCTGCCGATTTCTTTTTCTTGTGGGATGCCTGGTGGACACCACGTGCAATAAACATCAATGCTGTGTCAACACGACGCTGGGGAGCGGTATCAACTGACTTTGGCACATTGATGCCACCGTACTTCAAACGGACGGTCTCCTCACGGGGTCCGGCATTTGAAATGGCATCGATGAGAACTCCCACCGGGTTCTTCTTGGTCTTCTGGTGGATGATATCAAATGCATCTTTTACAATGCGGGTGGTAAGCTCTTTTTTACCGGTATTCTTCTGAGTCAGCATGAGCTTGTTAATCAGGCGTTCGACAATGAGCATGTTGCTCTTTGCAAACTGGGTGCCTGCAAGCTTTCCACAGGAGTGTGGAACAATCATGGACTGGGTATTGATATAGCGGATCAGACCCGGGTCTTTAATCTCGAGATCTGAGAGATCCCACTTGTTGAACAGCAGATGCCCCGGAACAACAGTTTTTGCCTCAACCGGTGCTTCTGTAACTGTTTCGTCGACAACGACACCGGTCTGAATATCTTTTTCGGTCATCATGATCACCTGCGCGGCTTCTCCTTCTTGCCAAGGACCATTTCACGGAGACAGACATTGTTTACGCCAATGACCTGAAACCTGACACCTGGGATATCTCCCTTAGAACGACCGAGACGACCGCCGATGCCCTCAATGGTAACTTCATCGTGTTCATCAATGAAGTTGATAGCACCGTCGCCAACGGCAAATGCAGTGACCTGCCGGCCGTTTTTGATCAGCTGAACACGGACACATTTCCGGATAGCTGAGTTCGGCTGTTTTGCTTCCACTCCGACCTTTTCAAGAACAATGCCCCTGCCCTGGGGTGCACCTTCGAGTGGGTCGGACTTTATGTCGAGACCCAGCTGGCGGCGAGCATAGTTGGTATCCCGCCACCTGTTGTCATTAGCTACGCGCTTACATTTACGCGCTGCAAATTTACCATTTCCCATTTAATTACCTCATTTTTTAGCGCGCCATCAGACCCACCTGATAGCTAACGCCTGGTTTCGAAATTGATATCCTATTGTGACTGAGATAAGTAGAATCAATCCCTGCCCGAATTACCCCGATTATTTAATTCAGAAGTTAATTCGGACGATCTCCCATCCATCTCCGCCGCTGTCACCTGATATACCAGATTTCTGCCTATATATTTACACTGGTTGACTAATAAAAGGTGTCGTGTGACATGGTGTCAGTGCGTCTCATCTGCGCGCGCCTGTCGCCCTGTGCGCAGGACGGTGTCAGACATAATACCCTGGATACGGGGGTTGCTACGACAGACATCATATAGTATCCTCACCCATGATTTTTCATAGCTATGACCATGACAATATACAAGGAAGCCTATTTTGAGGCCAGCCACCGCCTTCTCAATTACACCGGCAAGTGCTTTCGCCTGCACGGGCATCAGTGGCGGGTTGAGGTATGGATTTCCGGGGACGTCGGCCCCGAAACTCAGATCCTCGTTGATTATAACTGTATTAAACAGGTGGTGAACCAGTTTGATCACCAGGTCATCCTCAACCGCAAAGACCCGATGGTTGAGGCTCTCTCTCCTTTCCAGGAGGTCATCACCACCGAGGGCGACCCGACGTCCGAGAACCTTGCACGTATTATCGCAGGGTTATTGGATAAATCCTGCACTGCAGAAGGTATTCCCGCCTCAGTCACAAAGATCCGGGTCTGGGAATCTACATCCTGCTATGCCCAACTCACCTTTGAAGTAATATGAACATTATTGAGATATTTTCTTCCCTATCCGGGGAAGGGCTTAGACAAGGCCTTCCGGCCACCTTTGTCCGCTGTGCCGGCTGCAATCTCAGGTGCGCGTGGTGTGATACCCCCGAGTCGCATAGTGCAGGTACAGAGATGGACATCGACGAAATCGTATCGGCTGTGTCTGCAGGTATGCCACGCTACGTCATCGTCACCGGCGGGGAACCACTGCTTCAGGACGGTGAACTGAAAGAACTTCTCGTAGCTCTCCGGGATGCAGGCTATCGCATGGAGATTGAGACGAATGGTACACTCTGCTTTACAGGAGTACAGGAATATGCCACAATAAGCATGGACATCAAATGCCCATCGTCTGGTGAAGAGTCAGACCCGGCCCTGCTTGCCGACCTTCGACCGGAAGATTCCGTGAAATTTGTGGTAATGGATCGCGCTGACTGTTTGTATGCACAGAAAGTAATCGAGTCCCATGATATTGCAGCTACCATTTTTATCTCCCCGGTATGGGGGGGAAATTATCGGGAAATTGCAGATTTTATTTTGGAAGAGGGCATTGAGGCACGCTTCCAGCTCCAGCTCCACAAATCCATCGGGGTGAAGTGACGTGAAAGCAGTCTGCCTCCTTTCCGGTGGAATGGACTCATCTACCCTTGCCTATGTAGCACGGGATAGGGGATACCAGATCATCGCCCTGCACCTTCGCTACGGACAACCGACTGAGGATGCGGAATTTGCGTGTGCCAAAAAGATTGCTGCATCTCTGAATGCTGATGAATTTCTCACCGTGAATCTGGACTATCTCCGCCAAATAGGAGGTTCCAGCCTCACCGATGATGGACTGGAGATACGGGACCATGGGGAAGCCGGGGCAGGTGTCCCTAATACCTATGTGCCGTTTCGGAATGCGAATCTCATTGCAATCGCAACCTCTCTTGCAGAGGCCCGGGGGGCAGAAGCAGTCTTTATCGGGGTGCAGGCATCGGATTATGTCGGCTATCCCGATTGTAGCCCTCGGTTCATAGAGGCATTTCAGCGAGTGATTGATACCGGAACTGCTGAAGAGACTCACATCAAACTGATGGCACCGTTTGTGAATATGTCAAAGACCGAAATCCTGAAGCAGGGGTTTGCCCTCGGAGTTCCCTATGAGGACACATGGTCATGCTACCGCTCCGGTGCACCTGCCTGCGGAACCTGTGATTCCTGCCATTACCGTTTGGAGGCCTTCCGGAAGGCAGGACAAAAAGACCCAATACCCTATGAGGTGCGTAAATGACCGTACCTCAAACCGCGGAAAAAAAGAAGATTACCCTTGATACGGTAACCCTGACCCTGCCGTCCGGTGCAATAAAGGAACGCCAAGTCGTCCACCCGGGACATGCGGTTGCGATGCTCCCTATTGAAGGAGACTTTTGTTATCTCGAACGGCAATACCGTTTTGCTGTGGGCGAGTGGATCTATGAGGTTCCCGCAGGCACGATGGACCCGGGTGAAACACCGCAAGAGACTGCATACCGGGAACTCATCGAAGAGATAGGCATGGCGGCAGACACCCTGATTTCCCGGGGAAAGATCTACCCTGCTCCGGGGTACACTGATGAAATTATCTACCTCTTTGAGGCCCACGACCTATCTCCATCTGATGCCTATGCAATGGATGAAGATGAACAGATTGAGGTAGTGAAACTGTCTCTGTCTGAGATGGAGGAGATGATTCAGGACGGCCGCATCATTGATGCAAAGACCATATGCCTCGCGTATCATTATTTTCGGGGCAAACCTTGAAGTCTGAAACATAGTGTTAGGTCTCTTCGTAGAGTCGAACTGGGACCCCTGTTTTTTGACAGGGAAAAGCGGCAGATAGGGCCCTCTGCAAACACAATCAATAATACCAAAATTCTTCCTTTACCGATTCAGTAGAGGACCAAAATAATTGTGAACCAATTAATAACACCTATCGGAACACTGCTTGAGATGGGCACCATAATCATCCGTATTATACTCACCTTTTAATGCTCCTGAGAGAGAATTATATTAGCAATTTGCCACCCGGAGGCAAACCCAAGCATGGCAGAAGAAGTTGAGATGGACAGCGCACGAAAGCGCTATGAGTTTAAAAAGACCCTCGAACGGCTGAAGCAGAAAGAGGGGAGCGGAACAGAATTAATTACCATATACATCCCTCCTGACAAGCAGATCTATGATGTCACATCCCAACTAAAGGATGAATTCGGGCAGTGTGCCAATATTAAGAGTAAACAGACCCGCACAAATGTTCAGAGTGCCATCTCGTCAATCCTTTCACGTCTGAAATATTACAATAAACCGCCGGAGAACGGCCTTGCCATCTTCTGTGGGGCAGTCAAAATAGGTGGAGACCGTACGGATATGGACTGCGTAATCTTTGAGCCCCCTGATGTCGTACCTCTCTATATGTATCGATGCTCCTCGCGCTTCGAACTGGAGCCGATGGAGCAGATGCTTGTGGAGAAGGAAGTCTATGGGCTCCTGGTCCTCGACCGTCGTGAGGCTTATCTCGGGTTCCTGAGGGGAAATCGCATCGAGCCTGCATCCGGGGTGACATCCACTGTTCCGGGAAAACAGAGAAAAGGAGGTCAGTCTGCTATGCGTTTCCAGCGTCTGCGTCTCATTGCCATCAATGAATTTTACAAAAAGATTGCTGACCGCGCAACTGATGTCTTCATGGCAGAACCTGACTTTTATAACCGGTTCAAGGGAGTCCTTATCGGTGGCCCTATGCCTACCAAAGAGGAGTTTGCAGAAGGCGGGTATCTGCACCATGAACTCCAAAAGCGGCTCATCGGTCTCTTTGATGTGTCGTACACCAACGAATCAGGTCTGACTGAACTGGTGGACAATGCACAGGAAGCGCTTCGCGGCGTTGAGGTAATGAAGGAGAAGTCTGTCATGGATCGGTTCCTGAAAGAACTGATCAAGGATGATAGTGCCTCGGCATACGGAGAAGAATCTGTACGCAAGAATCTCGAGATCGGTGCAGTTGATACACTTCTCCTTTCAGCGGATCTGCGCAAAGAACGTCTTAGCATTCGCTGTCAGAGTTGTGAATATACAAAGGAAGAGACGGTGACAGTGGGTCTGGGCAAGTCTGCACAGGATATTGATCTGGGCAACTGCCCGGACTGCACAGCACCTCTTTACCTTGAAGAAGAGACGGATATCATCGATGAACTCACAGAACTTGCCGATGCAAGCTCAACCAAAGTGATGATCATCTCCAATGATTTTGAAGAAGGATCGATTCTTTATAACGCCTTTGGCGGAGTTGCAGCGATACTGCGATACAGGACAGGATACTGATGTATCAGGATGCATATCGGGCTGTTGAAACAGCCCTGAAAGACGCAACAGGAGCAGCAGATGTACTCCTTGGTGACGGCGGTGACCATGCCGACCTTGCCTCAACTGTAGCCTTTACACTCGCAAAAACACAGAGAAAAAGCCCTATGGTGATTGCCGCTGAAGTTACGGCAGCAATTACCGAACCGTTAGCTGAGGAAGGAATTTCAGTCATCACCACCGGCCCCTACATCAACTTTATTTTTGGACAAAAGTATGTCGCAGATGTGGTAAAGGCAGCTTCCCAGCCGGGCTATGGAGATCTGCCGGATGTGCCGGGCCAGGTCTGTATTGAACATACCTCAGCAAACCCCAACGGGCCATTGCATGTGGGGCATATCCGGAACTCGGTCATCGGGGACACGCTGGCCCGGGTATTCCGGAAAGCAGGGCATGACATCGATGTGCAATATTATCTAAACGACATGGGTCGTCAGATTGCAATCGTCTCGTGGGGATTTGATTTTCTTACTATCCCACAGAATGAAGGGGAAAAAGACGATCATTATGTCGCCCGTGTCTATGTGGCAGCAAATCATGCGCTCGAGGCGGACCCGTCGATAAAAGAGGAAATTGACCGGCGCATGGGTCTTATTGAACAGGGCGACCCCGAGATTGTCGAGAAGTTCCGCCGGGCGGTATCCCTCTGTGCAGAGGGAATAAAGGTCACACTCAACCGCCTCAATGTTCCCCATGACCGATTTGTATGGGAATCCGGATTTGTTCAGGACGGTTCGATGACCGCTATACTCAACCGGGCAGAAGCGCTTCCCGAGGCTTCCCACGTTGATGTCCTTGCTATGGACCTCACCGCATTCGGGTTTGAGAAGCAGTATGTGCTCCGCCGTTCAGACGGCACGAGTGTGTATGCCGCCCGTGACCTTGCCTACCATGTATGGAAGGGTGAACACTTTGACCGTCTCATCAACGTCTTAGGTGCTGACCACAAACTTATTGGTGCCCAATTGCAGGCGACAATGAAACTCCTCGGCGAAAAGGTACCCGAGATTATCTTCTTTGAGTTTGTGAGTCTTCCGGAAGGTTCTATGAGCACCCGTGCCGGCAAGTTCATCTCTGCTGATGAACTCATCAACGAAGTGACAAAGAAGGCGTTTGAGGAAGTGACAACCCGCCGGCCAGAACTTTCCGAAGAAGAGTGCCGGGCCATCGCGGCATCCGTTGCCATCGGTGCAGTCCGCTATGATATTGTACGTGTCTCGCAGGAGAAGAGCACCGTCTTTGACTGGCGGCAGGCACTTGACTTTGAACGCCAGAGCGCCCCCTATATTCAGTATTCCCATGCAAGGGCCTGTTCTATCCTTGAAAAGGCAGGAGACTTCACTCCGGTGTATGAACTCTCTACCGAATCAGAGATAGCACTTGCAAAGCAGATAGGCCTCTTCCCGGTGGTGCTCCGGACCGTGGTAGAGGAACTCCATCCCCACCACCTTGCGATATATGCGCGTGACTTAGCCGACCTCTTCAATGCGTTCTACCACACCGACCCGGTTCTCAAAGCAGAGGCAGGGGTTCGGGATGCCCGGCTGACCCTTGTCCGGGCAGCACAGAATACCCTGAGCGAAGTGCTCGAAACCCTTGGAATCGATGCAATCAGAAGCATGTAGGGCCCTGCTAAAACAGGGCTACCAATTTTTATCCCCCCGCTCCTCTGCGGCTCTCAAGCCGTGTATGTGGAACAAACGAACGCTTCTTGGGGGAGATATGTGCTACAAGGCACAGTTCTATGGTATCGAAAGCCACCGCTGTGTCCAGATGACCCCGACTCTGAAGTGCAACCAGCGTTGCCTCTTCTGCTGGCGGTCGATGGAGCATGAAGTGGTCGAAGAAGAGGAGTGCCCCCCGGAAGTCATCATGGACCGGTTGCATTTCTTTCAGAAAAAGGCCCTTGCCGGATATAATCCGATTGCAAACAACAAGGTTGAACCAAAACTCTGGGAAGAGGCGCTCACACCGAATATGGCAGCAGTATCCCTCTCCGGTGAACCCACCCTTTACTCCCAGTTACCTCAACTCATTACGCTGTTGAATGATGCAGGATTCACCACATTTCTGGTGACAAACGGCACACGGCCTGATATGATCAAGCGGTGCAATCCGTATCAGACCTATGTCTCGCTGGACGGGCCGGATGAAGAGACCTACAAGCGTGTCTGTCGTCCCATGGAGGACTCGTGGGAACAGGTAAAAGAGAGCCTCTCTCTTCTGGGGGAGAGACAGTCTGCGATACGCATCACCGTTGTGAAAGGGCTCAATGACACAAGTCCCGAAGGGTATGCACGCCTGATTCAGGATGCCTCGCCCCTTTATGTCGAAGTGAAAGGATACATGTATCTTGGCTACTCGCGCAATCGTCTTACTCGTGCGCATATGCCAACCCATGAGTATGTGACAGCGTTTGCAAACGAAATTACGAAATACTGTGATTACGAAGTCTACGATGACAGCCCGGTATCCCGGGTGGTCTGTCTCAAACGGCGGTAAAAATGAAATTTAATCCAGATGAATATCGGGAATTGGCACGAACAGACTTTGAACACGCCTGGAAGAACGGAGCAGTGATCATCGATCCGGTTGGAGTAGAAGACAAATACCCGCGGTACAGATACAAATCCGCCCGCCGTCACCCCATAGCAGAGACCACCTCACGCCTGCGGGAGGCATACCTTTCTATCGGATTTGATGAGGCAAGAGTGCCTCTTTTTATCGATGAGAAAGATGTCTACCGCCAGTTTGGGCCTGAGGCATCTGCAGTTCTTGACCGGGTATTCTATCTCGGCGGATTGCCACGCCCAAACGTGGGTGTCGGCAAAGAACGGGTCGCACAGATCGAGCAGATTATTGGGAAAAAACTGGGTGAAGACGGAGAAGAACGTCTCCGTGAAACCCTGCATGCCTACAAGAAGGCAGAGGTGGATGGTGACGAACTCACCTTTGAACTGGCAAAAGTTCTCGGCTGTGACGATGCTCTTGTCGTGCGGATGATGGACGAGGTGTTCCCCGAGTTTCGTGCACTGGCACCGGAATCTTCACGGACTACTCTGCGATCGCACATGACCTCCGGATGGTTCCTCTCCTTAGGGGCGATGTGGGATCATTTGCCGCACCCCATTCGCCAGTTCTCCATTGACCGTTGTTTTAGACGGGAGCAGGAAGAGGGACCAACCCGCCTGATGACCTACCACTCTGCATCCTGTATTGTTGCAGGTGAGCATGTCACCGTAGAGGACGGGAAGGCAGTCGCCGCGGCTCTTCTGAAAGCATTTGGGTTTGAGGATTTTGAGTTCCGCCCCGATGAGAAGCGTTCTAAATATTATATTCCCGACACCCAGACCGAAGTGTATGCCCGCCATCCGGTGCATGGATGGGTTGAGGTCGCCACCTTTGGCATGTATTCCCCGTCTGCTCTTGCCGAATACGGCATCGGTGTCCCGGTGATGAACCTTGGACTTGGGGTGGAACGTCTTGCAATGATCGAGTATCAGTCAAATGACGTCCGCCAACTCACCTACCCACAGTTCTATCCCCCGGTCTTCACCGATGCAGAACTTGCCTCGGGGATTGGTCTGCGGGAGGTTCCCCACACGAGAGAGGGCATCCTCATGGCAGAGGCGATACAAAAGACCGCCACCATTCACGCACAGGAGGCTAGCCCCTGTTCTTTTGTGGTATGGGAGGGGGAGTGCTGTGGCACACGTATCCGCGTCATTGTTGAGGAAGAAGAAGAGAACTCACACCTCTGTGGCCCAGCGGCATTCAATGAAATCTATGTCGAAGATGGCAAGATTCTCGGGGTTCCCGACACAGAGAAATTTGCCAAGGTGAGAGAGAATGGTGCTGCTACAGGCATCTCATACCTTGAAGCAGCTGCAAACCTCGCGGCCGCCCGCATTGAAGAGGCAGCCTGTTCTGGTGAGGGCACCCATGTACAGGTCAAGATGGCAAAGATTCCGTCTGATGTTAATATCAAAATTGAGAACCATGTGATGCGTACAATCACCGACAATAACAAGAAGATTGATGTCCGTGGACCAGTCTTTATCTCCGTCCGGAGTGTTCTGGACGCATAAACCCACACATCGTTCCCTTTTTTTGTTATTTTATTTGAGAACCGTCAGAACCCTCTCGTCTGATCAGAATTATCGGGAGAGGCTATTTCAGACGGGAATTTCAAGAGACGAATACTCAAACGGATAGCGGAAGATCTTCTCTTCTCTCAGGGGGTCGTGGAGGACAATGCTTCCTTCCCTACGTTCTGCGGTGACAATGTAGGAATGGTAATAGAGGCGTTCCACTTCAGGCAACACAGAAATTCCAGCCACTTCTGAGGGGGTGATATTAGTATATTTGCGGTACAGGATTTCTTCACCGTTGCCATGGAGAATGGAGTACGAGCGGACGACAAAGGAACCCCCCTCATCTTCAATGGTGATAAAACGGCTGGGATTCATGGTGGGGATTGCCTCCCCGTCAGTCTCTACGTTCGCATATAGGGCAAGCCCGGTATATATGAAAATAATCGCGAGAAATACGATAATATATCCCTGATAGACTCCCGGTCCTGCCCTCTGGGTCAGGATAAGGGAGAGCAGAATGAGGCTTGCAATCAGGATTGGAAGGGACGGGCCAGGAAAGATGCCAAGCGTGAACTTTTCTGATGAAAATGGCCAAAGGAGAGGAATGCCGGGATAAGCGAGATAGTCTAGAATAATGTGTAACATCGCACCGGCGAGAAGAGCGAAACCCGCCATGAGAGTGACTTCTTCAGGAAAATACCGCCCAAACCATGAACTGGAGGATAGTATATAAAGGATAATAAATGCCGCAAGGGAGAGAAATGCCGCGCCCGCAATGCTGTGGGTGATTCCGCCATGCGTGAAGATATACCAAGATGGATTATCACCCGAGACTAAAAAGAATAACACATCAATATCCGGGATCACCGCACCTATCACCGCAAAAGGGACAAGTATGGTGTTGCCTACGAGTAATAGGGGAATGGCAATGGAAAAGGCA
>Ga0265294_10008116_pt1 | contig 12322 bp, 7 predicted proteins | sample MunlanPumphouse3_FD_192504 | JGI IMG/M metagenome (GOLD analysis project Ga0265294, IMG submission 192504) | Groundwater microbial communities from a municipal landfill in Southern Ontario, Canada - Pumphouse #3 | ecosystem: Environmental > Aquatic > Deep subsurface > Groundwater | place... | reverse complement strand
GGGGTAGGAGGCCAGGGAACAATTTTGGCCTCTAAGGTATTAAGTGAAGGCCTAGTAAGACAAGGCTATGATGTGAAGATGTCGGAAATACATGGTATGGCCCAAAGAGGTGGGAGCGTTATTACGCAGATCAAATTCGGCGCAAAGGTGGCTTCGCCTATTATTGGGTTAGGAGAGGCGGATGCGATTGTAGCTTTTGAAAAAGTAGAGGCTGTAAGATGCCTGCCTTTTCTCAAAGCAGACGGGGTTTTGGTTGTAAATAACCATGAGATTTATCCCTTGCCGGTTTTAACCGGTCAGGAGGAATATCCCACCGGTGTCCTGGAGTTTTTGCAGAAACGAGTAAAAAAGTGTACGGTCATGGATGCTAATAATATTGCTGCAGAACTGGGTAATACTAAGGCTCAGAACATTGTTTTACTGGGTGCGGTAATTAAAGCCTTAGGCTTAGAAGATTTGGACTGGGAAGAAATACTGCAAAAATATTTGCCGGCTAAGGTTTATGAATTGAATCTCCAGGCTTTAGAAGCCGGATTAAACTTTTAAAACTTATTGCTTTTAGATTTGATAGATTTGATATAAATGATGTAATTAATGTAATTGTTGAAGATTTGTTGATGATTGAGCTAGGAGGCACAATAGTAAATGAAAAAGGATATCGAGATTGCACAAGAAGCGAAACTGGAACGGATTAAGGAGATTGCGCAAAAATTAGATGTATCAGAGGATGACCTAATTTATTATGGCGATTATAAGGCGAAAGTTGATTATCGGTTGATTAATAAACTGGCTCACAAAAAAGATGGCAAGATTATTTTAGTTACGGCCATTAATCCTACCCCGGCTGGTGAAGGTAAGACCACAGTAGCCATAGGGTTGAGTGATGCCTTACAAAAGTTAGGTAAATCGTCGGTTGTTTGTTTGCGAGAGCCATCCTTAGGACCTGTTTTTGGGATTAAGGGAGGTGCCGCAGGAGGCGGTTATGCTCAGGTAGTACCTATGGAAGATATTAATTTGCATTTTACGGGGGATTTACATGCGATTGGTGCAGCGAATAATCTTCTGGCGGCCATCTTGGACAACCATATTTTTCATGGTAACAGTTTAGGGATTGACCCTCGGAAGATCACCTGGCGCCGGGCTGTGGATATGAATGACCGTCAACTGCGATATATCGTGGACGGACTTGGCGGCAAAGGGAACGGGATGCCGCGAGAAGATGGCTTTGATATCACCGTGGCTTCGGAAATCATGGCTGTTTTTTGTTTGGCGCAAAATCTGCAAGACCTGAAAGATAGATTGGCGAGAATTGTGGTGGCCTATACTTTTGACGGGAAACCGGTAACTGCAGGAGATCTAAAAGTTCAAGGGGCTTTGACTATGCTCTTAAAGGATGCCTTCCATCCTAATCTGGTGCAGACATTAGAAGGTACACCTGCCTTTATTCATGGCGGCCCTTTTGCTAATATCGCTCATGGCTGTAATAGCCTGATCGCGACGAAATTGGCTGCAAAACTAGCGGACTATGTGGTAACGGAAGCTGGCTTTGGGGCTGATTTGGGTGCGGAAAAATTCTTGGATATTAAATGTCGTACAGGTCAGCTCAAACCCGATGTAGTTGTGCTTGTAGCCAGTGTCAGAGCTTTGAAACATCATGGCGGTTGTCCGAAGGAAAAGTGGGGGGAAGAAAACCTGAACTATCTCCAAAAAGGTCTGGCCAATTTACGGAGACATATTAATAACCTTACCAAGAAGTATAATTTGCCTGTAGTGGTAGCGATTAACCACTTCCCCACGGATTCGGCAAAGGAATTAAAAATGATCTTTAGCCAGTGTGCTGATTTGAAAGTACCTGTGGCTGTTGCGGAAGTCTTTGCACAAGGTGGCTTAGGGGGAGTTGAATTAGCACAAAAGGTTCTGGAAATAATTGGGCGGGAACAAAATCGGCAGTTTAGCTATCTATATCCTTTAGAGAAGAGTATCAGTGAGAAGATTAAGATTATTGCTAAAGAGATCTATCATGCCGGCAATGTGGTTTTTACCACAGGTGCGGCCAAAAGCATCGCTCAATTTGCAGAACTTGGCTATGGAAATTTACCGATCTGTATGGCTAAAACCCAATCTTCTTTTTCTGATGATCCCAAACTTTTAGGGGCACCGGAGGGTTTTGAAATGAAGGTGCGTGAAGTCAGGTTATCGGCAGGAGCAGGTTTTATCGTGGCTCTGACCGGAGAAATAATGACTTTACCGGGCCTACCTAAAAATCCTACGGCAGAATTGATTGATGTGGATGCCGATGAGAAAGTAGTGGGGCTTTTCTAAGTTTCTAGGGGACTATTGTACCCAATTTTGGAGATGAATTTTAAGAAAATAAGGAGGAGCATGATGAAGAGGAAAATTGTTAGTTTTTTAACAGTAGTGTTTATTCTGCCCCTTTTTTGTCTGTCAGCTTCTGCCCAAACTGTTACGACAGTGGCGGTTAAAGCTACCGAATCCATACCAGCCCCCAATTTTAAACTGGGTAATGAACTCTTGATGAGTAAATATCATCATCTCATCGCCGGAAAAAGAGTGGGACTCGTTACTAATCAAAGCGGGGTAAACAGTCAAGGGGTTAGTACGATTGAGGTGCTGGCCAATGACCCTACAGTGCAACTTACGGCCCTATATGGACCGGAGCACGGTATTGATGGACAGGCTACGGCAGGTGCTTATGTTGCCTCTTATGTCCATCCGGAATTAGGTATTCCTGTTTATAGTCTTTATGGAGAAACAAGGATGCCTACCGCAGAAATGTTAGCGAATATCGATGTTTTGGTCTATGATGTTCAGGATATTGGAGCGAGAACATATACATATATTTCCACCCTTAATTATTGTCAGCAGGCCGTGGAAAAGTACGGAAAAACCTTGATTGTGCTGGATAGACCCAACCCTGTTGGCGGGATAATTGCTGATGGTTGGGTTTTAGAAGAACCTTTCGAAACCTTTGTGGGTGTGGATGTCTTGCCTACGGCCCACGGGATGACGGCGGGTGAACTGGCTTTGTATTTCAACCGGGAAATCGGGGCAGAGGTTATTGTTGTGCCCATGGAAGGCTATACGCGGCAAATGATTTATCAGGATACGGGGCTTCCCTGGATTGCTACTTCCCCGAATATTCCCGATATTGATTCTGTGTTTGGGTATATGGCGACCGGTTTAGGGGAAGGCACGGGGATTTATCAGGCCGATAAGTTCAAATGGATTGGCGGTAAAGGCATTGATGCGGCTAAGTTTGCAGGTAAGCTCAATAATGCTGGCTTGCCCGGGGTAATCTTTATTCCGGAATATCAGGGTTCGGCCGGAGGAGTAAGGCTAAATATTACGGATTATCATACCTTTAATCCGGCTAAAACTGGTCTTTATGCCCTGGTTTATGCTCATGATCTAAACAATTTCAAGGTGCCGAAAAGCGGGAAGACAGTGGTGATGTTTGATAAGATTATGGGAACAGATCAAATAGGTGTTTTCTTGGAGCAGGGGCTGACGCCTCGGCAAATCGACGCCAAAAACGCCGCCCGCCTTAACAGTTTCAAGGCAGAGAGGGCTAAGCATCTGATTTATGATCAGGAGCCTAACCGGGTGCTGGCTGTTTTTGTCGAGGGAAAACAGGTCATTTTTGACGTAGACCCTTTTATTGATGAAAATAATCGGGTGATTGTCCCCTTGCGGGCAATTGGTGAAGCCTTAGGAGCACAGATTGATTGGGATGAGGCCACCAGAGCAGCCAAGTTTACCAAAGAAGGACGCGAGGTGCTCTTTGTGATCGATAGTCAGGAGGCTCTGGTCAATCGTGAAGTCAAGAGTATGGACACTTGTCCGGTGATTAAAAACGAGCGCACCATGCTTCCTTTACGCTATGTTGGTGAGTTTTTAGGTGCTCAGGTTGATTGGGATGATCGAACCAGTACAGTTAGAATTACTGCCAATGAGTAGCCCGGCCAGTTAATAAAACTTGCAATTAAACTTGCAATCTGCGTTAACTAAAATTTGTCAAAAAAAAAACTCGCCACATCTTCGGTCTTATGATAGAATAAATAAAATACCTTATAATAAGTATGAATATTGTAGGAGAAGGTGGTGGCCTGTATGCAGTCTTTTCTTAAATCCAGTAAACTGGATAATGTTTGTTATAGCATTAGAGGTCCGATTATTGAAGAAGCAAAAAAACTAGAGGAAAAAGGGTATCAGCTGATTAAACTAAACATAGGGAATCCTGCCCCGTTTGGCTTTAATGCGCCTGGCGAAATTATCCGCGATGTTGTTTTCAATTTACCGAATGCTCAAGGCTATAGCGAATCTCAGGGAGTGTTTGCGGCGCGCAAAGCAATTATGCAGTATTGTCAGCAAAAGAATATTGCCGGTGTAGAGATTGATGATATTTATACAGGCAACGGGGTTAGCGAAATGATCGTTATGGCGCTACAGGGTTTACTGAATAATGGTGATGAAATCCTAGTTCCGGCCCCTGATTATCCCCTCTGGACTGCTGCTGTCAATCTTTGCGGCGGGAATGCAGTGCATTATCTCTGTGATGAGCAATCAGATTGGAATCCGGATATTGAAGATCTAAAGAGCAAGATTACTAGTAAGACCAAGGGTGTTGTGGTGATTAACCCTAATAATCCCACTGGAGCCTTATATCCTGTGGAGATTTTACAGAAAATCGTGGACCTGGCGGAAGAGCATAATTTAATTGTTTTTTCAGATGAGATCTATGATAAAATTCTCTATGAAGATGCAGTACATGTTTCCCTGGCGGCCCTCTCAGACAAGGTGTTTTTTGTGACCTTTAATGGTTTATCCAAATCTCATCGTATTGCCGGGTTTCGGGCAGGATGGATGGTGTTGAGCGGGAATAAGGCCATCGCCAAGGATTATATTGAGGGATTAAATATGCTCTCTAGTATGCGCTTATGTAGTAATGTGCCTGCCCAGTACGCTATTCAGACAGCCTTGGGGGGGTATCAAAGTCTTACGGAATTATTATTACCCGGAGGACGTTTACGGGTGCAAAGGGATCTCTGTTATGAGATGCTGAATAATATCCCCGGTATCTCTTGTACTAAACCCCAGGGTGCTTTTTATATGTTTCCCAAGATAGATATCCAAAAGTTTAATATCACTGATGATTATCAGTTCGTTTTGGACTTTTTGAAGGAGAAAAGGGTGATGTTAGTTCAGGGAACAGGCTTCAATTGGCCTGAACACGATCATTTCCGAATAGTTTATCTGCCGGATGAACATCAACTGGAAATTGCCTTAAGTAGGTTACAGGATTTTCTAACAACTTATCGACAATAAATTTTTGTGGCAGGGGGACGTTTCGTTTGCCACATCATTGGGGACATTCTGCGTAAAATAAGGGGACATTCCGCTGCAAGCGGTGTGTCCTCTTTCCTTGAATGTGTGTCTCCTTACCTTTGAAATGTGGCAAACGAAACGTCCCCCTGCCACATGCGAAACGTCTCCAATACCTGGGAACAAATATTGGCAGAAAACGTCTACCTAATAAAGCAGACTAAAAACATTTTAAATAATAAAAGAGAGGTGGTTTTTGTGATAATGAATGGGGGTAAGCAGAAATATTTGATTTTTGCTGCTATTCTGCTATTGCTGGTTGGTTTAGCGGTCTTTTTTACCCCTGAACTGCTGGTGGCGCAGGAAAAAGCAGGTGATACGGAAGCAATCTTACATAATAGGCTCGCCGAAGCAGTTGCGCTTTATACGGGCAGTCCGGTAGCCTTGGTTAATAATAGGGAAGTTCAGGTGGATGCAGAAAATGCTGAGGTTTACCCTTATACCAAAGAGGGGCGTGTTTTTGTTCCTTTACGTTTCTTAGCGGAAAGTTTGCAGACAGAGACTAACTGGGAGGCCCTGACTTCTACAACAACCTTAATTAAAGGGAAGAAGACGGTGCAATTCACCCTTGGTGTACCTAAAATGTTAATCAACGGCCGTGAGGTAACGATGGAGTGTGCGCCGGAAATAGTCAATGACAGAACCTTTGTCCCGGTGCGGGCTATTAGTGAGGCTTTGGGGAAGAAGGTTTTTTACGACCGAGGTTTGATTGTACTGGGCGATAAAGAGCAACTTTTCGACCCGGCTACGGAAAAAACCTTGTTAGACACGGTGATTGCCCAGGTGAACAATCTACCTGCGGTTGGGTCTGCGGAGAACTTACAGAGTTTACTGGCTGAAGTTAACCAAGGTAATTCTAGCGGATATTACCGTTTGAGGAATAATCTGGCTTTTGATGTAGCGATGACCAATGAAAGTATGCCGGAAAGTGTAAAGAGTTTGGAAAAGCAGAAGAGCAGTGGTGCTGCTGAGACAGATTTTTCGGATACGAATGTGCAAGTGGTGGGAGTAGATGAAGCAGATCTAGTTAAAACAGACGGAGAATATCTTTATCAGGTCAATAAAGACCGGGTGATTATCCTGAAGGCATACCCGGCTGCAGAAATGGAGGTAGTTTCTACCTTGACTTTTGCGGAGGAGGCCTTTCAGCCGCAAGAGCTGTATATTGATGAAAAAAATCTAGTCGTAATCGGGAGAACGCAAAACAGGTATCATTTAGAGGTGCCCATGGTTCAAGAACCCATGGTGGGTGAAGAACCTGTAGTGGAGGCCCCAGAGGCAAAACTTCGGGCAGAGGGCAATATTTGGCCGCCCCGTTATACCCAAAATCGGGTGAAAGCGATCATCTATGATTTGCAGGATAAAAGCAAGTTAACAAAATTAAGGGAAGTGGAAATCGACGGGAGTTATTTATCTTCCCGGAAGATAGGCTCTTACTTGTATCTGATAGCCAATGATCCTCTTAATTATTACCGATATTTAGATTACCCGGTCCTTATGGATACTGTGCTCGAAAACGGTGTCGCCTCAACAACCAAAAATACTGTTTCTATCCCTGAAGAGACTGTGCCTACTCCTACATATCGGGATACCGCAGTCAAGGAGGAATCAATTCCGGTTGCTTATCAAGACATTCGTTACATTTCTCCGCTTGTGGAGGCCAATTATCTGACGATCGTGGGATTGGATTTATCGCGTAATGACCAGCCGGCTCACGTTTCCACTTATTTAGGGGCAGGTCAGGATATCTATGTTTCCCAAGAAAATCTGTACATTGCCTTAAGAAAATATGATTATCAGCCGTTAGTCAGTGATTCCGCCCAGAAGAGGATTATGCCCCGGCAGATGCTGGAGAATACCTTGGTCTATAAATTTTCCTTGGATAAAGGCAAGGTTACTTATCTGACAAGGGGCGAAGTTCCGGGAACTTTACTGAATCAGTTTTCCATGGATGAAAATCAGGGATACTTCCGGATAGCGACGACTAAAGGCAGTACTTGGGGCACCGGGGAGAATATCTCCCAAAATAACGTTTACATTTTAGATGATAGCATGAGCCTGATCGGGAAAATCGAAAACATTGCCCCTGGGGAAAGGATTTATTCCGCCAGGTTTATGGGGGAGCGGGCTTATCTGGTGACTTTTAAAGACACGGATCCCTTGTTTGTCTTGGATTTATCCAAGCCGGCTCAGCCTAAAATTTTAGGAGCGTTGAAAATCCCCGGTTATAGCGATTATCTCCATCCTTATGATGAAAATCATTTAATCGGGTTCGGCAAAGATACGGTAGAAGTAGGTTATAAAAATGCGCAAGGTGAAGTGATTAGTACACAGGCCTATTACCAGGGGCTGAAGCTGGCAGTCTTTGATGTCAGTGATGTACAACAGCCGCGAGAAATGTTTAAAGAGATTATCGGCGATCGTGGGACAGATTCCGAGCTTTTGAGAAATCATAAGGCCTTGCTCTTTGATCGGGAGAAGGAGTTATTAGCTTTTCCTGTTACGTTGATGGAGGTAGGGGCAGAGCAAAAACAAAATGGAACAAATGCTACGTCGTATGGACAGTTTACCTATCAAGGCGCCTACATTTATCAGCTTAATTTAGAAGAAGGGTTTAAGTTGAGAGGTCGCATTACGCATTTGAGCGAAGAGGATTTGTTGAAAGCTGGTTACCGTTCCTATAATCGGGAAAGAGAAGTCCAACGAATTCTCTATATTGAGGATGTGTTATACACTCTTTCGGAAGGTATGGTTAAAGCCAATGCTTTAGGTGATTTAAGCGAAAGAAAAGCTGTACAGCTACCCTAGTGTGGCAGGGGGACGTTTCGTTTGCCACATTCTCAGAAGTAAGTCAGGGGGACGTTTCGTTTGCCACATAATCAGGAAGGGGACTTCCGCATAAAGTTATCAAGACAAGGGGACACACCGCTTGTAGCGGAATGTCCCCTTGTTTTACATGCATGTTCCCTTATATTATGCGAAATGTCCCCCATCAATCAGCTAAATGTGGCAAACGAAACGTCCTCCTGACGCAAATTTCCGCCCGAATGTGGCAAACGAAACGTCCCCCTGCCACGCCTCTCAGGGTATAAATATATTTAAAATGCGGCATTTTATATGTAAGTAATATATAAACCAAACAATTATCCGAGGAGGAACACGATGAAAAAGGAATTAAAGTTTATGTTTGAGCCAATTAAAATTGGTAATTTACTGGTCAAGAACAGAATAGTTATGCCCCCGATGACCACATTGTATGCCGGACACGATGGTGAAATGACGGATCAGTGCGTCGCCTACTATGCGGCTAGAGCCAAAGGCGGCACAGGGTTAATCACCGTGGAAGGAGCCTATATAAATCCTACCGGTCCACAGCTTCCATGTGCTATTAGCGTCGCAGATAATTCCTTTATTGCCGGCTTATCTAGATTGGCTAGTGGGATCAAATTAAATGGAGCGGTTGCGGTCTTACAATTAATTCATGCGGGAATTCAGTCTTATCTACAACAAACAGTTGGACCTAGCCCTATTGGCCGAAATTCTGCCGGGTATTCTTCTAGTAGAATAACACCCTTAGAGCTTTCCACGGAGGAAGTTGATGCTTTTGTCGAAGATTTTGCCCTGGCCGCCTCCAGAGCCAAATTAGCCGGCTTTGATGCCATCCAATTGCACGGCGGCAATGGTTATTTAATTCAACAGTTCACTTCACCGCTTACCAATAAAAGAACAGACAAATATGGCCAAGACAGAGATTTGTTTGCGCTTAATATCATTAAGGCTGTGAAGCAAAAATGCGGGGCAGATTATCCGGTCATTTTTAGAATGTGTGCAGATGAGCCTTTATACTATAAACAATTAAAGGGCGGAATTACCATAGAGGATGCAAAAAAATCCGCAGTACGTCTTCAAGAAGCAGGGGCAGATGCCTTAGATGTAACGGGAGCACAGGGAGATAATGCCCATCTGGTAACTCCCGGTTCTTATGTGGCCGAAGAAGATGAAGGCTACTTTTTCCATCTGGCCAAAGCAATAAAGAAAGTGGTTAGTATTCCTGTAGTTAGTGGTGGAGTAGTAGATAACCCGGAAGTTGCCGATAAAGCCATAGCAGACGGTATTTTAGATATGGTTTATGTGGGCAGGCAGCTTATTGCCGATTCCGAATGGGTTAAAAAAGCTGAGGAGGGTCGGATTGAAGATATCAGACCGTGTGTAAAGTGCTGTGACTGTGTTGATTGTATTTTCAGGATGTCAGAAGTAATTTGTGCCGTAAATTCACTAAACGGGTTAGAATATATCTATACGATGGAAGAAGATATTCCTTATGTAAAATCCCCACGAAGAGTTGTGGTAATTGGGGCAGGGCCCGGCGGTTTGGAGTTCGCCAGAGCGGCCGCTTTGAGAGGGCATCAGGTAACAATCCTGGAAAAAAACAAGGAAATTGGCGGTACTGTTAACATTGCTGCTGTTCCCTCCTTTAAATATCAGTATAAAAAATTAATCCGTTGGTATGAGACACAAATGCAAAAATTAGGAGTTAATATTATTACCGGGTATGAGGCAGATAACGAACAGCTGAAAAAATTAAATGCAGATGTAGTCGTCTTCGCTACGGGGTCTGAACCTGTAAGACCAAATATAGCCGGCATTGAAAAGGCTAAACTAGCTGATGATGTAGTATTAGGTAAGGAACAAGTAGGGAAAGAAGTTATTGTTATTGGCGGTGGTTTAGTAGGTAGTGAAACGGCCTTAATGTTAGCCAAAGACGGTAAAAAAGTGAAGGTTTTAGAGGCGTTACCACATTTAGAGATAGCTATGACTACAGGTGGGGTAGCCTTATTAACACCGGTAGATGGCTTGTTTGATCGCTATGGAGTAGAAGTGCAATTAAATTGCCAGGTTACGGAGATTCTTGATGATGGTGTTACAGCTGAGAATGCAGAAGGTCAAAAAATTAAGATTACAGCTGATAGTGTAGTTAATGCTGTGGGCCGAAAACCGGTAATACCGGAAGAGTTAGTTAAAGAGATGCAGGAATTAGGCAAAAAGGTGATTGTGATCGGTGATGCCAAAGCGGCCAGAAAAGTAAAAGATGCCATACATGAGGGCTTTAACGCAGCTTTAAATATTTAAGGTGTGGCAGGTGTGGCAGGGGGACGTTTCGTTTGCCACATTTCAAAGGTAAGGGGACACACCGCACTTTTTAAAGGTCATCCTAGTTGCGGAATGTCCCCAATGATATGGCAAACGAAACGTCCCCCTGCCACACTTGATATATGTACTATAATCAATTATAATTTTATTAAATTTGGTCGTTTAAACTCTGAGAGTTTACAGTGGAGGAGACGAGGGAGAAATCAGTGAAGAAAAGGATTTTAGATTATGTAAAGAGGATAGAGTTGTTATTAAAAGAAGAGCCACCTGATGCTGATTGGCAAGAAGTTCAAAAAGAACATCTACAGCAAATCAGTTTTTTTCAGCATGAGAGGCTGATTCACTTGATTGTTACGGTTACTTTTGCCTTTCTTTTACTAATGACAATTATACTGATGTTTATAGTTAATGAGATCGGGATATTAATTTTCGTGCTTTTGGCAATTGAAACTATTGTCTTGGTTTTTTATATTTTTCATTATTATGTACTAGAGAATAACGTTCAGAAGTTATATCAGCAATATGACGAGATCACTCTAAAAAAAGGAAAACAGCAATAGGCCGTTTAAAAGGAACTATATAGTTAGAACAGAAACTAATTGTTTAAAAGCAAGGGGTGTTCTCCTAAGTGTTTTATATTGCTAATAATAGTCATGACCCGCATTATAATCTAGCTTTTGAAGAATATGTTTTTCAGCATCTCCATTTGGCGGAACCTTGCCTGCTTCTCTGGCAGAATGAGCCCTCTGTTATTATCGGTCGCTTTCAGAATACGCTCGGGGAAATCAATCAGGAATATATTAAACAGCACCATGTCCATGTAGTCAGACGTATCACGGGCGGTGGTGCTGTTTATCATGATTTAGGTAACCTGAATTTTACCTTTATCGAAAATAATGCCAAAGAAAAGAGCATAGATTTTCAGAAATTTACCGAACCTGTAGTTCAGGCACTAGCGTCGCTGGGGATCGTGGCTGAGTATAGTGGGAGAAATGATTTGACGATTGCAGGGAAGAAATTTTCCGGCAATTCGCAATGTCATTCTCGAGGGAGAACAATGCATCACGGGACCTTACTTTTTGATGCCAGGCTCGATGATGTACAGGCAGCTCTTAATGTGCAAGGAGATAAATTTGTTTTTAAAGGAGTAAAGTCTGTAAGAAGCCGGGTGACGAATATTAGTGAACATTTGACGCAACCGGTTAGCATGCAGGAATTCAAGTCTTTACTTTTAGCGCATTTGTTTGCAGGCCAGCCTATCAAGGAACACAGTTTAACAGAGCAGGATTATGAGCAAATCAAACGCTTGCGCACGGAGAAATATCTTACCTGGGCCTGGAATTATGGACATTCTCCGGCTTTTAATTTTAAAAACAGGCACCGCTTTCCTTGCGGCGAAATTGAAGTATGTTTACAGATTACCGCCGGGATGATAAAAGAATGTAAGTGTTATGGAGATTTTTTTACTAATGAAAGCATTGAGGAATTAGAACGAAAATTTGTCGGTCAAAAGTATCAGGAAGATGAAATAGCTTCAATCATAAAACAGGTAGAAATAGGGGATTATTTTGGACAGGTAAGTCAAGCAGAAATATTTTCGCTTTTTTTCCGTTAAAGTGTGGCAGGGGGACGTTTCGTTTGTCACATCCAGTAAAAGGAGGGTTCGATGAAAGAGATGTCACAGTTTACGTTAATCGCTACAGCAGCTTTTGGGCTAGAGGCTTTGGTCGCCGAGGAGCTAAGGACGCTGGGTTATACTGATTTAAAG
>Ga0265294_10008115_pt1 | contig 12323 bp, 10 predicted proteins | sample MunlanPumphouse3_FD_192504 | JGI IMG/M metagenome (GOLD analysis project Ga0265294, IMG submission 192504) | Groundwater microbial communities from a municipal landfill in Southern Ontario, Canada - Pumphouse #3 | ecosystem: Environmental > Aquatic > Deep subsurface > Groundwater | place... | reverse complement strand
TCGATACAGGAGATCACTCTCTTATCGGGATATACTCGGCCCACCGTAACTTTGAAGTTGACAACTGTGAGATCTGGGGCTGGAGCGGTGCTGCGATCGCAGTGTTCGGCACGGGAGGGGATGGTATGAAGACAGGTGGGTACATTCACCACAACGACATTCATCACTGCCAGGCAAACGGGCTTGGATACGGTGTCGTAGTCTCCGGGGGAGCGGTGAGCCTGATCGAGGCGAACCACTTTGACTACTGCCGTCATGCGATAGCCGGGTCAGGGGTGGCCGGGGACGGGTACGAAGCACGGTACAATGTCTGTGGTCCGAACTTTATCGCAGGTTCGGCACATAACTTCGATATGCATGGGACTTCAGCGGGTAGTGGCACGATCGCAGGGGATACGATCCGGATTCACCACAATACGTTCATGGCAACAGGGCCCCTGAGCGCGTTTCCGATCGCCATCCGCGGCGTTCCTCGTGAAGGTGCCTATATCGACCACAACTGGTTCTACTATACCCAGGCGCCGCCGGTATGGCAGACGGGGGGACAAAGCGGGATCGTCATGACGGACAACCTGATCGGCGAGGATCAGGTACTCTCCGAATCCGGCCCAATACAATATTACTGAACGGGGTTTCTTCAAGAGTCACAGTACGCTGCGAGAGGGGGAGCACGTACCGGCAATGTCCTCGTGAGAAGGAGTAGGGGAGAACGTCCTTGTGCGGAGCGGTTGCGAGCTTAACTTTATTAGTGTTGAGCGTTGAAGTGGGGTTGCCGGAAGTGGAGGCCAGATTGGAATGAAAATACGATGGCTGGAGAAGCTGGCCGCCAGTTTCCCATATTTAATATTGCTTGCGTATCTTGCAGGATGCATCTTCTGTCTTCTCATCGACAGGACGAGTTATCTGATCAATGGCTCGATCATGGCGATACCGGCAATCATTGGGTCATTCACATTCCTTCTTATAAAAAGGAAAGATCTCGATCTGTCGGAGCAAGGTGCGGTATTCTCCCATAAGCGCCTGGCATCCCCGATGTTCTTCTCGCTGTACTCCATACTTGCCGTCCTAGGCCTCCTCATCACCCCCGCCGAATCGAAGTGGGGTCTGCTTACGATGCTCGTCCTGTACCTCGTGATATTTGTCCAGATACTATCCCGACGAGTCGTTCCTGGCGTGGTGCTCTTTGAGATCATGCTCACCCTCGCAATCACGATCTACAGTTATACCTTGCGACCGGCTCTGTACTTCGGGACGACGGATATATTACCGCACAGTTACATGACCACCGTCACGTATCTATCAGGACATGTCATCCCGGCCGAACTCGGAACCTACAACTACTTTCCCCTGTACCACATATCCGCAGCAATATCTTCGCACATACTCGGTCTGGGTGTTGAGACCGCCCTCTTCATCACTACCGGCCTGATCTTCGCCTCAACGGTGCTATTTCTGTATTATTTTGTTGAGAGCATATTCCGCAACCAGCAGATCTCACTCCTCGCTGTTCTCATGTACGCCATGAACGCCAGTGTCGTGTATTACGGCACCTACATGGTGACGAGAACCATGGCCTATGTCGGGTTTATTGTCCTGCTGTACCTGCTGTATTCTGTGGCAAGCCCAAAACCCAATAGAGAGTACCTCGTCACCAGACCTGTTGCAGGAAGGATCGCCGTCGGGGTCATGGTTATCTTCATCCTGCTGACCCATCAGGTCTCCACACCGATGATCATCGTCCTGATAGGGCTCCTCCTTGCGCTCGAACTGATCATTCATGACAGAAGGCATATGACTCCGGTATTCCTGATGGTCCCGGTCTCCCTCCTTGCCAGTTACTGGCTCTACGTGGCCTATCCCTTCATAAGAGACCTTTTCCCACGCGCCGAACCGACCCTGTACCAGAATGTCGTCTTCACTGAGGTGGTATACCTCGGCTGGGATTTCTTGGCAAGTCAGATAGACTCCCTGTTCATCGTCTTCTTCGCGCTGGCTGGGGCAACGTACCTGATATGGAAGCAACAGCCGAAATATTCGATCATATTCGGGATCCTGGGGCTGACAGCAGTCATTTTGAATGTTCCGAATGTCCTCACTGTGGTCTTCCAACTGGCGACGGTGCTCAGGATCGATAGGTTCTCGATTCTGTTCCTCCCATTTCTTGCCACCGCCATGGGTGTCGGGGTGTACCTCGTCACGCGGTACCTGGTTGCCGTGAAGGTGAGCCCCAGATGGATCGGGGCTGTGTTGATTACCCTGATTGCTATCTATGGCTTCGGCTCACTGGGGTTTGCCGAGGATGAGCCGGATTACACCCATTACTCCTTCAACCAGAACGAGATGACCGGGTATAATTACGTGCTCGAGCAGGTGCCAAGCGGGTCTACCCTGTACTCGGATTACTACACGTCACGATTCTTTGCAAGAAAGCAGATCGCCGCATCCGAAAGCCTGGGACTACCATATTACGCCGGTCACCTGATAGGGAGAGGTTGTGCGATATCCGACGCGGAAGCGTACATCATTCTTCCGGAAAAGAAGTTCCGGGAAGGGGGACTGCTCTTTGGCAAGGAGGAAGAGGAGTTTGAACCTGAGATGGGCCTTCAACCATACCTGCCCACAGAGGAGAACATCCGGACACTCAGAGACAGGACGTCAGAAGAAGACAAAATTTACTCAAACACTGAGATCAGCCTGTATTATCTCCTGCCATGACAGAAGCACCATCTGAAACCTCCGGTAATACATGGTATACTGATAAGTCCAATTTTGAAGGGTTTTCACTAGCTCAAAGATATAGGACGACCCCCAAGTAAATTTTATATAGTATGCCCCTCTCAAGGGGTTGTCCTACTATGCTCAGCAGAAAATAATCGGATCGATAAAACTTCGGCAATCCATTGTAGATTGGACCGCTATCGAGCAAAAAACAGATGCACGGTGAAGGAGGCTGAATCATCCCAATCATTTCTCATGGTTGCCGATCTCGAACCGCTCCCGTATACGGCACCAGCATGACACCACTCCACTGCTACGGGGCCATCCTCAATCAACTCACAACCGCAGACCGGTGTGTAAAGAGATACCTCTCCGCCGGGCATGCAGGATCTGGAGGCTGTACCGAATGTTGTTGTCAATGCTGCACCACACAAAACCCTCAGATTTCGAGAATGCCATACGTTCGAATGCAGAACTGAACCAGGGATGCAGACGGGGGTCTTTACCCTCACCCATAGGTCCCCCCTCCAGAGAGCGGGTCAGTCGCATATTCGTCGTAATCCTAGGACTTCCTGAATGGATGGACATTAGAGTGGCCTCTGCTGACCCCCTGCCAGATCGTTTAGAGGTCCAACCCGGGAAAAGAAACACCACGTTGACTGATAAGACCGATGGTTGCCTTTGGAGTGCAGTATGAAGATTGCTCAGATAACCCCATATTTCTTGCCGCATAACGGCGGAATGGAGATGTACGTCTATAACCTGAGCAAAAGTCTGATCAACGACGGTCATACAGTCGAGGTGATAACCTCAAATGTCCCCGAAGGAAGGGCTCTCGAGGTCATGGACGGCATCTCGGTCAGAAGATTAAAGTGCATCGGGGAACCATTGAGAAACCCGCTGGTCCCGTCTATCTTTCTTCTACGAAACGAATTGAGTCAGTTTGACGTCATTCATATCCACAATATCTACAGTTTTACCGCATTATCCTTCCCCATATTAAAGAGGTTCTGCAAGATCCCCCTCGTCCTTACGCATCATGGTCAGCTGATGTTCGGAGAGCCCTTTAAAGACATATGCGTGAAGATCTACGAGAAGAGCGCAAAAGGGTTCATCCTGAAATCTGTAGATAAGACCGTGGCGCTCTCGGAGTCGGATGCCCGACAGATCTCGCGGCATACCGGCGCACCGGCGCATCGCAGAGCACCTGCACCGCTCGAGAGTGTGGTCTCGATACCAAACGGTTACGACAATACAAAATTCCGCCCGATGGACATGCAACACTGCAGGGAAGTGCTGGGGTTGCCTTCGGACAAGAGATTGATCCTGAATGTCGGGAGACTCTATGGAGCGGTCAAAGGACATGAATATCTCATCGAAGCGATGTCTCGAGTTGTGAAGGAGCGCAAGGACGTCCTCTGCGTGATCATTGGGCCCGGCAGGCTCTATAATTCTCTGCAAAAGCAGATCCAGTCGCTTGGCCTTGAAGACTATGTCGTGCTTGCCGGCGGGAAACCGCACGAGGAGATCCCTCTCTGGCTGAACACCTGCGACCTCTTCGTCCTGCCGAGTCTTAGCGAGGGGAATCCAACAGTCATGTTCGAAGCTTTCGGATGCGGGAAGCCGTTTGTTGGGACAAGAGTCGGCGGGATCCCGGAGATCGTCACCTCCGACATATACGGCCTGCTGGTCGATCCCGCCGATCCCGATGGTCTGGCCGAGGCGATTCTGGCGGCACTGGACCGGGAGTGGGATGCTGAAGCGATCCTTGCGTATGCGGAGCGATACGCGTGGGAGAGTATAACAAAAGAGATCCTCAGTGTATATGCCCAGGTTCTGGAGTGATCTTCTGATGACGACCGGACGCTCCAGTGCGACCTCGCTTACGATTGCAGGAGCAACCACATGAGGTTGCTTGTCTGCACGACGGAATATTTCCCTCACGGTGCGGGCATGGCCAACGTTGTCTACAACATCGTGGAGCAACTCAAGAGGAGAGGTATCGAGTGTACGGTCTGCTCACCGAAAGGGCCAGATATCAGGCTTGGGAGCTGGGGCCTGATAGAGAGGGCAGGCGTAGTCGGGCTTATCGATTACTGGTACCAGGTCTCCCGATACTTCAAGAGCAACGAGTACGATGTTGTCTGGCTCCAGAACCCTTTCATCATCGCTGAGAATCCGTTCAAGCGTTGCCTGGCGACAATGCACTCAACCTATTCAGGATCAAGCAATCTAGGAGTCGGAAACCTGCCTTTTCACCTGTATGAGTCAGTTGTTGCTCGGATAGAGCGCTCGTGCCTGATTCGTATGTCGCCCCCCACCCTCTTCACCGGTGTTGGACAACCGGTCCGCGAAGAACTGGAGCGGATGGGAGTCGCACCAGAGAGAATATCTTACATCCCAAACGGGGTTAACATTCAGCAGTTCCATCCCTCGCCTGAAAAGAGAGCGTTACGCAGAAGACTCGGCATCCCGGAGGAGAGCGTGATCCTTCTGAGCGTCGGACGGATGATCCCCGCTAAACAGCCTTTTACCCTGATCGAGATCTTCGCACACCTTGAGAAGAGGCGCGGAGACCTGATGCTCTGCGTCGCCGGCGGCGGTGAACTTCTTGAGGCGGTAAAGAGCCTGGCACAAAGGCTCGGAGTGCGCAATGTCGCCTTTTTCGGGAACGTGGACCACGACCTTGATCTCCCCGACCTCTACGCCTGTGCAGACTACTACATCATGACCTCGAAGTATGAGGGGGGGATGCCCCCCCTGACTCTTGCAGAGGCTATGGCATCTGGACTGCCCTGCATCGTCTCCGACATTCCAAATCTCGGGATCGTCAAAGATGCTGACTGCGGAAGAGCAGTCTCCTTGGACAACGCTGCACGAGCTGCTGACGAGATCCTCAGTTACCTGAACGAGGAGCACCCCGAACATGCAACGAACGCGAGGAGATATGCTGAGGCGGAACTGGACTGGGAGATCCTTTCAGCGAGATACATGCACATGTTTGAACGCCTGGCCCGGGAGTGAATAGATTGATAGCAAGCATGGGATACAGGGCGTCACATCCATCCATTCGGTCATACCTCCCTGGACCTCCTGCTCGCCGACCGGCGATCCGGTCCAGAACCCGACGCACCAAAGAGGATGGCTGCATAACGGGCGCCGTTAGATATAAGCCGGATAGGAGCACCAGTGCCGGCGGGAGCCAGTATGGACGTTATCATTCTTGATGCACACCCGGTGGAAGACGTACGGATTGAGCGACATATCACCTACCTTGCTGATCAGGGGGTGAACGTTTGCCGAATACACTACAACTACCCTGACGAGGTCGCAAGGCCGGGTCTTTTCTCCCAGCATGGCGTGCAAGGATTCAGGATAAACAGGTTCTTCTTCCAGGGGAAAATGAGAACCCTGTACTTCATGGGTTACTGCCTGACACGGAAGATACTGGCTGATTGTTGCAAAGCGTTGAAGGCGCTCGATGTCGATCCTGCGCAACCGTCCATTCTTCACGTCCATGACCCCCTGTTGTTGCCGCTAGCAAGACAGTTGGTAAACAGCCATCTTCCGAACTCCAGAGTCGTCTATGACAGGCATGAGGTCTACGAGCAATGGGTCCACTTCGGCGCAATCTCCATACCGGTCTTCTACGAAAACCTCGCAAAGAAAAGGATATCTGGCACAGTCACCGTCTCGGAGCACTATATCGATGCGGTCCACAGCCTGTTCCCGGGGTCGTCCGTCGTGGCGGTCCCGAACTATGCATCTGCCGTCGTTTACGATTCCCGTGCGATAGACGAGAAGATCTCCTCGACCGTTCCTGGGCCTCAGATTCATGCCCTTTACATCGGGAGCCTCAACAACCTGGCCGATAGGGATGTCGATCTCCTCCTTACGATCGCGGACGCGTCCATTCAAGCGTACGATAACGTGATCTTCACCATCGGTGGAACCTCTCTGGACGAAGGTTCGAGGGAGAAGATCGAGGAGATGGTCGCAAAGCATAATGGCAGGTTCAGGTTCCTCGGTTACGTTCCACGGGAGAGAACCATCGAACTCACTGAGAAGGCTCATATCGGCTTCCTCCTCGTAAGGCCGGACGCAAGATACTGGGTGAAGACATCGCCCAACAAGATCTTTGAGTATCTGGTCTGTGGTACTATCCCCATTGTCAGGGCCGATATCGACCACGAGGAAAGATTGAGAGAGTGTTCGTTGATCTTCGACCGAACGGATGCAAACGAGGCGATCACCAGAGCGGTGCTCGATCTGCTCGGTAATGCCGCGAGGCTTAAAGAATGTATGGGAAGGGCAAAGGATATCAGCGGAGATTATACCTGGGAGTCGGTAGCATGCCGGTACATCGAACTGTATGCCGCACTACTGCAGTCAGAGAACCCCCCCGGGATCCTGCACACCAAAACACCCCGGACACTCGGCGGCTGCGACCATCGATAGCCTCACATCCCGCGGGCCCGCCGGCCTCCGCATGCTGTCACGGTGCTGCCAGTTACTGGACCATGACCCCGGGTAAGGATTCGTGCTCGGGGCATGAGGGCGAAGAATGATCCCCGGCGGGGCCCCACTCATCTTACGCACGAACTGTCCCCCCTTGTCAACTGCCCTTCAGCCCACGATCCTGAAAACAGCTTTCCCTCCTGGCGATCGGAAAACTATTTTGCGCGGGACAAACAGGTAAACATCCTTCTCACGGTAGGTGCCCTGAATGGTGAGTACAAAAGTGAAAGAACTAACAAGCGAAGAACTGACTGCGTGGGACAGATTGGTCACCGCGTCCCCCCAGGGGACAGTTTTTCACACGAGCAACTGGCTTTTCAGGACTGCATCATCCCTGAACAAGATGCCGGTGATACTCGGGTGCTACGAAGATGAGGAGCTGATCGGAGGTTGCCCCCTTCTTCTCCCGGGTTCGCGTGGACTACTCAGGACAGCTTCTTCCGCAGCGCTGCTGGCTCCTTATGGCGGGATCGTGATAGGAAGCATCGAGAGTACAAAGCGAAGAGAACAGGAGTTGCACAACAACAAAGTCATCGCAGCCATTTGCGACTACATCGCCCAGAGGAGGTTTGATCATATAGAACTGGTCAATTCTCCGGGGCTTGAGGACATCCGATGGTTCACCCAGAACGGATGGGACGTAAAGGTCTACTACACCTATGCGCTGCCGATTGATGGGGACGTCTTCAATCGTATTTCAAAAAACGCACGGCGAAGTATTAACAAGGCAGCAAAGCAGGGCGTTACAGTGGCAAGGCACTTCGACCCCGAGGTTTACTGGAATCTCACCGTGAATACCTTCGGAAAACAGAACTCTCGTCCCCCTTTCTCCAAAAAACATCTTCTCAGCATGCTGGATATGATCAGGGAAAAGGATCTCGGCGAGATGTGGGTCGCCCGGACCTCTTCAGGGGAGATCGCGGCGGCCGAAGTCGCCATTTACGACGCAAAGACCGTCCATCGCTGGTCTGCAGCCTCCGCGGAAGAGCACCTGAACACAGGAGCAACCTCACTTCTTCTCAGCGAGATCATCGCGCACTCCGTAGAACGAAATTATCCGTCGATCAACCTGATGGCAGGGAACATGGCACACCTGAGTGCGTTTATAGCAAGCTTCAACCCCGATCTCGTCCCGTACTACAGTGTAGCGTCGTCCGGAATCGGGTATAGCGCCCTGAGACGCGTGAGCAAGCATATGTGTAGCATGGCCTCGCGTGTTGCCCGCCCTACAGTCCGGACCAGGAAGACCGGGCTTCCAAAACGGCCCTCGACTCTGGCTGCGCTCTGCTGTCCACCAGCATCGACCGATCCACATGAACATCTGGAGAAACGAGATCGGAGCCCGGACAGATAGAAGTTATTTAATGTCCGTATTCGAAAGGTGCGCCATCATGACATACTCGATCGAGCTGCTCACCCGGGATAATGCTGACCGGTGGGACACATTTAATAACCGTTCTCCGGAAGGGACACTCTTCCACAGCCTGAAGTGGAAGCAGGTTCTTGAGGATGCATTCCATCTGAGATTAAAGTATTACCTCATCCTCGATGACGACGACGTCGTCGGGATAAGCCCCTGGATCGAACAGTCGGCACTGAACCTCCGGGGGTTGGTCAGCATCCCCGAATCGGAAGTGAACAACATCGTGCTGGACGGTGGATTCGATCCCGGCCGCTTTAAAGAGATCCTTTCACTGTTCGCCAGGGAGCACGCGTTCCTGCACTTCAATACATACCACCCCGATCTCCTCGACGGGATAACGTACAGCAGTTATCCCGGTGGAGATACCGGTAACATGGTAATAAACCTGCAGGAAAACCCTCCTGAGGCCATATGGGGTGCTCTTTCGAAGAAGACGGTAAAGAGCACCCTCAGATTCCCAAAAGAAGGGTTTGAATTGCAGGAGATAGATAGGAGATCTGATATCGAGTTATTCTACCAGTACTACGAGAAGAACCTGCTACATATAAATGGGGATATTCTGCCGCTTTCGTACTTTGAAACGTTGTGGGATTACTTCTCACCGGACCACCTGAGAATTGTAATCCTGAGAAAGGGGGATACCATCGCTGGCGGATCGACAACATTTATGGATCCCATGAAGAAGATGGTTTACTTTGGATACCAGGCTCTCAACCGCGATCTCCTGCATTACACCCCTGCGTACTACCTGAACTGGGAGTTGATCAACTGGGCATGGGATAACGGCTATGAGAAGGTCTCCATGGGGCGGCAGAGACGGGATCCAGAAAACCCCCGGTTCCGCGAGAAAACAAAATTTGGGGCGGAACACATCCCGATCCATACAAAACTGGTTGTATACTCAAGGGCGGTCTCGTTATTGTACCGGTTGAAACGTAAACTCCCCGCGTTGTCCTGAGGGGCGTTGCGAGAGGAGAGCACCTGCCACCTCAAAAGGGATTCCTGAAGGACGGGTCAGACACAGAGATGAGGGAACTGTAGCCGTTGGGGTCAGGCCTTTGATTCATCCGGCACGCGGGTCCGCGACTGATCCAACCAATCCTTCATGGCAGCGACCCCCCCAAGTCTCCTGTGCACCTTCTGTACTCTATAATATGGTACCAGCACAGGGTTATACCGTGCGTAGTAACGGGCTATGGAAGGCACATTTGCAGACTTCATATCCAGCACCTCAAATCCTCTCTCCCGAAGATAGGTGAACATCGCCAGTTGTACCAGGGACTGTGCATGGGCATCCCTGAACCTGGGGTCCGTCGCAACGGACCAGCCATGCGCCCTCTTCCGGTCCCATATGATAATGCCGCTGGATGTGTCCTCCCCCTCTGCAGTCTCTGCGATCCACATCTCCCCAAGGCCCCGGGAGAAGACGAACTGCACCAGCGCTGTCATGAACTCTTCTGATATCGGTGGTACAAGGCCCTGTCTCTCATAGGTCATCTGGAGAAGATGATAATGGCGATGGATGTCCCGATTGATGCTGACCGTGATCCCACTTGCCCTTGCCTTCTTTAGAGATCGCCTCGCTTCACTTGAACTGTTTGCAGGGATATCCTGCTGCAGGTTGAGATAACTGGTAAACAGCACCGAACTCTTCCATCCGGCCCATATGAACGGCCGGATATCGGTGAGCTCGGGAGCATTTACCAGGTCTATCACTGGATACCTGCTCTCAAGATATCGCACAAGGGGGTGCAGATCCGGTGCAGATGCCGCATAGTTTCTCCTCTCTGCTGGCTTCTTGTGGGAAAGGTGCAGAGCCCCCCATATGGTGTCATGGGTGCGGTCGACGTCACGCGTTCGAGGACGCCATACATCGTCAAGGCGTAGAGAGAACAGCCTCCAAGGAGAGAATCCCCTTCGAATACACCTAGTATGACGGGTTTCACCCCGGCATGCTCTCCCACCAGTTGTATCCACTCACTTTGATGGTAAAGGGATCCCTGTTCGGATTGATCCACCATCTCATCCCAGAATGAGTAATCCTCCTTTACCAGTTCACGTACCTCAATACCCACAAGCATCCCCCCTCTATTGCCCTGGATTCGCATTTTGCACCTAACACAAACGGATGTTGCAGGAGGATCTTCCAGCGCGACAGTAAGACGGTCATGATATAAAGGCATATCGATGAAACCAAAAACCACCCCGCTTCAGAGTCCATTTTAAGTTATCTTTCATGTCCTGCCAATTGAGGGTACGGCAGCATATACCCGGGCCAGGGGTCCGCTGTCGAGCAGGGCGGGAGAACGTCAGGAGCCCGGCAGAAGGGAGGGATGGGAAGACGGCACGTTCACCAAATAATGTACGCCCGAAAAGGCTATACGTAAACCATGCCGGTAGACAGTAAAGAGGCAACAACGGGCATGATGGATCTACTCGGGCATGATGAAGAGATCTGGGATCTCTTCACGCGAAAGGAGGAGTACGAGAAGGGTGATCGGGACCAGTACGGCCGGTTTTCGTACTACCTGAGCCGCCACCGGGATGTGTTCGTCCCCCGGGTTTCAAAGATGCTGATAGAGGCAGGATGCTGTTGCGAGTACCCAGAATCGCAGCCGTTCGCAATCTGTTTGACCCACGACATCGACGCCGTTTACCGACCGTTGTATGTCAAGGGGGCTGAGATCGCAAAAGCACTCCGCGAACGTGACCTCTTGCGCGCCAAGCAGATTGGCATGCAGCTGCGCTCGAGCAGGCTCCCCGCATGGAACTTCAAGGAAATCGCCGATATCGAGGAATCATATGAGGCACGCTCCACCTTTTACCTCCTAGCCCTGGAAAGAGGAATCCCGGAGCACGCCTACATGATCGAGGATCTGGAGCACGAGATCTCCGCGCTTCATGACGGCGGATGGGAGATCGGCTTGCACGGAGGATGTAGAGCCTATCGGGACCTCGAAAGGCTGCAAAACGAGAAGCGACACCTTGAGACGGTCCTCGGTCGGACGATAACCGGGTATAGGAACCACTATCTACGGTTCCAGGTGCCGAAGACCTGGGAGCTACTGGAACAGGCAGGGTTCCAGTATGACACCACCCTGGGATACACAGATTGCATCGGATTCCGCAACGGGATGTGCCATCCGTTCCAACCGTTCAACCTGAATAAAGGTCGAGAAATGGCGATTTTGGAGATTCCGCTTGCGGTGATGGATAGGACACTGCTTATGCACATGCGCCTGAACCCCGAACAGGCCTGGGATCAGATGAAACGTCTCTTTGACATGGCCGAACAATACCACGGCGTAATCACCATCCTCTGGCACAATGAGTTCATGACCGGCGTCCCGCTCCAACTTTACCGGAGGATCCTGGAATACGGTCGCCAGAAGGGTGCCTGGATGACGGGCGGCCACGAGATTGCAACATGGTGGAAGAAAAACGGGATGAAGGTTCCCGCAATGCCGTGAAGGTGAAGGGCCCGGACAACATGCGTCTTCCATCACCGGAACAGGCCCCGCTGCTCCATCTAATCAAGACGCTTTACCGGAATCAGCCCCTGAACCATCCCCATGACCTCCCTGCGGACCAGGGTATCGTTGAAGAAGAGCAGGAGATAATAGGCGACCGCAGTCAGCCCCGCAATCCCGAGCAGGATGATGAG
>Ga0265294_10008114_pt1 | contig 12323 bp, 11 predicted proteins | sample MunlanPumphouse3_FD_192504 | JGI IMG/M metagenome (GOLD analysis project Ga0265294, IMG submission 192504) | Groundwater microbial communities from a municipal landfill in Southern Ontario, Canada - Pumphouse #3 | ecosystem: Environmental > Aquatic > Deep subsurface > Groundwater | place... | reverse complement strand
GGCCTCGCCGCGGTATCCTCATGGCACGCTGGTTGAGTTCATCCGGTCCCTCTTCGGTCTCTACGAGGCGCCCGACCCGAGGAAGAAGATTGAGGAGGCGTTCCAGACCTACATGATCGAGAACAACAAGCGCTACTCCGCCGACCAGCTCCACTTTATCCGGACGATTCAGACCGTTTTTATGCGGAAGAAGCGCATAGTTATGGACGATCTCTTCCTTGCTCCATTCACGAACTTCGGGAGCACGGCACCGGTGCCGATGTTTGATGAGGACGATCTCGTGGCGTTCATCGGGATCTGCCAGGGGCTGGAGCAGGAGTTGTTTGTGGCGGAGGCGTGAGTTAAGTTGGTTGGTAAGAAACTGCCTGATGGGTGGAAGTTGGTAAAATTCAAGAAGGTCGCCGAAATAGATAATAGAACTATTTCACCTGATGAGATGAAGGGAAAGTTTCAAAACTATATTGGTCTGGAGAACATCGAAAGTAATACAGGCCAATTAGTAAATTTTTCTGAGACACTTGGTGATGACATAAAGAGCAACAAATTCCAATTCACCGAAGAGCACATATTATACGGCAAATTGAGACCCTATTTAAACAAAGTCTATTTGCCCGATTTTGCTGGCGTATGTAGCACAGATATCATCCCCATCAAGCCGGACAGCGACTTACTAATTAGAGAATTTTTGGGCTACTTTTTACGGACGCCTGAGTTTGTAAGCACAATTAATACGAAAGCAACTGGTGCGAACCTTCCAAGAGTAAGCCCAAATGCTTTATTAGATGTCTATATTCCACTCCCCCCTCTCGACACGCAGCGCAAGATCGTCGCCATCCTCGATAAGGCAGAGGCAACGCAACGCCTGCGGGCAGATGCGGATGCGCTGATGCAGCAGTTGCTACAGAGCGTTTACGTAAGTGTATTTGGAGATCCGGTTTCTAACCCACAAGGTTGGGACATCGTGAATTTGGAGTCTGTCTGCAAAAAAATTACAGATGGTGAGCATGTAACACCAAGAAGGTCACAATCAGGAATATACCTTTTATCTGCTCGTAATATCAAAGATCACGAGATAGATTTATCAGATGTCGATTACATCGATCAAGAGGAATACGATAGGATATCGAGGAGAATCATACCTCGAAAAGGGGATGTACTGATATCTTGCTCGGGGTCGGTAGGAAGAGTTTCACAGATCACAGACGATATAAGATTCCAAATGGTGAGAAGTGTTGCCCTAATCAGACCTGATAATCAAAAACTCGACTCAACTTATTTGGAGTATACTTTTGATACAAACTATCTAAAAACGCAAATTGCGCAATCTGTCAATCAGTCTTCTCAAGCGAATCTATTCCAGAATAAAATCCGGGAATTGAGGATACTGATTCCGCCCATGCACCTGCAAGAAGTATTCGCTGATACCGCAGAGAGAAAAGAACGAATAGCCGAAAACCAGAAAATAAACTCTATAAAAGCACAGGAACTTTATAATTCTCTACTATCAAAAGCCTTCACCGGAGAACTAGTCGCATGAAACTCGCCCCCGAACTCAAATCCAAGATCGACACCCTCTGGGACCGTTTCTGGAGCGGCGGGATGTCAAACCCGCTCCAGTCCATTGAACAGATGTCCTACCTCATCTTCATGAAGCGGCTTGAGGACATGGATGTCGTCGAGCAGAAACGTGCACGGCTGCGGGGGGTGCCGTATACCTCGGTCTTCGAGGACCACGAGGAGTGCCGGTGGTCGACCTGGAAGCACTACCCCGCCGAGCAGATGCTTGAGCATGTCCGGGACGTGGTCTTCCCCTTCATCAAGTCGCTCCACAACGGGGAGAAGACGCTCTTTGCCCGGCAGATGCAGGACGCCGTCTTCATCATCCCGAAACCCTCCCTCCTCCAGGAAGCGGTCGCCATCATCGACGATATGGACATCACCGCCCAGAACCGCGACACCCAGGGCGACATCTACGAATACCTCCTCTCCCAGCTCTCCACCGCCGGGAAGAACGGACAGTTCCGCACCCCCCGCCACATCATCAGGATGATCGTGGAACTGGTCGACCCCGATATCACTGACCGGATCTGCGACCCTGCGTGCGGCACGGCCGGCTTCCTTATCAACGCCTACGAGTATATCATCAGGAAGTACACAAGCCCCGACCTCCTAGAGATCGATAGCGAGGGCGAGTACCGCAACCTCATCGGCGACAACATCACCGACCAGAAACATTGGGAGAAACTCTGGAACGATACCTTCTACGGGTTCGACTTTGACTCCACGATGGCCCGGATATCGCTCATGAACCTGATGCTCCACGGCATCAAGGCCCCCCGCGTCGAACTCAAGGACACCCTCTCCAAACGCTACGATGAAGAGGAGCGCTATACCGTTGTCCTTGCCAACCCGCCCTTCAAGGGGAGCATCGACAAGAGCGACATCAACGATGCCCTGACCCTCAAGACGAAGAAGACCGAACTGCTCTTCGTCGAGCGGATGATCCAGCTCCTGACGATAGGCGGGAAATGCGGCGTTATCGTGCCCGACGGCGTGCTCTTTGGGAGTTCCAGGGCGCACAAGGGGCTCCGCCGGATGCTCCTCGAAGAGAGCCAGCTCGAAGGCATCGTCTCCATGCCCTCCGGCGTCTTCAAGCCCTACGCAGGCGTCTCGACCGCCGTTTTAATCTTCACGAAAGGCGGGAAGACTGAGAGGGTCTGGTTCTATGACATGGAGGCGGACGGCTACTCGCTCGATGACAAGAGGACCTTCATCGACGGCAGGGGCGACATCCCCGACATCATCGAGCAGTTCCGGAAGCGAAGGGAGGCAAACCCGACCGACCGGAAGGCGAAGTGCTTCTATGTGCCGGTTGAGGAGATCCGGGAGAACAACTACGACCTCTCGATCTCCCGCTATAAGGAGATAGAATACGAGGAGGTGGAGTACGAGCCGCCGGAGGTTATCATCGGGAAGATTGAGGACCTGGAGAGGGAGATCCTGGAGAATTTGAGTGAACTGAAGGCGCTGTTGGGGAGGGGGTAGGGGTTGTGCACCCCCTGCTACCATTCATCAAACCTGAAGCATATCAAGAATACTCCCTAGAAACCCGGAAAACCACGCGAGGAGTGCTAAAGCACCTGTTATCCCGCTCACTGCGATGAGGAGATAGAGCCCATTAATTGAGATGGTTTGGAGATTCTCGACATTTTCTTTAGTCTGTTCATCTTCGATATGCCTATCTGTAATATCGCTTAATACACCGGAGATAACTGAAAATACAAAAACAAAAAAAATTAAGACAACTGTCACTTGAAAACCAGCAAATATGATTCCAAGCAGTTTCTGCATGGAGATGAATGGCCGTTAAGACTCTTATAATCTCTTGGTGCGCCGTGAAAGTGTCTTTTATAATTCGGACTCAGTCAGGTCACCCATTTCTCGACGTAGGTCATCTTTTTCACAGGGCTCTCAATGCCTTTGCGATCGCGGTGGTCAGTGCTCATAGTCTGTGATGAACATCGGTGATCGTAAAAGCGTGGTTCACTCTTCAAGAAATACAAGTGATTCCTACTTCTATTTCAGCACTTCCGCTCTCATAATAGAGAACACTAACTATCCCTCTTTATATATACGCAGGTTAAATCAGGTTTATAAGTGGTGATAATGCCCATACCTGACTATGAATCAATTATGCTCCCTCTTCTCAAACACATAGCCGATGGTAAAGAGCATCAGATGGCAGAAGACAGAGATATTCTCGCAGACAGGGTTTTTCATCTAACCGAAGATGAAAGGCGAGTGCTACAACCAAGTGGAAGATCCAAAACGTATGATAATCGGTTTGGGTGGGCAAGGACATATCTCACGAAGGCCGGGCTTATCGAGGTTACTGGACGAGGAAGATACAAGATTACGCAGAGAGGACTCGACATTGTCAAGAGTGATCCACCTGCGATAAACAATGACTTCTTGATGCAATTCCCCGAGTTTAAAGAGTTTAAGATGGGTTCTCGTCAGAATAACAGCGGGGATAAGACTGTTAAAATTCCTCCTCAAACACCTGAAGAAGTGTTAGAAGCGGCGTATACTGAGTTACGGCAGCAACTGGCGCAGGATATTTTAAAGCGTGTGATGGATTGCGATCCTTCCTTTTTTGAGGGACTTGTCGTTGATTTGCTTGTCAAAATGGGGTATGGAGGCTCTCGTAAGGATGCTGGTGAAGCCATCGGTCGTATCGGAGATGGGGGCATCGATGGCAGGATTAAAGAGGATAGACTGGGTTTAGACACGATATACATCCAAGCGAAGAGGTGGGAAGGTTCTATCGGCAGACCGGTAGTGCAGGCTTTTGCAGGAAGTCTGGAGGGCCAGAGGGCGAAGAAGGGCATCCTTATCACGACATCGCAGTTTACCCAGGATGCGAAGGATTACGTGAATATAATCGAGAAGAAGATTGTCTTAATCGATGGCGAGCAATTAGCGCAATTTATGATCGATTATAATGTTGGCGTGACCGAAACAGCAAGTTATGAGATAAAGAAAATCGATTCGGATTATTTTGGGGATAGTGAGTAGACACGGAGGCATTCTTATGGATCTTACGCAGAGGGAGCGGCTACTTCTCATAGAGAAGAAGGACGAGATTCGGAAAGTGACCGAAGAAATTCTCGAATGTTATGAAGATCCAAATAGATGGGGTGAGATTGGTAAAAAACAGAATCATGTACTGTCATTGCTGAGTACGCTCGGTTCATTCTCGAAAGCAGATCGGGATTTAACCCCTCTAACTAAAATGGCAGTATACATTACCGGTGTTGGTGGTCTTAGCGGATATCAATTCGTGAGGATACATATAGAAACATTTTGTGCGGTTGCAAATTCTGTGCAGTTTGAATTCACCAAAGGGGGCATCAAACTACATATTCCTAAAATCGATTTAAGCATCTTTAAAAGTGAATTCCCGTAACGAGTCCATCAAATCATATCCCTCTCTGGTTTGACGGCCTCAGTTAAAAACTGAAAATCCTCAGAGCCCCGGCACCAGCTCCTCCACCCCCGTAATTCTCTGGACAATCCCGGCAACGATCTCCCTCTCTTCCGGTTGCATATTCGTGTAATACAATTTCGTATCGTTTGTCTCGACAATTTCAATAGCATCAGCAACCGATTTCAGGAACCACTGAAATTCAGTGCCCTTGAGTCTAACTATCTCATCAACGGCACTCTTTATCGCGGGTATCTCTCCCTCCCCGATGATCCATTTCAGGAAATCCACGGTGATCTTCTGCACCAGACCCGGTTCTAAACGGCCCGCTTGAGTATACGCAATGTCTATTAAGCGCAAGCCGTTCGTCCGGTTCCCATCCCGCAGTTCCTCTCCTGCAAGAGTCAGGCAGAGATGCACAAACTGCATCAATTGGTCTAGATCCGCAAACGGCCCCTCCACGTTCTCGATCGCCGCCAGTGCTTCATTCCGCTGCCCGGTTGCGATATACGAGGCGATCGCGATCATCCGGTTTTCACCTTCAGCGACTCCCGATGGTTCCCGGCATACCACATCGAGAACCGCCGCCCGCTCGTCCGGGCTGTACCAATCTTTCAAGAACTCGATGAAGCTGAATACGCGAACCCTTCCGGGTGATCTCCGCATCGCCCGCCACAGCCCCAAGAGGCGCTCCCGGGCCTCATACGAGGTCCTCCTCCCCATCGGGTGAGAGATGACGTATCCGTCCCTCTCCAGTCTCCTGAGCTGTGCGTTCACTGTTGCGGGGTCCAGCCGGGACCGTTCTGCGATCTCCTTTGGTGTAAGGGGGGTTTCTGCGCTGAGGACCGTATCGAAGATAAGCCTTCGCTGTCCCGTAAGCCTCTGAAACACCTCCTGGTAATACGGCGTCTGCTCGTCCATCATCTCAAAAAAGATCTTCCCTGCATCATCGATCCCGCCCTTCGAGATAGTCCCATACAGCAGGATAGCCAGTCGCGGGTTGCCGCCGATGAGATGGAAGAGCGCCTCGATTGTTGGTTCGTAGTCCTGGAAGTTCTCGATGAAAGCGGTATTGCCGCTAACCTGCGCAACCCTCTTCATCAACTCTTTGACTTCAGCGCATTTGAGTTCCTGGAGATGAAAGATCCGGAAGAAATTGTAAAAGGGCTCATCATGGTCTGATACGCCGGGGAAGACCGACGATGCCGAAGCAACTACTGAGAAGGCGTTTGTCTGCTGGAAGATCGCTCTTAGTGCCCGGATCTCGTGTTTATCCATCTGGTTGAAGTGTTCGTGCAGATTCTCAACGAATATTGTAATCTGTTTCCCCTCAGTCGATGCAATCTCCTTGAGCATGTCAACTGCAACGTCACGGACCAGCCGGTCTTCTTCGAGCGCAATTACATCCGCGATGCCGATCCCCATCTCTTCCAGTACCCTCAAGAAGAAGTCAGACGCCCTGAATATCGAATACTCCTCCTCCGCAAGTTTTACGGGGATTATCCTCTCAGCGAGGTCATCGCGTATCCTCTGGTAGAGCAGGGTCATCAGGTGGGATTTTCCGATGCCACGGGGTCCGACAAGGAGGAAAAAGCGCGGAGTTCCGCTCCCGGACGCCTGATCGATCTCTTCAAGCAGGCTTTCTGCGAGTTTCTGGCGGCCAACGAGGAGGTATTGGAGCGTTTCTCGGTCCAGAGTCGCGGGAGAGTATCGATAGAGGGTTACACTACTCGACGCTGGCATAATATATCCTCCACCAGTCCCGGAGCATCTTTGAATAAAATTTCAACTCGCCGGGAGTCTCCGAGGTGACATAAAAATCGTGATTCAACTGTGCCAGCAGTCCTCGAAACGCATCTTCATCCCCTGACCCGTAGTTGTGTCTGAAGATGTCATACGCAATACTCATGGGCAGGGACTCTGCGACACTCACCTTCCCAAGGATTGCGCGTGCAGCCTTTGCTTCCTGCTCGGTGTATAAAATCCGGAGACGCCGCGAATAATGCTCAAAGTAATGGCGTCCCTCGCTGCCGAGGATCCTTCGATTGTACACCCTCTCTACCAGCGCCGGGGAGGGCACTCCCCCGGAGATATCCACCTCCTCCTTTAAGCCGGAGAGCAGGATCATGATGAAGTAGGGAATGTAGGGATCACCAACAGAGTCGAGAACGGCTCTGCCGATCTCCGGTGAATACTCCCACCCTTCCCCGCGGAAGACGTGTTCGATGACCGATAGTGCGACATCTTCTTCGAATCCTCCGATGTTGACCCTCCGGAAGTCGTTTATGACCGCGATTCCACCGACGTTGTAGACGACATGGTCGATGCTGACCGAGCCTCCAACGATGAATCTCACCCTGGGCGATACCTGCCGCAGCCGCCGGAACCAGTGCAGGAACTTCCTTGCATCGTCATCCTCCATATTCTGTATTGCAACCGGAAACTCGTCCAGGATAACACATACCGGCCCAGTGATCTCTCCGATAATCTCATCTATCTTCTTCGCCTTCTCATACCAGTCATCGGCGAGCTCCGCTCTCAGGTGACTCCGGAGTTTGGCCCTGAAGGCCGGGGTCTCAATCTCATCGATGTTTTCCTGCACCCGGGCAAACACCTTCCCAAGAGCGGAGAAGATCCTGGTTTTATGGCTCGCACCCTCACACTCGATGAGTGCCGTAACGAGATCCGTGATGAACTCTCCCGGTGAAGTGACGTTCTCAACCTCAAGGAATACACACGGGTGTTGCCTGCTCTGCAGCCTTTTTTCGATGTTTAGCATGATCGAAGTTTTACCGAACCGCCGTGGGGCGACAAGCATGACATGATCCTTTTCGATGGTACTCAGGATGAATGCGGTCTCGCGCTCGCGGTCGATGAAGTCGTCTCCGGTTGCAGGGCTTCCGACGGGTAACAAGTCAATCACCTAACGTTATTGTTACATATCATTTTTGTTATATAACTAACTTATGTTTGGCGTTGCCGGTGGGCAGGGGTAAAGTGTGATCTCAAACATCCTGGCACCTCATCGGTGCCATTACGTATCATGACATCCAGGTAAAAAACCGAAGAATCGAGAAAATAACGGCGCGCGAAATCTTTCCAAAAACGATTGGACCGAGCGGGATTTGAACCCGCGGCCTCTACCATGCCCGGACGGACATCCTGTAGGCCGCTGATCGAATAAATCCACGGGATCTGTTGCTAGGATGCACCGGGAGATCCATGCGAGGGATAAGTCATCAAAATTCTGGAGAAGAAGGGGTTGGTGACCGGAGGGGGTTATCCTCTACCGACCGCTACGTAGATAGCTGAAGATCGTGACGGTGGAATTGGAAGTCCATCCACCCTGAGTCCCTCGATGTGGAGTTCGATCGCCTCGTGCATCTGTTCTTCGGCTTCCTCACGGATCGCTCCGGTGGCCACGCACCCCGGAAGATCCGGGGAGTATGCCGAGTAGTTGCCGTCGGTCTGCTCGACGATGACAAGGAATCGATACATCATTTATCTCCTCATGTTAGTCCAGCTTGTCGAGTCAAAAACGATCCTATCCCCTATGGTGTCACCCGCACAGATACCCTTTACACCACATCGGGTAATGTATATCATGAGCGGGGTGCAATATGGCGAGAAGCCTGAATTACCATATCCTCCTCCGAAGAGAGCCGGAAGGCGGGTATACCGTCACTGTGCCGACGCTTCCCGGCTGCGTCACCTTCGGGGAGACCGTCGATGAGGCAATAGCGATGGCACGGGAGGCCATTGAACTCTACATCGAAGACCTCCAGGAGAAGGGCGAGGAGATCCCCACCGAGGAAGGACTTCTGGAATACACCCTCACCGTCGAAGCCCATGCCTAAACTTCCGGCACTCACGCCCCAGAAAGTCATCAACATTTTGGAAAAGAAGGGGTTTGTGCTGAGCCGGGTGAAGGGGAGCCATCACCTCTTCTATCACCCTGAGACAAAATGCCGGGTTGTCGTCCCGGTGCATGGGCGGGACCTCCCGACCGGCACGCTCCTAGAAATTCTCAAGCAAGCCGGGGTTGGGCAGGAGGAGATTGAAGATTTTTATAAATGTAGGATCCACTCGCCAGCGAAGCAAACCAGTTCCCGTAACTACCCCAGGCATTTGTGGATGTTATAATTTCTGGTAGTACTGGCGAATCTTCTCTGCCATCAGCTGCCGCCGCGCCTGAAGGAATTCATCGTAATCCCCGATCTCCATATTCTCGATCCCTTCCGGAATACAGTGTGCCAAGAAGTTATTTTTCATCTCCTCTAGGCTAGTAATTCCTCCATACAGCAGGTGCCCCTCTAAAGACTGTTCCAGCAGCGCAGTGAAATAGTCTGAAGGCGCCCGGTCGCCGATGGCGATGTTGATCTCGCTTTGCATCATCACGTAGTTGGCAATCTGGTTATACCTCCCTCTCGAGAGGCCAAACCCCTTCAGGTAATTCTTTGGAAAGAGATGGTGTACGTCGCCACGGTGCGTGATGAGGTCACGGACAGTGATGTCCCTTGATAAAAATCCTTTATCATTGCCATGTACCTGTGCAGCAAGGTAGACGTTGAAGTAGGGGCTGCTTGCAACAGATGTATTCATCGCCTGAGGCAGCCCGGAATTCCAGAATGCATCGGACAACTCAGCTTCCTCGATCTCGGCAAGAAGTTTCATCGCGCCGTGTTCGTTGATCTGCCGGATATCAAAGTTCATTGCGCTTTCAGGAGAAGCCGAATAACGCCCGGTAAGGATTGACATGACAAACCACCTTCGAACACAATGCTCGATAACCTCCGGCTTCTCCTGCTGGTTCCGCATTGTTAAGTAAACGGCATATGCAAAATTCAACGCATTCTGCGATCGGATCATGGATTTATCAATGAACCCTGACGACCGAATGATCATTAAAAACCGTTTAAAGTTTGTCTCGCTCATGAAGTTGAGAATCCCTTTATCGAGCATCTCAAACGATTGCTCGACAATTGCCTCCTCATACTCCCGCGTTTCGAAGTTTCTCCCCGAAAGAAGGGCTACCAGGTCTTCTAACTTGCCACGTTTGAATTCCGACGTGAAGGCCACCCGGAGCATGTCGGTGTAGGATGGATCGTACAGGTCATCGTTTTCGTGTTGAAGCCAGCCCATTTTGCCAAAATAGGTTGTAGCAGCGAATTCTTTATCTTCCTGCTGAATCTGCTCATAAAAATCCGGAGCGACCGCAAGGTGACAGAAGTAGTCAATGCATTTTCGGAGAAGGTTGCCGCCATGCGTTTCATCGGCCGCGATCTTCGACATAACAAAGTCTGCCTGGCTTAGAACAGTCCCTTTCGAGTTAATGCGGATAAAGATCTCGGTAACGGTCTCGATATCCAGATCAGAGTTTAACTCGATAAGCCCGATATGGTTGTTTACGATGCCCTGTAAAAGACTCACACTTTCATAAATCTCATCCTGGTCGGCTCCGGGGTTTTCGGCACAGTAGTCTCTCACAAACTGTAACATCCTGAAATTAGGCGAGAGGACGCCCGAGATATCGGCAAGCCACTGCTTGTCTTTCTTTATGGCCGGGTTGCTGACCTCAAATCGTCGTTCAAGGGGGTTGAAGGCGATGACGATATTTACTCTCTTATACTCCTTGGTGACCACCCTCTGCCCGAGGAGTGCCGCCATCAGGGCTGTGACTCGCTGTTGTCCGTCAATCAGGATCCTTTTTCCATCCGATACTCTACCATCCTTTAAGCGGACATTTGGGTTTCTCCATGCAATCAGATAGCCGACCGGATATCCCGCATACAGTGAATCAATGAAATCACGTACCTGGGTCGTTGACCAGACAAAGGGCCGCTGAATCTCTGGGATAGCAATCTCGTTTGATTTCACCCATGTCAGGAGTGTCTGGATTGGATGTTGATTTACGGAGTATCTTTGAATTGTCATATTCTCCTCTTTCTGTAGCGTTGAGAGACTTTGAGACGAATATCAGCGATTTAATGGTGCCAGAGGGTATTTCATCTGTTAACAAGACTCTTTACAGTGCATCGGAACAATTTACTCTCGCTCAACACGGTTAATATATCATTCGATTTCGATAACTCCAATAGAGTCAGATTGCTGCTTTGAAAGTGATCTATTGAGGTGAAGTCGGTCAACCCTGATTGGATAATCATCTTTCGGCATCTTCTGGTGGAAACCCCGCAAAGATCAGAGTTTTTCTCAACTGACGCCCCTGGAGGCAAGGCTCGCAATAGTGTTTATGACGGGCTCCTCCACCTGGGGCATATAACGACGTTCCTCATGCACGTGTGGCGGAGAGCACGCGGAGGCAGTGCGGACCGGGGACCACTGTCCCGGCCCTGGCGACTCTTACAGCATTACAGCAGGTTTTCAGCAGATTTCCAGCAGGTGCTGTAAGGATCGCTCTCCCCGAGATGGCGCTGAATCAGGGAATACTAGTGCATCGTGTCACGTTATTTTGAAGATTTCGATGCACGAGGTGGAATGCCAATTGCCACATATGAAGACGGGGAGCCCGCTACAACCTCACGCGAAGTCGCGAAGATCGCGAAGGTGACGTCGGATTTTTGGGTTTAAGATGACAAAGAGCACTAGTACAGAGAGACACACACAGTTCGACCGGTTCCCCGGTCTCCGGGGGTGTGCGTGTGTGAATCCCGGAATGCTGCAATCACAACCTGTATACCGCAGGATAGGCCCCCGAATTGAAATTCACTGGATTTAATCCGGCAGTTTGATTATAACGGGCTCCGTAAACCGCTGAAAACTGCTGAAAACAGAGGAGGATTGCAGGAAGCACGTTCGGGGGGAACCGTGCCCCTGCCCAGGGTGCTTATATCCAGACTGTCAGCCTTCAGTGGCCGAGTTCCAAAACCTGAATAACTGCGTTGGCAACCTCAACTAATCCCGAGGATCCCTTAGCCAGAAACGTTATCCCCAGTAATCAATCGCCAACAAAAATCTCTCAGAACAGCAAACATGGACCGAGCGGGATTTGAACCCGCGGCCTCTTCCATGCCAAGGAAGCGATCTCCCCCTGATCTATCGGCCCCTGTTACCCTATACTGTTGATCGTGATCCCATAAAAAGGATTGCTGCCGGCCGCTCCCCTATCCCTCGCGAGCAAGGCCCGAAAGCCGGGATAACACCCGCTCCCGCGCATCATCCATGTTCGGGCGCGCCACAATGGCGCCCTGCCTGACATGGGGCGAGAGGAGCGCTGTCGCACCCTCAGGCGCCGGAGCGGTGAGGGGGAGCGTGACGCGCCCGCCCCCGGCCATCTCATAGACCTGCTTTACGCCGCTCCGCTTCCCCCGCTTCGCAT
>Ga0265294_10008111_pt1 | contig 12327 bp, 9 predicted proteins | sample MunlanPumphouse3_FD_192504 | JGI IMG/M metagenome (GOLD analysis project Ga0265294, IMG submission 192504) | Groundwater microbial communities from a municipal landfill in Southern Ontario, Canada - Pumphouse #3 | ecosystem: Environmental > Aquatic > Deep subsurface > Groundwater | place... | reverse complement strand
ATTGTGGCCATTGTTATATTACTTTGGATAAGCTACGCAATTTATAAATACTTACCGGAATATAATAAGAACACCTCTATCAATAAAGCAAAAAAATATCTTAAAAAAGATATGCTTAAAGAATGTGTTGATGAGTTGACCAAAGTTAGAAGACTGCCAATTCTTACGGCTTATGATTCAGCCATAATATCAAGAATTCTGGCTCAGGCTTTTCTTAAAAAGGGTGTTTATGATAAAGCAATCGGTGAGTGTAAACATCTTATTTCATTAAATGTTAAAGATGAAGAGGCCCATTTGTGGCTTGGTTATGCTTATTTGGGCCGGCGAATGCTAACCCCCGAAAGTTTGCCTGAATTACTGAATTTATATAAAAAGGAACCCAGAAACTTGGCATTGGTTTCTTTGTTGGGAACACACTACACGCAACAAAAATCACTGTCTGATGAAGGGGTGGGGGTTTTAGAACAATGGCTGACTCTTGATCCCAATAATCCCGAAGTCTTGAAACCTCTTGGCAGATACTATCTTAAAATGTCAAAAACTGATGATAAAGCTATGAAAGTTTTCCAAAAAATGATGGAAATTATGGCTTCTCATAATGAGATTGAGCCTGAATTTTTACTGGGCGTAGCAAGAATTCATGTGAAAATGCATCAGTACGACGAATGTTTACATTTATGTGAACAGGTTATCAATGCCGATATAAATAATGAACTTGTGCACCCGGTTCTTATAGATGTTTATGCAAGAAAGAACGAATTGCCGAATCTCATAGAAATATATGGCAATTTCTTAAAGAAAAATCCATATAACGTTGCTTTTCAAAATGGCCTCTTAGAAGCGCGTAAAAAGATAGAAAATCTCGAAAAGGCAGAAAAAGAAAGAGAAATTCAACAGGCAAGAGAAAACGAAATACGCATCAGAAAAGAACAAAGAGAGCAGGAGCTGGAAAGAAAAAGGCAACTAGAGCTTGCTCAACAGGAACAAGCAGAACAACCTCAAGCAGAGCAAGAGCAAGAGCAAGACCAAGCCGAACAACCCTCGGAAAACACCGAAATCGTGCAAAACAATGATTCGAACGAAAACGCTGTAGACGAAGAACAGCCGCAAAATCTTGAAGAACCCGAAGAGCCAAAAATAGTTAAGTCTATTATCAGACCTCTCGAAAATTCAGACATCGAATGCCCAAATTGTAAGTATGTTAATCCCGGAAATGCATACACCTGCTCTCACTGCGGAACAAACTTGTTTTAATAAATGAATAGTAATTTAAAATTTTATATTCTAAGATTGGTCGCGACGTTATTGTGCATCGTGACTGTTTTGCCTTTGTCGGCTCAGATTGCCGATGAATACGTAACTCTTAAAAAGTTTCTCGGCGCAAAAATGTATGGGGAAGCATATAACGAAATCTTAAGATATGAAATTACCAGAGACCGCATAGATCCGGGGTTGCAAAAGCTCAGAGTCGATATTTTAGAGAAAACAAAAGAACAAATGCTTAAGCAGGCAAAAGTGAATCCTGACGATCCCGCCGTTTTTACGATTCTCGCCGATATAGCTTTTCAGCAAAGCGACTTTGATAACGCCCTTTCATATATTTCAAAGGCCCTAGATATAAAGTCTGCGCCTTTAAGTAATTATGTTTGTGCAAAAATACTTTTTAGACGAGGAAATATTGATTCTGCTTTTGACAGAATGGGAAATGTTCTGGAAAGTATGCCTGATTCTCAAGTGGTATTTGAAGATTTTCAGTTTTTGTATTCTTGTAAAAACTATGGCCAAGCAACAGCTGCAAAGATATGTAAAAACAGCAACTTTTTGCTTAGAGCAACTCCTGCTGTTGCCCCCACAGGGCCGGCAATACCGGTCAGTCCGTTTGAAAATGACCCGACCCAAGTTGCGGTAAATACAACTGTGGCACCTAATGTTGATTTGTTGCCGCCGATGGAATATACACCGAAAGAAGACGATGATGACAGCGAGATTTTGCCGGACGAAGTGGAACCCTCTGATGATATATCCTTAGAAGATGACCCCTTTTCCGATTTCGATGACGATAGCGATATAGAGGTTCCTGACCCGATGGGTAAAAATAAGCCTCAACAAGTTGTTTCTAAACCTGTCGAAGATAATTCCAATCGCAAAGATGCTGAAGTTTTAGCTGAAAAGGCGAGAAGGTCGTTTGAACGAAAAGATTATCAGCTTGCAAGAGACGAATATAAAACTGCTCTTCAACTTTATCCAAAGTTAATAGATAAAGACGGCACAAAAAAACGGATTGATGATTACTTTTTAATGATTGAAAAGTTCAAAGAGGCCATGGACTATTTCGAAATGGGCAGTTTAAATAGGGCAGAGCCTTTGTTAGAAGAGGTTTACCGGCATGACCCCGATAAATACAGAAGTGCCGCTTATTATCTTGGCAGGATATCTTTGACTAAAGAGAATCCTGATTATGACAAGGCTTTGAAGTATTTTGATATCGTCATTAATGACAAAACAGTTGAGAGCGACTTTATTAGAGAGGCTGAATGGATAAAATTACAGGTTTTATATGAGAAAGGCGACTTTAAAGAAGCAGACCGCCTGTTTAAGTATTTTGAGAAAGAACATTCTGCTTTCATTAAAAACAAAGACAGATACGGAGAACTTTACAGAGGTATTTCATACCATCTGTATAAGTTTTGGATGTGGGGCGGCGTCATTCTTATTTTTATTTTGTTCGTTTTTGTGGCTGTATTAAATTCGATCTCGCACTCGCTATTCTTGCCGAAAAACCCCATAGAGGAAGTTACTAAGGCTTATAAGGCTCATAAATATAAAAAAGCTGTTTCGTTAGGTGAAAAAGCCCTGGCAAAAGGTCAGCCAATTCAAATTGAAAGAGAAATCTTAGAAATTATTGTTAAATGCCATTTTGACACTAAGAATTTGCAAAAATGCCAGGAATACGCGCGAAAAATTCTGGAAAAGTTTCCTGAAAACGATGTGGCTTGGGCTTACCTTGCAAATTCGTCAATTGCCTCTAATGATACTTCAAATGAAGCAATTGCAATGTACGAAGACATTTACAGGGAAAATCCCGGTAAGCTCGAATACTTGCCGATTTTGGCTAAGCATTATGTGAAGACCGGCAATACTACGCAAGAAGCTATGGAAATTTTATACACTTATTATAAAACCTCAGAGCGAGACCCTGAAGTCGTGGAAGCTCTTGCAAATAGCTACGTTAAGGCAAGGATTTTGAGCAATGAGGCTATAACGGTTCTTGAGACCGCAATAAAAACTAATAATAAACCGGAATACAAGGAATTGCTTGCGCGTAACTATTCAAAAGCCGGCAGATTCGAAGAAACGGCTAAGACATGCGTTGAAATTCTTGAAACTAATATAGAGAATATGGGCATACACGTAGTTTATACGTCTTCAATGAAGAAATTGAACAAAATTCAAGATGCCATAGAACAATATGATAAGTTTCTTGAAAAATATCCCAATAATTTGCAGTTGAAAGAAATTGCAGCCGGATTGAAAAACGACTCTGAAAACGTTTCTAACCTTTCTTCTTCTGCTTCTTTTCCGGATTTGCCAAACATTCCCGAAGATCTGCCCATGCCTGATTTGCCTGAGCCCGGCTCTGAAGATTATGATGTGCAAGATTATTTGCCGCCCGAAGACACAATTCCGATACCGGATTTTTTAAAGAATGAATCTGTTGAGCCTGAGACAATTGAGAAAAATGCAAAAGATGAAAAAGATATTTTTGACTTGCCGACTTTTGATTCTATTCAAAGTCAGGTGGAAAATAAAACATTTGAAGAAAAAAAACCTGTAGAGATACCTGCCGATTCAGATTGGACAGGGCTTGAACCGGCAGAAAGAGGACCGGCCGGAGATGATAACCTGCCAACATTAGACCCTTTTAATCTCTCAGATTCGTTTCTTGACGAGTTTGCGGCTGATCTTCCTGTTGAGCAACTTCCCGAAGAAGAAAACCTTTCTGAGCCCGGGTTTGAGCCCGACCCCGACCCAGATCCGGTAAAACCCCTTCCGCATAGTCCCTCAATTACTAACACGAAGGGGTTTGAGCTTGAACAAAAAATACATGCCGCTCGAGAAGCAGCTGCCGCAAGCAATTGGGACTCAATAATCGATACATTGAGTAACGATTATGCTTCGAATAGAAATAAAGATATCGGAGACTTGCTTATACAGGCTTGGCTCGGAAAAAAGAATCCGATTATGGCTTATGAATTAGTAGAAACTCTTGATTTAGACCCCGAGATTCTGTCTGATTCGATGAAAGATCTGCTTTATAAAGTTGCCACAGCCCTTGAAAACGATAAGAAATACAAAGAAGCTTTAAAAATGTATGATTTTATTTGTAATGTTGATATTAATTACAAAGACGCATTTGACAGATCAGACAAGTTATATGCGAAACTAAAATAAGAACGAAACCTAAAATAAAATCGGAAAACATAAATTAGTTTTCCGATTTATTTTTTAATCTCTTGTTAGGCTCTTATGTCTTATGCTTTTTCTTCTTCTTCTGTATTTTTTTCTTCGCTTGCATCTTCAACATCTTGAAGCTCGGGTGTGTCATCTTCCGGCTTAGCTATTCTTCTTTCTCTTTCGAGTATAAAACTGTTAAGAGATTTTTCCATGCTGCTGACCGATGCTAAAACTTTGTCCAGACCGCTTGTGTTGCCGGTGCTTTTGGCCAGCGCAACACCTTCTTGAATTTGGGCAATTTCTTCTTTAAAACTTATTACTTTGTTCCTCAGGCCCATTGTCATTTCATTCATGGTGTCAGCAAGGTCTTTAAGTTCATCTTTGGGGCGCAGTTTGATAAAATGAGTCAGATCGCCATCACCAATGTTGCGTGCTACACGTTCCATTCGGTACACCGGCCCCGCTATGGTATGCGTCACAAATATACATATAAAAGCGACAATAAATATACTTATCAGCTCTGCAATAATTACCCCGGGCAGTAGTGCTTGTCCTAATTGTTTGCTGTCTACGGGCAACTTAGCTTCATCGACAAGACTGTTCTCGAGTTTTATAACTGAAAATCCATAAACTAAAGCGCCAACTATATTGGCCACAATTATGACTATCAGAATAAAAATTGCGGTCAAACGACTCTGAAAGCCCGGTTTGATGAAATAATTCGTTCGGCGGTGGACCTGCGACATTGTTATCCTCCTGAATACTTTACTTTAAATCTATCACAGCTCTTGTTCTGTTTCAATCTGTTCTTGAATATTTTCGTCCATTTCATAAGAACTTTCTGAAGCATTTTCTTCAAAATATTCTGCTACTGCGTTCGATTCATCTGAAAGCTCTTCTAATTCATTTGTTTCAGAAACCAGATCAAGATATTGAGATTCTGTCATTGATTCATCAGGCATAATGTCCTCTGCATCATGCCAACTTTGAATCGCAAATTCTGAGCAGTCTGAAAAGTCTTCTTCAAGCATATTGGAATAATCAATTCTGTCTTCTTCAGCTAATACGGTTCTTCGAGTATCTAGAGGTTCAGAGATCCCGGTTGGAGTTCCAACCAAAAGATCAACGTCATCCCCGCTTAAAAACAGTTCTGAACCGGCAGCTGCCGCCATAGCAATAAAAGGAACTATGCAAAAAACTGAAGCTAATAATAATTTAATCATCATAATACTTCTAAATATCGGCAACAAAGTGCAATTTATTAGTTCTGAATTTCTATGTGAACTCTATAATTGCCCCCGCTCTCTGATTCGCTGATATTAACTAAGTTTCCTAATTCTTTGGCTTTAATTATTACAGCTTCTTTATAAATCTCTTTTAAGGCATTGTTAATTATTTTTTTGCTTTCAATAGCAACTTTTGTAATGCGTTTGGCATATTCTTTACCTAAATTACGACTAATATCAACCGGAAGGGGCACTTCGCTTTTAATACAATTGCTGATGATGCTTTCAAGCATTTTGTCTGAATTAGAGTCGTCTAGTAAATAAATATCATGATTTTTAGACAGGTTTAAGGTTACATTCAATTGCATTGTATCTAAATTAAAAGTTGCGGTGTCACCTAAATAATCTGATGTTTCAAGTCCTTTTTCTGTTTCTTTGAAACCTTTGCTTAATAGCTTGCTTTTAAGCATTTCAAGCATAGTGTCTTTGGGTAATATTTCTAAAAGAGTAAAATCAATTTTATATGATTTAATCTTTTCTCTGAAACTTTCTGAAAGAGCTATATTTATAGGAACTGAAATTCTGTAAGAATGGCTCATTTTAACTTACTCCATTATTGCGTTGAAAATTTCTGTCGCAGAATCACGTGTTTGGCGTGCAAATTCTAGGTTATTTATAAAATGATTGTAAAGCTCAATTATTTTATTACTTGCAATTATGCTGTCCAAATATTTTTCGTCTTCATAGCCCACCGGGCACTCTTCTTTCCAACCTGTTAAAGCTTTGTTAAAAAGATTATACACTTCTTTTACATTTTTTTCGACCCTACTGTTATTTTCATATGAAGAGGAGAGACTTTCAGATGCATCAGCTAAATATGCCGCTAATTTTTCTATTAAGAGTTCGCGCAAGGGAAACTCATTTTCTTTGTAATTTTCTAATAAATAAGCCCATTTGGGAATAACAGAGCGCCAATTTGAAGCCTTTGTTATATAAACAGCCTTTATTAGCCAATTAGCATTGTTTTTGACTATCCAAGGAAAATGATATATTTCGAAATTTTTTAAACATATGCTTATGAAAAGTGAGTCAGAAACTGTTGCTATTAAATGCTGGCCGGGAAATATTTTATAAGTCTGAACTTCATTCTCAAGCATCTTTTCATAAAGTCTTTCAGCGGAGCGATGCGTAAAAGTGAAGTCTAAGTCATCCCATATCTCTTTGTCTGCAAGAGTATAGCTTTTTATGGTTCCGTTCTTTTCTGTTAAAAATTTTTTGTTGAGAAATAATTTACCTAAATAGGCTTTGACAGAGCTGCTTATTAAGTTCTGCCATTTTTCGGCAAATTCAGATGAAAACTCTATGTATTGCGGGAAACGTTTTATGTATTTTTTTTCGGGATGCACAAAATACTCTCTTTGAAGAAGAGATTTGGTATATTCAAATAATACATCTTCGGGATAGACAGATATTTTCATTGGTTCAATAATATTTTCCCTGATTTTACTTCGTTTTCTTCAGAAATCAAAATTCCCTCTGAGTTGTTTTTTAGCTCGGGATGATTGTCTAAACATATCGCTTTTATACTTCCGTCTTTTACACGGTTGACCAAATCTTTGCCAAACATTTTTTCAGCTTCTTTCAAAACTGTTTTGAGCATATTGCCGGATCTAATTTCCTCATTCAGCTCTATCGTTGAAAGAGAAGTATCTATGACTTCCACAACTATTCTTGTCTCACCGGTTGTTTGATTAAATTCAAGATCGAGCAAAATTTTCATTATAATATTTTCCCTTCGGTAGGAGTTCCGTTAAAAGATATTTCAGAGTCCTTAAAAGTTATTTCAAATTCGATGATTCCTTTAGGCCAAGGAGTAAGAAGTTTTGAGTATCTGTCGGTGATAAACTTTGCTACTTGATTGTCAGAACCTATCCATCTGCGAGATGCGGATTTTAAAGATTTTATATAAGGGCCGGCAATTACAAGATCGCATAGTTCGGCTGTTTTGATTTTTTCACTGTCTTTTTCAACTTCTCTCCAATTATAACCTGTAAACAGAATAATTCCGTAATTAGTTATTTTTTCTTTTAATTTTTCAAGTAATATTCCAAGTGATTTTGCTTGATCTAATGGCTCGCCGCCCAGAATTGTAAGACCTTCCGTTTCCGGATTTTTCATCTTCGCCGATAAAATTGATGTGTAAAGTTTAGCGATTTCTACTTCATTGCCATCATCAAAGTTTTGCATATGTGGATTACAGCACTCTTCACATAGAATAGAGCAGCCCTGAAGCCAAACGGCTGATCTTATGAACGGCCCCTCAACTTTTGTTTCTTCTATAAAATTATTGATTTTCAAATTTACTGAATTCATTTCTTACCATCTTTTCAATCATCCTGTTAACAAGTTTTCCAAGCTCTTGTTCCTGATTTTCCTGTGATAGTTTGGCAAAATCATCATCTTGCGGAAATATAAATTTAATGAAGTTCGAGCTCTTAATGTGTCGTGGCCCAAAAATGCACAATTGCGCTTCTTTTCTTAATATTTCTTCAGGGATTTCATCGCTTTTTTGGATAATCATGCTAACTCTGTTAGCCATTGATTTTGCCAACAAAAAATGGTTGAAAAAGCCGGCAGCTTCATTTATTGATGTGGGTGTGTAACCGTTTAATAACACGGTTACTTTTACCATGTCTTTTGCATAAACCTCAATTATTTTGCTCGCAAAACTAAATATGCATGCAAATAAAATACCCAGATTTTTTTCATGTTCAAAAAATTCTGTCATTGAAATTTGAATCAGAAAATCACGTCTGATTCTGAATATTGAACCGGTATCCCTTTTAAAGTAGAGCAACCTGTTTTCGATTAATTTGTAGTCAAACAGATCAAAGTCCATGGTTTCATCTATATAAGCAAGCTCTGAAGTTAACATAGAAGAAATGGTGCCTTTGTTTGTTAACTCATCATAGCCACCGATCGGCAGTGTTTGCGGCTCTCCGTATTTAGTCACTACCCAGGAGCTCTCTTCTTGCAAAGTAAAAGTACCTCTTAACCAAAAACTCATGGTTTTTATGGCACTGCTCATTTTTCTGTAAAATAAGCGGTCTGATGATTTTTCAAATAGCTTTGGATGGCTTATTTCAAAAATATCTTCTTCTTTGAATGTTATTTTTGATTCAATAAATTCATTTTCCGCGTTAATGTAAATTTCTTTTAAAATAATATCAGGGTCAAATAATGTTTCATTTTTGTCTTCAAATTTGCCTGAAGAAATTTCAAAAGCCTTGTTAACTTCGCTTTCTAAAAACATAACTTTGTTGTGTCTGAAATCGGGGAGTCTAAAAAGAATCTGTTCAAAAATACTTATAAAACAATCGTATTTATTGGCAGATTCGCTGAAAACAAAGAGATTGAAAAGTTTTTCTGCTCCTGCCGATTCTAAAATTCGGTTTATATAGTTTTCTTCTTCTGTGAATGAAACTTTATTAGGCAGGGCTCTGCCGATTTTTAACGGCATTAATCGGTTCATTAAAGATGCTAAAAAGCCGGGAGGAATTGAACATCTGCCGTTAGAAACCAATTTTTTCCAGAAGTCTTTTATTTGTGGTTCTAATGAGTCAAACCCGGATTTTTTTATGGAAAAATCATACCAGAAATATATTTTTTCAAAATCCCAAAAATCCATTATGCCAGATTAGCCAGCCTTTCTTCAATGTAATCTTTGATCTTTTTTATGTCAGAAAAATTGTTCCCGCAATAACACAGCAATTTAAGTTCATTTGCCGTAACTTTTCCCCCGTTAAATATGAAGGCCTGCGTCAGAATGAGCTTATAAAGCTTGATTAGCTTTCTGTCCGTAATCTCAACTTTTAGCTCCTCGGATAAAACGTAAATCAATGCCTTAAAGGCGGTAGTCATCTCAGGTGAACCCATTAACTCGTGATCTTCGCGCTTAATCGCATTTGGCAACACTGTCGAGACGATGTAGTCATGTAAGACTATAAAGTCATTTAATGTGCAATCGGACTTCCAAGGCTTTTCTCGATTAAATGCCCTTTGTTCGTGAGTTATACCTGATCTTATCAGTTCGCTGAAGCAACTGTCTTTAACAGAAAGGGTTTCGGCTTTTATTATAAATCTGTCTTTTAAAGCGTCAAACTCGCCAAAATCAGGAATCTCATTGCTCGCCGCAAACATGCAAATCAACGGCACGGGAATCGGTTTGCCTTCCTGATAATATTTTCTTTCGTTAATGATGGTCAAAAGAACGTTTAAAATTGCGGAATTTGCCTTAAATATTTCATCTAAAAATGCAATTTTTGCAGTGGGAAGATGCCCTTCGATTTTTCTTGAATAACGACCCGATTTGAGTTCTTGAATATCAACCGGACCCATAATTTCGCTTGGCTCGGTAAATTTGGTGAGCATGTATTCAAAATAGTCATCTTCATGTAACCCCAACCCCTGACAGAATACAGATACCAACAAAGATTTTGCTGTTCCGGGGCGCCCAACGAATAACATCGGTTCTTGTGCGGTTACTGCTGTTATCATCAATTTTAGAAGTTCTGTTCTTTTTAGAAAAAAACCGTCTAACCTGCTGAAATAATCAGCTACCTTTTCGCGAGATTCGTTGATTAGATTTATGTCAGTCACTGTTTTTGGTCCTCAATTCTTTAAATATTCTTTTCCATTCATTAAATTCTTTTGTTTTACCTCTGGAAAGGCCGGTAGCATGCTGAATCCAAAATACTTTACGCTTTTCGATTGTTTTATGTAGCTCAAGCTTTTCAGGCACAAGATCAGCTAAAATTCCGATCTGAATAAAACTTAAAATAGTCATACATTTTGCAAATATTTCTTTGTCAGCTTTTTCTGCTGCGACTTTCAACCACTTAATAGCTCTTTGGCTGAGACTGTCAAGTTGAAATCTTCTTCCGGGAGAATTTGTCAAAAGCAGGCACATTATTATCCATTCCGCGGAACTTTCAAAGTCTTCCCAACCCTTCGGCGGTAAAGGAATTCTGTTGATAATAATGTTGAATAATCGCTGTTCATCTATGGGAATATTGAAAGACAAGCATAAACGAAACATGTCGCAATACATTGTAAGTTTATAAATATCCCATTTTTCAGCATTATTGCTTCTTACTTCAAGAGTTTCTACGTAGTCGGATAAGGCAGGGTGGGGCCCATATTGAGCTGCTATTAAAAGTAATAATCGCTGTGCTTTTGCTTTAAATCTAAAATCTTGAGTGTTTTTTGCTTTTTTAAAATATAACATCCAGTCATTTTCACCATCGGCAAAACGTTTGTAAATAAGGTCGGCAAGCTCTTTACCGTCGGTTCTTCCTCCTAACCCGACAAGGTCTTCGGGTGCCAGCCATTTATTGATTTTGAAAATTCCGTTTGCTATAGTTTGTTCTTCTTTTATATCAAAATAAAAGGGAGGTTTATACATAATGCCTGTAAAAAAGTCTTTAAGCGGCGTTTCTTTTATTTTTTTCATCGTGAAAAGACTTGCCCAGCGATGAACTTCATAAGGTTCATTTTTATTTATTGCCAGATTTCTCCATCGTCTTAAATAATCGCAAAATATCATCGGAACCTTATAGTCGGTGGGGCTGATCGGTATTTCTTTCGCGTAGCTTCCATAACCGCTCACTTGTCTGAAAAGAGGGATGTTTTCATCTTCGCCTATCGGACCGACCAAAATATCTGCTGTTTTCATGTCAAGATGTGTTGCAAGCATAGCTCTCAGTTGTAGGCGAATTGCCTGCAACACGGCAGAATTAGGGCACCCGCCTACATTTAGCAAGTATCCTCTCATATTGCTTTTTATGCGCGGAAGATCCTTTTTTGACAGCAGCTCGACTCTGTTTTCTGTGTTTGCCCCCATTGTTGAAGCACTGCGCGCTTCGTTAAACTCAAAAAAGTTACGTTTTTCAACAGAAAATCCTGTCTTCATGCCCTCTATAGCTTGATTAAAAATGTCTTCATCGTTAAACTTAGCCCCGTATGCCAAAAGAAGAGAGTAATATAGCTCGGCCGTGTGATTTTTGTCTCTTATTGCCGCAAGAAGCTTACCTCTTTTTATTTCTGTTAATTCGTTTTCGTTGAAAATTTTTAGTTCCTGAGAGGATTCACAAAATGTTTTTACAATATTGAATATGCCTTCAATGTCTTTGCTCAGTATTGCGCCGTTAAGTGCAGAAGCGGCTGCTGAAATAGGCATTCGCATTAATTTAACTATTTCTGCGCGTTCTTGCCATAAATTTGAATCAAATGGGTTTTCTATAAGTCCTTTATCAATTTTTGCAAGCTTGATTGACAAAGTATTGATATCTTCTTCTGATACTGAATCATCGTTTGTTAAATTTAATGAAACGGATATGAAGCTGTTTGCCTGTTTAACGACTTTCCCTATTCCGCTTAAAACATCGTTGTCGTCTGAAACAGCAGTTATTTTTGAAGGTTTTTTAGAGGGTTTTTCTGCAATTTCAATCTCAACTACCTGTTTTTTTTTTTTTAATTCCGCAAAATCGTAATTCCAGGTCGGTTTGATCGATTCGCTTTCTTCAACGGCTTTTTCGAGTTCCAATATTATTAGATCTTCAATTGAAATTCTGTCGGTGTGTTTTAA
>Ga0265294_10008110_pt1 | contig 12327 bp, 6 predicted proteins | sample MunlanPumphouse3_FD_192504 | JGI IMG/M metagenome (GOLD analysis project Ga0265294, IMG submission 192504) | Groundwater microbial communities from a municipal landfill in Southern Ontario, Canada - Pumphouse #3 | ecosystem: Environmental > Aquatic > Deep subsurface > Groundwater | place... | reverse complement strand
GAGCTTGACGTGCCCCGTAGGACCGTTACGCTGTTTTCCGATGATGATCTCGGCATCCTCCTCCTCTTTTTCGACATAGGTGGGGATAAACTCTTTCCCCTCCGCTTTTGCCGCTTTTTCCCGCTCTTTCTCCTCTTTGTAGAGGTAGACGTCGTCGCGGTACACGAAGAGGATAATGTCGGCATCCTGCTCGATCGAACCCGATTCGCGGATATCGCTTAGCATCGGGCGTTTGTCGTTACGGCTCTCTAGCCCGCGGTTGAGCTGCGAGAGAGCGACGATAGGCATGTTAAGCTCACGCGCAAGCATTTTTAACCCGCGCGAAATCTCCGAGACCTGCAAGTGGCGGTCTTGAGAGCCGATCCCCTGCATAATTTGGAGGTAGTCGATCACCGCGATCTCTATCTCGGGGTGTTGGTTTTTGAGTTTGCGCAGCTTGGAGCGGAGCTGGTTGATGTTCACGCTTCCCGCATCGTCCACGAAAAGTTTTGCCGTGTTCATCTTCTCAATCGCCGCGTTGAGACTGCTCTCCTGGGTGTCGTCCATATCCCCCACCCGCAACTTTTGCAGCGGTATCGAGGTTTGAATAGAGAGCAAACGCAGCATCAACTGCTCGGCAGGCATCTCAAGCGAGAAAAACGCCACCCCTTTGCCCTTCGTGATGAGGTTGTTAACGGTGTTGAGCACGAAAGAAGTTTTACCCATCGCCGGCCTTGCCGCGATGATAACCAAATCCCCTTTACCGAATCCCGTCGTCATTTTGTTGAGCTCGGCAAACCCCGTGTCGACACCTACAAGCACGCTGTTGCCGCGCGCTTTCATCTCTTTGATGTACTCCATGGTGTCGTAGGTCATGGTCGGGGAGTCTTTGAAGTCGCTTGTTTGATTATCTTGGGTGATTTCGTAGAGTTTTTTCTCGACGATGTCGATGACCTCCGCACTTGGAAGCTCCTCTTCAACAGTTACTCTTTTGATCTCAGTTGTGAGAGTCAAGAGATGGCGTTTGAGCGATTTGTCTTTTATCTCGTTGATATAGGCTTTTGTGTTTGCGATCGGGTTTGCCGATAAAATCTCAAGTAAAACTTGCTCATCAAATTTTTTGATTTTGATAAGCTCTTTTTTGATGAACTCCTCATCGATCGGCTCATCTTTTTGGAAAAGCTTTGTCATGGCACCGAAGATATCTTGGTGCGCGGGGAGGTAAAAGTCGTCTTTTTTGAGCTGGTTGCTTAGTTCGTCAAATTGGCTCGGTTCAAAAACGATAGAACTGAGTATGGAGCGCTCAAAAGCTAGGTTATAAAGATTGTCTTGCATTATTGCACCCTCTTCGCCATAGCTTCCACTTCGCTGACAAAGCGTTCGACCAAATCTTTTTCATCAAGATTGGCGACCACTTCCCCTTTGACCATCACAAGCCCTTTGCCTTTGCCGTAAGCGATCGCCACGTCGGCATGTTTGGCTTCGCCAATGGCATTGACCACGCACCCCATCACTGAAACATCCAGAGGTGTTTTGATGTGCGCCGTGCGTTTTTCTATCTCAGCAACCGCACTCACTAAGTCCGCTTCGATGCGTCCACATGTAGGACAAGAGATGATATTAAGTCCATCTTTTGCTGCACCGCTGTCTTTTAAGATAGCACGTGCAACTTTGATCTCCTCTTCAAGCTCCCCCGTGATGCTCACACGCATCGTATCGCCGATACCGTCAAGCAAAAGCGCACCCAAACCGATGGCACTTTTAACCGTGGCATGAAAGAGGGTTCCCGCCTCCGTGACACCTAAGTGAAACGGGTAGTTGTTTTTAGGGCGTAACATTCTGTAAGCATCCACGGTTCGCTGTACATCTGAAGCTTTGAGCGAGACTTTAATATCACTAAAACCTAAATCTTCGAGATACTTGATGTTGTACTCCGCTGAAGCGACCATCCCCTCTGCACTCTGCCCGTAACGCTCTTCAAACTCTTTTTCAAGGCTTCCCGCATTGACACCGATGCGGATGGGAATATTGCGCTCTTGGCATGCTTTGACCACTTCGGCAACTTTTTGTTTCGAGCCGATATTTCCCGGGTTGATACGGATACAATCCACAACCTCCGCGGCAATGAGCGCGAGTTTATGGTTGAAGTGGATGTCTGCAATAAGCGGCAGAGAAATACGTTCTTTAATACTTTTAAGTGCAAGCGCATCTTCCATATCCGGCACCGCCACACGCACTATGTCGCATCCTGCAAAGTGCAGACGGTTTATCTGCTCGACCGTAGCCTCAACATCCGCCGTTTGCGAGTAGGTCATAGACTGCACGCTTATAGGCGCATCACCGCCTACAGCAACATTTCCGACATATATTTTTTTGGTTGGGTATCTTTTTATCATGAAAGAGATTTTAACCACAATGTGATAAAAAAGTGCTTTGGCATGTATATAGATGTAATTTCAGAAATATTTTGTAAAATTAAGCAAGATTAAAAAATATTAAAAAAGAACAGTATGAAAAAAGAATACGATAAAGCCCTTTACAGGTTGTTAGAGATATTAAAACGGCTTTATGAAGGTGAGACGGTTACCACAAAAAGCTTGGCATGTGATTTCAATGTTACGGAAAGAACCATACGTCGTGACTTCGCACGGCTCTCTTATTTTCCAATTGAAAAAACTACCGAGGGTTATAAATATGCAGATGGTTTTCATCTGCTAAAAAGCTCCAAAGAAGATGAAGTTTTACTGTTTGAAATGTTTGAACAGTTTTCAAAAAGTATGGGTGAGGGTGCTTCAAAAATCATCTCAGCGCAGCTTTCAAAACTTCGTAATCCCTCTGCAAAACACCCATTTTTCTTTAATGCAGTCATCGAAGATATTACCGACAAAAGCGAACTTTTTTTACTCATGCAAGATGCCATCGAGCAAAAACGCGTCGTAACCTTGGAGTATTTAGACAAAACTCGTGAAGTACACCCCTATAAGATTGCTAGTTTTGAGGGGTTTTGGTATCTTTTTTGTAAAGAAAAAGAGAGATACAAAACGTTTTATTTTAAAGACATCCAAAATGTTTCTCTCAAAGAGCAGACTTTTTCATGCGATACAAAAGCATTGCAGGTGATGGAAAATGCCTTAAATATCTGGTTTGAAGCTCAAGAAGAAGTGTTTGAAGTTGTACTTCATGTAGATAAAGCCATAGCGAAACATCTCGATCGACGCCCCTTGAGCAAAACGCAAAAAGTGTTCAAACAGTATGAAAACGGTGACATTGAAATAAGTGTACATGCCACAAGTGATAATGAAGTGGTGCACATGCTGAAAAAGTGGATACCACACATAAAGGTTATTACACCTTTGCGTATACATGAAAAATTTATAAAGGAGCTACAAAAATATGTAGCAAAATAAAATAAAGGACATCACGCTGTCCGCATGGCATGTAAAAATAAAAAAAGTTAAATCAAAATCAAAGGATTCCAATGTTGTCACATTTTACAAACCAGTATCAACTTTCAAAAACGTTGCGTTTTGAGCTTAAACCAGTAGGCGAGACGCTTAAACACATAGAACTCAAGGGATTGTTAGCACAAGATGAAACCCGTTCACAAGAGTATCAAGAGATAAAAATTATTATCGATAAGTATCATAAGGCTTTTATCGAAGAAGCGCTTCATGATGTTTCACTCAGTAAATTAGCAGAGTATGAAACGGCATTTTTTGATAAAAACCGCGATGAAAAAGCTTTTGAAAAGCTTCAAGATGCATTGCGAAAAGAGATCGTCATGCAGTTTAAAAAAGATGCACACTATGCAACACTCTTCAAAAAAGAGCTCATTAAAGCTGATTTGCAAAATTGGCAAGAGCTATCCGATGCAGAAAAAGAGCTTGTGAGCCATTTTGATAATTTCACGACGTATTTTACGGGCTTTCATGAAAATCGTGCCAATATGTACACGGATGAAGCAAAACACTCTTCTATTGCCTACCGTATCATTCACGAAAATTTACCCATTTTTCTAACAAATAAAAAACTTTTTGAGATAATAAGCCAAAAAGCTCCACAGCTTGCACAAGAGACGCAAGATGCTTTATTAGAACATCTAAACGGCGCAATCGTTGCAGATATGTTTGAACTTAGTTATTTTAATCGTCTGCTTTCACAGTCCCATATAGACCTTTATAACCAAATGATAGGTGGTGTAAAAAAAGATGAATTAAAAATTCAAGGATTTAATGAAAAGATTAATCTTTACCGTCAAGCTAATGGTTTGTCTAAACGGGACTTACCAAATCTTAAGCCTTTGCATAAACAGATACTAAGCGATAGAGAAACACTCTCTTGGCTTCCCGAAGCTTTTGAAAACTACGAAGAGCTTGTTCAAGGCGTGCAAGCTTATTTTAACAGTGAAGTTTTAACGTTTGAGTGTTGCGACGGAAAAGTAAATCTTTTAGAGAAGCTTCCCGAACTTCTGAATCAGATACAAGATTATGACCTTTCAAAAATCTATTTTAAAAATGATGTAGCACTTACAAGCGCATCGCAAGCAATCTTCAAAGATTACCGCATCATCAAAGAAGCACTTTGGGAAGTCAATAAACCTCAAAAATCAAAAGATTTAGCCGCAGACGAAGAGAAGTTTTTTAACAAAAAAAATAGTTATTTTAGTATTGAGCAGATTGATGGAGCTTTAAAGTCGGCTCAACTTTCTGTAAAAATGATGGAGTATTTTCAAAGCGAATCTAGTAAACTCATCGAGCAAATCCAAACCGCTTACAACGATTGGAAGCAAAATAGTTCAAATAAAGAACTCTTAAAAACGTTTTTAGATACGCTACTTTCGTATCAACGGCTTTTAAAACCGCTTAACGCACCCAATGATTTAGAAAAAGATGTGGCTTTTTATGCCTATTTTGACACCTATTTTGCAAGCCTAAGCGGCATTGTCAAACTCTATGACAAAGTGCGAAACTTCATGACTAGAAAACCGTATTCGCTTGAGAAATTTAAACTCAATTTTGAAAACTCTACATTGCTTGACGGTTGGGATGTCAATAAAGAACCAGACAATACGGCAATTTTGTTTCGCAAAGATAATTTGTTCTATTTAGGTATTATGGATAAAAAGCACAATAAAGTTTTTCGTAATATTGCAAACTCTCAAGAAGCTAATGGCTATCAAAAGATTGATTATAAACTATTACCCGGTGCAAATAAAATGCTTCCCAAAGTCTTTTTTTCAAACAAAAATAGAAATATTTTCAAACCTGATGCATATCTGCTTGAACGTTATGAAGCGGGTGAACATAAAAAAGGGGATAATTTTGATTTAGATTTTTGCCATGAATTGATTGATTTTTTTAAAACTTCGATAGAAAAACATGAAGATTGGAAACATTTTGGCTATCAATTTTCCCCAACTGAGAGTTATGAAGATTTGAGCGGTTTTTATCGAGAGGTCGAGCAACAAGGCTATAAAATAAGCTATAAAAATATTGATACAAAATATATCGATTCGCTTGTGGCAGAAGGTAAACTTTACCTCTTTCAAATCTATAACAAAGACTTTTCGCCTTTTAGTAAAGGGACACCAAACATGCATACGCTCTATTGGCGTGCGCTCTTTGATGAAAAAAATCTCGCCGATGTTGTCTATAAACTAAACGGACAAGCCGAAATATTCTTCCGTAAAAAATCGATTGAATATTCCGACGAAAAGCTTAAAAAAGGGCATCACTACGATACGCTTAAAGATAAATTTGCTTACCCGATTATCAAAAACCGCCGTTTTGCTTTTGATAAGTTTCAGTTTCATGTACCCATAACACTTAATTTCAAAGCCCAAGGCAACGAAAACATCACACCGCAAACCTTTGAATATATCCGCGAAAACCCCGACAACATAAAAGTTATCGGCATCGACCGAGGTGAGCGCCATTTGCTTTACCTCTCTCTCATTGATGCCAAAGGCAAAATCGTAGAACAATTTACCCTGAATCAAATCGTAAACAGCTACAACGGCAAAGAGCATAGTATCGATTATCATGCCAAACTCGATGCAAAAGAGAAAGACCGCGACAAAGCGCGCAAAGAGTGGGGAACTGTCGAAAATATCAAAGAACTTAAAGAGGGATATTTAAGCCATGTCGTCCATAAAATCGCAACCCTCATCGTTGAACACGGTGCGGTTGTAGCGATGGAAGATCTCAATTTCGGTTTTAAACGCGGACGTTTTAAAGTCGAAAAACAGGTTTACCAAAAGTTTGAAAAAGCCCTCATAGACAAACTTAATTATCTCGTCGATAAGAAAAAACAACCTGACGAGCTGGGAGGCATACTAAACGCGTTGCAACTCACAAACAAGTTCCAAAGTTTTGAAAAAATTGGGAAACAAAATGGATTTTTATTTTACGTGCCTGCGTGGAATACCTCGAAAATCGATCCTGTTACAGGCTTTGTCGATCTCTTTGATACGCGTTATGCAAGTGTAGAAAAGTCCAAAGCCTTTTTTGGGAAGTTTAAAGCGATTCGTTACAACGAAATCACAGATTATTTCGAATTTGCGTTTGATTACAACGACTTCACCGACAAAGCTAAAGATACTCGGAGCGAATGGACACTATGTACTTATGGCGAGCGAATTGTAAGTTTTAAAAATGCAGAAAAGAATCACCAATGGGACAGTAAAACGCTTCATCTCACAAGTGAATTTAAAAATTTATTCGGTAACTATACGGGTGATTTAAAAGCAGCTATTTTAATGCATGACGATAAAGAGTTTTTTGAGAAGCTTTTACGCCTTTTGCGTTTTACGCTTCAAATGCGTAACTCAATCACGGGTACCGACATAGATTATCTCGTCTCACCCGTTGCCGATGAACAAGGAAATTTTTATGACAGCCGTAAAGCCGATGCTTCTTTACCAAAAGATGCCGATGCAAACGGTGCCTATAACATCGCTCGTAAAGGTTTGATGCTCATGCGTCGTATCCAAAGTGCTGATGACTTAAAAAAAGTCAATTTAGCAATCTCAAACCGTGACTGGCTCCGCTACGCTCAAGGGCTGGAGCAATGAGATGGAACCCTATATCCCCATCTCGTTTTTAAACGACTTTATCTTTTGTCCCCGTTCGATTTACTTTCATCAGCTTTATGGCAGAAGCGATGAGAGTCTCTATCACAGCACCGACCAAAGCGAGGGCAAAGCTGCACATGCCACGGTCGATGCCAAAACATACACGACGGCGAAAAAAGTATTGCAAACCATAGAAATCTACAGTCAAACCTACGGCTTAGGTGGCAAGATAGATACTTTTGATACTCAAACGGGCATCTTAACCGAGCGCAAAAAAAAGGTAAAAGTAATCTACGACGGCTATATATATCAGCTTTATGCACAGTACCATTGTTTGGTGGAGTCGGGTTACGAGGTGCATGCCATGAGACTTTACAGTATGGATGACAATAAGGCGTATCCCATTGCATTGCCAAGCCAAGACAAAGCGCGTCAGAGTGCTTTTGAATCACTGTTGCAACAAATTCGCACTTTTGATATGAGTGCGCCTTTTGCCGTAAATCCAAACAAATGTTTTCGATGTGTTTACCGTTATTTATGTGATGTGGCAGTATGATGAGCTTACCCGATTTCAAACAAAAGCAGATTATTATCGCGCTTTTAAACCACGGCGAAAAGTTAAGTTTTAAAAATGACAATCTCATCATAACGGACGCAGAAGGTAAGATAAAGCATCAATCTACATGCTACAGGCTTTTTGCACTTATGATAGTCGGAAACATTAGCATCACTTCAGGGCTTTTGCAACGCTCTAAAAAATTTGGTTTTAGTATCACGCTACTCAGTTACGGGCTTATCCCTTATGGCATGTGGCAGTACAAAACAGAGGGCAATTTTCTCTTACGACAAAAACAGTACGCCTATAAGAGCAACGCTATCGCGCTTCATATCGTGCAAAACAAAATCGATCAGCAGATTATACATCTGCAAAAAAGACGCGATAAGCCGCTTTCCCTGACTCAAGCGATTGATAAACTTCGTGACTATCGAGGACGGCTTTTAGATGAGTCTTTAGAGTTTCAAGAGATTTTAGGTGTCGAGGGTGTGGCTTCGAGGCTCTACTTCGCACACATGTTTGACAACATAGGGTGGAACGGGCGCACACCAAGAACCAAAAAAGATATCACGAACCTTTTGCTCGACATAGGCTACATGCAACTTTTTCATCTCATAGATGCGATGCTTAATCTCTACGGTTTCGACACCTACAAAGGAGTGTATCACAAAGAGTTTTATCAGCGTAAATCTTTGGTCGCCGACATCGTAGAGCCGTTTCGACCTATTGTTGATTATAGGATTAGAAAAGCGTATAACTTAGGACAAATAAATCCCGATGATTTTGATTTTATAAATGGACAGTACCGTCTTTTTGGAGATAAGGCAAAGCCCTATACAAAATGGCTATTAGAAGCAATTTTAGAGTACAAAAATGAGATGTTTGTGTATGTACAGCAATACTATCGCGCGTTTATGCAGGAGAGAAGCATCGGTGCGTACCCCATGTTTTTAGGAAAAATCCCATGATAATAGTTTCGTATGACATCAGTAACGACAAACTTCGTACACGGTTTTCAAAATTTCTTTTAAAATACGGATTTCGTTTGCAATATTCGATATTTCAAATCCGAAACAGTAAAAGGATTTTGTCGTTAGTTTCTTCTGAAATAAAAAATAAATTTGAAAAACGTTTCGGTCAAACAGATAGTGTAATCATCTTTAATCTAAGTGAACAGTGTAAAATAACAAGATACGGTTATGCAAAAAATGATGAGGAAGACCTCATAATTATAGACTGAATTGCAAACCTAGGTCTTTATGAGATTTTTTGCTAAACAAGCCTGATTTTTATCCTCTTTTTCATTGAAAAATAGGATAAAATGGCATTAACGGTAACCAAAACGGCAGTTTATCTGTCTAAAGGTACCACCAAATTTCTACTGTTGTAGATATGCTCTCAAAAAGCTTTTGATCGTCGGTCTAAAGGTACCACCAAATTTCTACTGTTGTAGATTTGATTGCTAAACATGTATTGCCATAGGTCTAAAGGTACCACCAAATTTCTACTGTTGTAGATTCCGTAGCTATATTGATCCCGTTCTGCGCGTCTAAAGGTACCACCAAATTTCTACTGTTGTAGATCGGGTGCATTAGGTTTTTGGGACGGCGGTCTAAAGGTACCACCAAATTTCTACTGTTGTAGATATGCACAAATATTGAAATTATTACAATAGTCTAAAGGTACCACCAAATTTCTACTGTTGTAGATAATTGAAACATTGCGCCCATCTGTAATAAACGTCTAAAGGTACCACCAAATTTCTACTGTTGTAGATAACGTCAAGGCTGGTGAAGTTACGATAGGTCTAAAGGTACCACCAAATTTCTACTGTTGTAGATTTAAAGACCCGTCTTGGGGCAACTTTATGTCTAAAGGTACCACCAAATTTCTACTGTTGTAGATTGTATCATTTGTGCCGTTTCATCCTTGCCGTCTAAAGGTACCACCAAATTTCTACTGTTGTAGATTAGGCTCATATCCCCCGTAGGGCTTGCGCGTCTAAAGGTACCACCAAATTTCTACTGTTGTAGATAGAGTTTCCAGGAACTCTTCATCGAAGAGTCTAAAGGTACCACCAAATTTCTACTGTTGTAGATTATATTGCATCTTGTGTGATGTCATGGTCTAAAGGTACCACCAAATTTCTACTGTTGTAGATGAAAAACTTTCGGCGTTTGCAATTCTACAAGTCTAAAGGTACCACCAAATTTCTACTGTTGTAGATGCCGAAACCGTGCCTACCATAGCGATGTCTAAAGGTACCACCAAATTTCTACTGTTGTAGATAGGTCTTGTGTGTCGCCTAAATTCTTCGTCTAAAGGTACCACCAAATTTCTACTGTTGTAGATGAGAGGCTGTAATATGTCTTACAATAGGGTCTAAAGGTACCACCAAATTTCTACTGTTGTAGATACATAGGAGGAAAAGAAAAATGATAGAGTCTAAAGGTACCACCAAATTTCTACTGTTGTAGATGTGGACATACTTTTCACTCTCGTGGTAATGTCTAAAGGTACCACCAAATTTCTACTGTTGTAGATGATACTGAATGAAATACCGCTTGAAATGTCTAAAGGTACCACCAAATTTCTACTGTTGTAGATCGCCATGCTCTCCGCCATGCTCTCCGCGTCTAAAGGTACCACCAAATTTCTACTGTTGTAGATAGGAATGGTAACGTAAGGCTAGTACCCGTCTAAAGGTACCACCAAATTTCTACTGTTGTAGATTCTATATCCGCTTGCATATCTGCTTTGTCTAAAGGTACCACCAAATTTCTACTGTTGTAGATATGAAGTGTCGCTTTTGCTTCGAGGTTCGTCTAAAGGTACCACCAAATTTCTACTGTTGTAGATCAAGATAGATTTAACAGTCGTTGCCTCGGTCTAAAGGTACCACCAAATTTCTACTGTTGTAGATCGCGTAGGTGTGTTTTATAAGACCTTGGTCTAAAGGTACCACCAAATTTCTACTGTTGTAGATCGAAGCTAGACCGCTCTCCGAATCTAGGTCTAAAGGTACCACCAAATTTCTACTGTTGTAGATCTACTCTATCAATTTCTTTTATCCAATGTCTAAAGGTACCACCAAATTTCTACTGTTGTAGATGTTACGACCTAGCTTAATCATTAGCTCTGTCTAAAGGTACCACCAAATTTCTACTGTTGTAGATACAACATACCACCTACCAACCCTACAAGAGGTCTAAAGGTACCACCAAATTTCTACTGTTGTAGATGCGACATCCCCGTTCCGTAGTTTCTCGGTCTAAAGGTACCACCAAATTTCTACTGTTGTAGATGCGATCAAGCGAATGGACTTTGTCGTGTCTAAAGGTACCACCAAATTTCTACTGTTGTAGATGCGAGATAGAAACCGCGCGCTGCTACGCGTCTAAAGGTACCACCAAATTTCTACTGTTGTAGATAACAGCCAAAGCACCGGGCGACATGCCTGTCTAAAGGTACCACCAAATTTCTACTGTTGTAGATCATGCCATCTTGTCGCCGTTGTAAACGTCTAAAGGTACCACCAAATTTCTACTGTTGTAGATAATTTTAAATGGCTCACCGTGTATTTGGTCTAAAGGTACCACCAAATTTCTACTGTTGTAGATTACGTCTTGGTAAGTGCCGTGTTCCAAGAAGTCTAAAGGTACCACCAAATTTCTACTGTTGTAGATCAAGCGATTCGGCATCGAATACAATCGGTCTAAAGGTACCACCAAATTTCTACTGTTGTAGATCGGATCGTGTGTACAGTGCCGCCCCAAGTCTAAAGGTACCACCAAATTTCTACTGTTGTAGATACATATTGCAGGGCGTAGCCATTTTTCTGTCTAAAGGTACCACCAAATTTCTACTGTTGTAGATAAGGAGAGGCGGGAAAGGATGAGAAACCCGCGTCTAAAGGTACCACCAAATTTCTACTGTTGTAGATTCGAAGCCCCTTATGAACTCCACGCCCGTCTAAAGGTACCACCAAATTTCTACTGTTGTAGATAACAATATACAAGATTGTGTATTTACAGTCTAAAGGTACCACCAAATTTCTACTGTTGTAGATCAAACAAGCCGATCGTCCACAACCACAAAGTCTAAAGGTACCACCAAATTTCTACTGTTGTAGATAGGCAGATGTTTTCTGTTTGCTCTTGTCTAAAGGTACCACCAAATTTCTACTGTTGTAGATTAAAGACAACTTCCGCATGTTCCACACTCTGTCTAAAGGTACCACCAAATTTCTACTGTTGTAGATGAGCCATATCTTTTATGATCTTCACGGTCTAAAGGTACCACTCAAAAGTGAGAGAACATCTGGAGAATTTGATACTTTCGGTCTCAGTAAGCAAGCAACAGTTCCATGGTTTTAATGGATTGTATTCCGTATATTTTGATATAATACGGAATACAATCCTGAAAAAAGGAAAAATAAATGGAATCTATTCTTCTTGAAGATAACCCGCATTGGGTAAATGTAGATGCTTACGACTCTTTTGTAACACGCGAGCTTTTGGTGCAGGCAAAAAAATTGCTTGATGCAAAAGAGGTTTTGGCGATCATTGGGGCGAGGCGAGTCGGGAAAAGCACTTTAGCAAAACTGCTTATAAAAACCCTGATAAAAAAAGAGGTCGCCCCGAAAAATATATTTTTTATAAATCTTGAGAAGCCCGAGTTTATCCCCTACAAGGAAGATGCCACATATCTAGGTAAAATC
>Ga0265294_10008109_pt1 | contig 12330 bp, 10 predicted proteins | sample MunlanPumphouse3_FD_192504 | JGI IMG/M metagenome (GOLD analysis project Ga0265294, IMG submission 192504) | Groundwater microbial communities from a municipal landfill in Southern Ontario, Canada - Pumphouse #3 | ecosystem: Environmental > Aquatic > Deep subsurface > Groundwater | place... | reverse complement strand
TAAGATTTTAGATTGTTCCGCCATAGATTTGTCCGCAATTTGTAATAAAGCAATTGCAGAGTTACCGTTGTCAATTCCTTGATTAATAGAAGTTGCTTGAGTTCTAAGTTTATCCGCAATCGCCAAACCTGAACCATCGTCAGCAGCTTTGTTAATTCTCACACCAGTACTTAATTTCTCTAACGAACTTTGCATAAGTCTATTTGTATTTTGTGCAGCTTCTTGCGCATTAAGCGAAGATACATTTGTATTGATTCTCATAATAAATCCTTTTTGATTATGACACATTGTAAATTGTACAATTTACACCCACAACATTCTTGTATTATCAAGCATAGAGTCTATTCAAAAAGAAAACTCTTCGGAATCAATCGACCCCTAATTTACAGCAGAAGTATGTCATACCAATTCTTAATATTTGTTTAAAATTAAACTATTAAAAAGAAATGTTTATTGTCATTTTTAAGGGATAATTAACGAATACAGAGGACTTTATTGGAAACTGAAGCGTTAAAATTAAGAGTTTAGGGATTAAAGAAATAAAAAAAGTCCAAATCAGTTTGATTTGGACTTTTAAAAGGTAAGGAGAAAAGGCTTAAAAAACGTTTATAAAAAAGTACGCATTTTTGACTATTGCAGTAATCGTAAAACGTTTTGTTGAACTTGATTTGCTTGACTCATTGCAAATGTTCCAGCTTGGGCAATAATATTTTGTTTGTTAAAGTTAGCACTTTCTGCTGCATAATCAACATCTCTGATAATAGATTCAGCTGCTTTAACGTTAGTTGCTTGAGTCATTAAGTTTCGCACCGCAGACTCCACTTGATTTTGGGTAGACCCGATGTCGGCTCTGTAAACGTTCAGTTTGGTAATTGCAGAATCCACAACCGATTGGAACTCTGCTGCTCTTGTTTTTAAATCTTCTGCATTCATAGTAGCTGATGTTACAGCCAATGAAAGTCCAGTAAGAGCAAGACCAGTTGTATTAGCAGATATGGCAGTTGCCGTAACCATATCGCTTGCTTTTTCACCAATTTGAAATGAAAGTGAACTTGAACTTGAAATTCCATCTGCACCAGAAATTAACTGACGACCATTGTAGTTGGTTTGTTTTCCAATGTTGTTTAATTGCTCCAATAATTTAGAGATATCTTTTGCAATCGCTTGACGACCAGCACTAGAAGTAGTATCGGTGTTGGCTTGAATTAATTTGGCTTTAATGGTATCTAAAATTTTAGATTGTTCTGACATTGACTTATCTGCAATTTGCAATAGTGCAACTGCAGAGTTACCATTATCAATTCCTTGGTTTAAAGAAGTTACCTGTGTTCTAAGTTTATCTGCAATGGCTAAACCTGAAGCATCATCGGCTGCTTTATTGATACGTAATCCTGAACTTAATTTTTCTAACGAGTTATTAAGCAGTTTGTTCGTATTGCTGTTTGCTTCTTGCGCATTTAACGAAGCGATATTTGTATTGATTCTCATGACTTACCCTTTTTCATTTTATGCTATAAGATTAACCTAATTTGTATTGGCTAGTCAACCAAATGAAAGGGATTTTTCCCATAAAATATAACAATTTTATAAAAAAAATAACACTTAAAGCTAAGATTAAGAAAAGTACACACAAAGAGCGTTAACTGTTATACAATTCTTTATTTTTGCTTTTCTAAAATAACACCACACTCAATATGCTTTGTGTAGGCAAATTGGTCAAAAAGAGCAAAGTGTTTTATGGTGTGTGTCGTTGTGAGTTCTTCTAAATCCCTTTGTAGAGTTTGGGCATTACATGAAATATAAATAATTTGTTCAAAGCTTTTGGCTAAATTACGGGTTGTTTCATCTAATCCTGCTCGTGGAGGGTCCACAAAAAGAGTAGTTCGTTGGTGGTGGTTGGTTGATGTTGCAAAGGAGTAGGCATCTAAGTTTACCTCTTTTAGCCGGTTAAACTCTCTGCTCTTGTTTAACCCTTGTACAAACTCTTCACTGCTCATGCGTATAAATTCAATATTAGTGACACTATTCAGTTCACAACTTTCTTTGGCGGATTTAATCGAGGTTTTTGATATTTCAGTGGCTAATACTTTTGTAAATACTGTAGAAAGAGGAATCGTAAAATTTCCTCCTCCACAATACAACTCACACAAATCTCCACCTGAAGTAATATGGTTTAATACCCACGCAATCATTTGGCTATTGACCTTTTGATTGGGTTGGGTAAAGGCTCCTTCATATTGTTTTATTTTGAAAGTTTTGGAATGAATTGCAAATTCATTGATACAATAATCTTCACTTAATATCAGTTTTTGACCTCGTGAACGACCAATAATTTTTATGTCCAACTCTTTTTCTAATATTTTTGCTTTATTTGCCCATTCTTCATCGAGTTTTTTGTGGTAAATAAGCGTAACTAAGGTTTTATCCGTTGTGGTGCTTAAAAACTCTATTGAAAAGAGTTTTATTTTAAACCTATCATCTTGTTGTAAGGCTTCTAATAATTTGGGCATTAGCTTTGCAATGTTAGGATGAACCATTGAACAAGATTTTATTTCAAGAATATTTCTTTTAAAATCGTTCATAGCATAAGAGAGTTTGATGGTGTCATTTTCATCAAAGGTTTTCCAAATTCTAAACTCCGCACGACTTCTAAAATGGGTGGAGTCACTTTTTATAATATCAAATGAATGAATATTAAATGGTTTAAATCTATCTTTTTCTATTTCTACTTTGTAGTTAAGTTGCTCTTCATACGTATATTCGTATAACGTACAACTTCCACATTTTGAAAAATATTCACAATTCATTCATTTCCTTCATGGTTTTAATACACTATTATAATAAAATCAATATAATACCCTCATGAAAACATCTGTAAAAACATCTTGGCAAGAAAAACTGCATGAACTTTTAAATTGCGATTTAAAGACACTTTATCCGCTTGCTCGAAGTCTGAACAGAAAGTTATACTTTTTTGTGGGACCTACGAACAGTGGTAAAACCTATAAAGCCATGAGCGAACTTAAAAACGCTGATTGTGGAATTTACTTAGCCCCTTTACGATTACTCGCGCTTGAAGGGTATGAGAGTTTAAAAAAAGAGGGCATCAAAGCCACGTTAATAACGGGGGAAGAACAAATCTTTGATGAAGACGCCTCGTATGTTTGTTCTACGATTGAAATGGTGGATTTTAATATGGATGTCGATGTAGCAATTATCGATGAAGTCCAAATGCTTGACGATGTGGACCGAGGTTGGGCTTGGGTGAATGCTATTATTGGAACGCCTGCTAAAAAAATCATTATGACCGGCAGTGTCAATGCCCTTGAAGCCATTAAAAAAATCGCAGCGTATTTGGATGAAGAGCTTGAAGTCGTACGATGCAAACGGAAAAATCCGTTAGAACTTTTAGATCAACCCATTGTTTTACGAGATTTACAAGCCGGAACGGCGCTGATTGCTTTTAGCAGAAAAGATGTTTTAATGTACAAACAAAAACTGCAAAAGTACCATAAAGTTTCCGTTATTTATGGCAATCTCTCCCCTGAAGTACGCCGTGATGAAGCCAGACGATTCAGACACGGTGAAAGTGATATCTTAATTGCCACCGATGCCATTGCCATGGGATTAAACTTGCCGATTAAAACCATTTTATTTACCACGTGTGAAAAATTTGATGGAGTACAACGACGGCTTATTAGTCCCAATGAGATTATTCAAATTGCTGGTCGTGCGGGGCGATATGGGCATCATGAAAAAGGGTTTATTGGGGCTACGAATAAAAAAACACTTTCTCAAGTGCATGAGTTATTTAACACCCCCGTAAGAACGATAAAACCGCCTTTTAATGTCAAAGCCAACAATGAACAACTCGAAGCCATTGCTTCGCATTTGCAAACAAAAAGTTTGACCAAAATTTTGAAGTTTTTTAAAGACAACATGAGTTTTAGTGGACCTTTTGTAGCAGCAAATATCAGTTCCATGATCGAAGCATCGCTTATTGTCGATGAAAGAGATTTAAAACTGCAAGACAAATATATGTTGGCACAAGCACCCATTACGACTAAATCGATGATTATAAAACAAGCCTATGAAGCTTATGTGAGTGCGGTATTAAAAAATAAAGTCGTACGATACAAGCCATCTATCACCGTACCAAAAGTGGCAAAAACTCAAAAAGATTTATTGCAAGTAGAAGATGAAGTGAAAAAGATTTCATTGTATCTTTGGCTGTCGTATAAACTGCCTACATTGTTTTGTGATGGGATTAAAGCCTCTATGATGAGGAACTCTTTGAATAAATTTATTGAAACCTCTTTAAAAAGTAATATCAAGTTTGAAGAGGTAAACCGAAATAATGATGATAAAATAAGAGACTTTAAATCCAAAAAAAGAGTATTTGAGAACAAAGATGGTTTTAGAAAAAAAAGACGTTTTGAACCCAAATAAAGCACAACCCACTTTGGCTAAGGAAAGAGAATGTTGAGATTAATCAAATCAAAAACAAGCAACAATGATACTTTACATAAAGAGTTAATCAAAGAGTTGCATCATAATGTCTTTGATGAAAAGAAAATAGCAAAACTTCTAAAAAATCAAACAATCAATATTAATGCCGTCGATGAAAAAGGGAAAACCTTACTCTTTGATTTGGTCAAAAAACGAAAATTGGAGTCGGTTAGATTTTTGATTAAGCAAGGCTTGCAGGTCAATGCGGAAGACCATTATGGTAAAACGATTTTAAATGAAGCCATTAATGTAGACGATGGTATCATGATTCGTTTTTTGCTTGAAAATGGGGCGAGTATTAATCATATCAATAAATCAAAACGTACCATTATGCAAGATTTAGCTTTAGAGGGCAATGTAAAAGCGTTTAAACTTTTAATGATACGCCAACCCAATTTGCATCACAAAGATTTGTATCAAAGAAATGTGTTGTTTGATGCCATTGAAGGGGGCAATCTTGAAATTGTCAAAGAAGTCATACATGAATTCAGTGAAGAAGATTTAAACAGCGTCGATGTTGATGGGCGTACAGCTTTGTTTTATGCAGTTTTAAAAGAAGACCCAACCATTGCAAAAATGCTCATAAACTATGGAAGTGATGTTAATATTGTTGATGTACGAGAACAAAATGTGTTGTTTAATGCCGTTATTTTAGGAGCACAAAACAGTGAAGTTGTTGAACTTTTAATTAAAAAAGGAATCAACTTAGAGCATGAAGATAAAGCAGGATTTACGATTTTAGATGAGTTTTTAAAACTCTTAGAAATTTGCAAAAATCCAGTGGATGATATAAACAGTAAATACCGATTTGTCAATGTTGAGCGTAATTATTTGAGGTTAATGTCCGTATTAATAGAAAACGGTTTAAAAATAAATCAACCCGATAAAATGGGTAAAACGGTGTTATACAAAGAAATCTTCAAAAAAAATTATGAGGTGATAGATTTTTTAATCACTGCAGGAATGGAAGTTGATATCGTTGACAATGAGGGACGTACGATTTTATTTGATGTCATTTTTGATGGCTTAAATGCTTTGGATATGATTGAGTATTTAGTCAAAAAAGGGGCGAATATTGATCATAGAGACAATGAACAAAGAAGCATAGTTGATGACTTGGTTGAGCTTATTTTGATTCAACAAAATGGTAAATCGCCAAGAAATAAACGCTTTTTAGATATCAAACAGCAAGAAAACTATTTTGAACTTTTACGAAGAGTGTTATTAACCTATAAACCTAAAGTGAATCGACCTAAAAACAACGGACAAACCATTGCTTTTGAGCTGATTCATTTTAATAACAACGAACTTTTAAAACTTTTTATCAGCAATGATATTGATATTAATTTTGCCGATGAAGATATGCAAACTCCTTTGAGTGTTTTGATTGAACACGGGATGACATTAAGTAACACCAAACAACGCGAAGATTTTTTTGAACGTTTGACGTTTTTACTCAAATACAAAGTCAATATTAATGCCATCGATAAAAACGGGCGAACCATTTTGCACAAAGCCGTCATTGCTGACGATGTTGAGGTGGTTGAAAAACTGATTTCATCTAAAAAAATGGACATAAGCCTTAAAGATACTCAAGGGCGAACGGCACTTCATCATACCCAATGGAAAGGCAATGTGCGTATTGCCAAACTGCTTATTGCCAATGGGGCAAATATCAATGAACCCGACAGCGCAGGATACACTCTTTTAAACTATGCTGCTATTTTAGGGCATTTAAAATTGGTGGAATTGTTAATATCTTATGGTGTTTTAATGTATAATCAAAATAAAAAAAGCCAATCGGTTACGCAATTTTTTCTCAAAAATGAAGCCAATTTAGACAAACTTCTCCAAGGCGATTTTAGCGATGAAAAAATGAAAAGAGTGGTAACGGATGTGGTGAATAATTTAAAAAAAGAGATACGACTCGTATAAAGTAGGATGAGAATGAAAAAAAATTTATCAATTATTATTTTAGCAGCAGGTGCGGGAACGCGAATGAAATCGGATACACCCAAGGTGTTACACACTATTTCGGGTAAACCGATGTTGTATTATTCCATAAAAGAAGCGTTGAAATTAAGTGATGACATCACCGTTGTTTTATATCATCAAGCCCAAAAAGTTCAAACTCAAATGGAAAAATATTTTTCAAATATCCATTTTGTCATACAAGACCATATCAACTATCCAGGAACAGGTGGTGCGGTCATGGGAATAGCGCCAAAATATGAAAAAGTGTTGGTGTTAAATGGAGATATGCCTTTAATCCAAGCCAATGAATTAGAAAAGTTTGATATCGAAGCTACGGTTGTTATGTCGGTTTTGGAATTAAAAAGTGCGGAAGGGTATGGAAGAGTTATTATTGAAAATGGCAATGTTAAAAAAATAGTTGAACAAAAAGATGCTACGCCCGCTGAATTGGTAATTACGACTGCAAATGCAGGAATTTATCAATTTGAAACAAAATTTTTACTTGAAAACTTACCTAAATTAAAGAACAACAATGCTCAAAAAGAGTATTACATTACCGATTTAGTTGAAATGGCAATCCTTCAAGGCAAAGTTTTAAAACCCCTAGTTGTTAATGTTGAGAATTTTAAAGGGGTCAATTCAAAGGTAGAATTGGCTGATGCAGAAGTGATTCATCAAAATAGAATCAAACAAGAGTTTTTAAAAGCAGGTGTAATTATGCGATTGCCCGATACGATTTATATTGAAGAGGGTGTACAAATAAAAGGAGAGTCAATTCTTGAAAATGGCGTGACTTTACTTGAAAATTGCATAATTATTCATTCGCATATTAAAACCAACAGCATCGTGCAAGACTCACTTGTCGAAAACTCCGATGTTGGTCCCATGGCCAGAATTCGACCAGGAAGTGTGTTGAAAAATACGCACATTGGAAACTTTGTAGAGACCAAAAAAGCGAACTTAAACGGTGTAAAAGCCGGGCATTTAAGTTATTTGGGAGATTGCGATATTGATGAAGGCACCAACATTGGGTGTGGTACGATAACATGCAATTATGATGGGGTGAAAAAACATCAAACCATTATTGGCAAAAATGTCTTTGTAGGAAGTGACACTCAATTAGTTGCACCTGTAACCATTGAAGACGATGTTATTATTGCAGCAGGAAGTACGATTACAAAAAATATTTCTAAAGGCTCATTGGCAATTACTCGCGCTCCTTTAAAAGTGATTGCGGGATATTTTTACAAACTCTTTGGGGACAAACAGTGAATGAACTTTTGTTAAAAGATAAAAACATACTCGTTGGGGTGACGGGTTCTATTGCCATTTACAAAACATTGGAACTTATTCGGCTTTATATTAAAGCAGGGGCAAATGTTAAAGTCATTATGACACAAAGTGCTAAAAAATTCATAATGCCTTTGACATTTGAAACCATTTCTCAAAGTACGGTTTTAGATGAAGAGAGTGAGTGTTGGGATAAAAACAGTGTGTACAATCACATTGCCATTGGAAAGTGGGCAGATATGTTTGTGTTAGCCCCTGCCAGTGCCAATACGATTAATAAATTAAGCCACGGCATTGCCGATAATTTACTCACCCAAACGGCGTTGGCGTATCCAAGAGTCAAACTGATTTGTCCGGCTGCTAATACTCAAATGCTCACTAATCCCATCACGCAAGCAAGCCTTAAAATGTTGAAGTTGTGCAACTATAAAATGGTAGAACCCGTTTCAAAAGAGTTGGCGTGTCGAGATATTGGCAATGGCGCCATGAGTGAAGTTGAGGATATTTTTTATGCTACGGCACAAGAGTTGCTCAAAGAGAGTTATTGGGAAAACAGAAAAGTGGTGTTAAGTGGGGGCGGAACGATTGAAAAAATTGATGATGTTCGTTATTTAAGCAACTTTTCCAGTGGAAAAATGGCGTCTTCTTTAGCCTTAGCCTTGTATTTAAAAGGCGCAGATGTTTGTTTGGTTAGCACACGAGGACACGAACAATTGCCCAAAGCCATTCACACCATTGAAGTGCAAAGCAGTGCGGAAATGGTTGAATATCTGCAAGAAAGTTTACGAGTAGCCAAAAAAGGCAAACTGACATCAACTACACTTATGGATGATTCTACGCCTACTTTGATACAAAAAACACCCTATTTGTTTATGGTTGCAGCCGTGAGTGATTATGTTCCCACTTTCGCCCAAGAGGGAAAACTCAAAAAAGAGTTGTTGGGCAGTTCGTGGAATTTGGAACTTTCACAAAACATGGATATTTTACACTCACTGGACAAACAAGGCATTATTGCCATTGGATTTAAAGCAGAAATGGACGCTACCGTAGCTTCCAATAATGCCCTTAGTATGATAAGCAAAAAGGGAGTTGATGGTGTATGTTTAAATATTTTAAGCGAGCACAATCCTTTTGGGTCTTCTAACAATAGCATTGAACTGTTTTTAAATAAAAAAGAGCATTCTTATAGTTTTGAAGGCGATAAATTAACAGTTGCCTTACAACTTTTGGAGCAATTAAAAGAAGAGTTCCATGAACAGTGATTTTCCCAAGCACATAGCCATAATAATGGACGGCAATGGTCGTTGGGCAAAACAGCGAGGACTCAAACGAACAGCCGGACATGAAGAAGGGGCAAAAGTGGTGCGTGAAATCACGACGCATTGCGGGGAGTTGGGAGTAAAGTTTTTAACTCTTTATGCCTTTTCAACAGAGAACTGGACGCGACCCAAGCTTGAAATAGAGTTTCTAATGAAGCTTTTAGAGAGATATTTAACCCAAGAGTTGGACGTCTATTTGGAAAATAATGTTCGTTTTAAAGCCATTGGAGATGTGTCGAAGTTTTCAACAGCTTTGCAAAAAAGAGTTGCCATAACCCAAGAGAAAACAGCAAAATGCACGGGATTAACTCAAATTTTGGCACTCAATTACGGGAGCAGAGACGAAATTACTCGTGCCCTTAAGAAGTTAGTCGAACAAAACTTAGAAATAAATGAAGCAAACATAGAAGCTTGTTTGGACACAGCAGATATTCCTTCTGTGGATATTTTAATCCGTACGAGTGGAGAAGTGCGACTTTCCAACTTTTTATTGTGGCAAAGTGCCTATGCAGAAATGTTTTTTGTGCAAAAATATTGGCCAGAATTTACCAAATACGATATTGATGATATTATCGATGATTTTGTAAAAAGGGAACGACGATTTGGAAGCGTATAGTTTGGCTTTTTTTGTCTTTATCTTTGGGCTTTGTTTTGGCTCATTTTTGAATGTGCTTATTATAAGGCTTCCTTTAAAACACTCTTTGTTAACTTCTTCTTCGTGTCCTTTGTGCCAAAGCAAAATCGCGTGGTACCACAATATTCCCCTTGTTTCATACGTATTTTTAAAAGGGCGTTGTGCTTCGTGTCATGAAAAGATAAGCCTTCAATACAGTCTAGTGGAACTGTTAACAGCTGGAGTAACGCTGGGATTGTTCTATAAATTGGGCATATCGTATGATTTTTTTGTGGTTACGTTTCTTTTTTATGGCTTAATTGTATTAAGTGGGATTGATTTAAAATACCATGCCGTACCAGATTATCTGCTTTTGATTCTTGTTATTTTGGTTTTTTTTATCTCTTCGCAGAGTTTTTTAGAGCAGTTTAAAAATGCCTCTTTGATGAGCGGTGGAGTGGTTTTGTTGGTATTTGTTTTAAATTTTTACATTCAAAATATCAAAAGTCGACTCAAAAGCGATGAAACCTTAAAAACTCAAACAGCATTAGGGGAGGGTGATATTCCAATTATTGCTGTTATGGGAGCGTTGCTTGGAGTCCAAGGCGCCATTGCCGCTGTATTTTTAGCTTCACTTTTTGCTATAATACCAGCGCTGTACAACAAACTGATTAAAAAGCAGCATGAAACACCGTTTATTCCTTTCTTGTCGTTGGGATTGGGTGTAGAATATATTTTTACAGTATCAAAGGTTTTTCATTGAAATTAAATCAATACATCTATTCACAACTCTCGTTATCTTTTTTTCCCATCTTTTTTGGACTTTTTTTTATTACGTCAATTATTTTTTTGGTTCGGATTGCGGCATTAACATCGGTGATTACGATGAATGTGAGTGAACTGTTTACATTGTATTTGTATTCTGTCCCCAATATTTTATTTTACACCTTACCGATTGCTTTTTTTATTGCCTTGGTGATTTCTTTGGCAAAACTCTCCAGTGAATATGAACTTATCGTAATCACCTCTTTTGGTTTAAATCCCAAAGCCATACTTAAAATCTTTTTACCCATAACCTTGATGTTATCGATTGCTTTAATCATTGTCTCAGTGGGGCTAATTCCTAAAACCAAATATTTAACCAGTGAGATGTTGGACTTAAAAAAAAGAGAAGCCAATTTTAATATCAAATCCTCGGAATACGGTCAAAAGTTTAGTGAGTGGATGATTTATATTGAAAATAAAACCGACAAAGTCTACGATGAGGTGAAACTCTTTAAAACCAAAGAAAAAACCGATGAATTTATTATTGCCAAAAATGCCACATTGAATAATCATAACTCTGAACTCAGTTTTGAACTTACCAATGGAAAACTTTTTAACATTAAAGAAGATGAATTCAATCAAATCGATTTTAAAACCATGCTTATCAATGAAAGTATTGCCAATAAAGAGGTTGAAGAGTTTACGACTTCGTATGCTTATTGGACAGATAATTTTAAAACTAATTCCCAAATAGATAAGTTTGTTTTTTATATTTTAATTTCGATTTTTCCGCTTATTTCACTCTTTTTAGTGATTGCTTTTGGTTATTTTAACCCTCGATATGAGAAAAACAGAAGTATTGGATTGAGTATTGCGTGCATTGTTCTTTATTATCTTTGTACCGATTATGCCGTTAAAAATATTCTTTTACACGCGTTGTATGTGATTCCTTTGGCTTGGATTATTTTTACCTATGTGGTGTATATGAAAAAGATACAACAGGTCTATTAAATGAACTATAAAATAACTATTTCCTACGATGGATTTGAGTTTAATGGTTCCCAAACCCAACCCGAAAAAAACGCTGTAGAAGATAAAATCGTTGAGGCATTTAAGCGTTTAAATGTTGAGGCAAAAATCATTTTAAGTGGACGAACCGACAAAGGCGTTCACGCTACGGGGCAAGTGTTTAATGTGGAGTTGCCCGAACATTTTAATCAGGTTCACGCTTTAAAAAAACTGCTCAATCATCAATTACCTCTGAGTATCCGTGTGCTTAAAGTTGAGCTTGTTTCTGTTGATTTTCATGCGAGGTTCAGTGCTAAAAAAAGAGTTTACCGCTATTTTATTACTCAAAAAGAGCTCACTCCTTTTATGGCTCGTTATGTTACGTTTACCCCAACCATTGACGAAGATAAAATCAAAGAAGCCTTACCTTACTTTTTAGGGACTCACAATTTTGAGTATTTCCAAAAAATGGGAAGCGATAAACGCAACTTTGAAAAAGAGGTCTACGAAGTACGATTTTACAAATACAAAGAGTTCTATGTCTTTAAATTTAAAGCCAATTCCTATTTGCGTTCTCAAATACGGCTTATGGTAGGCTTTTTATTGGCAATTTCACAAGGAAAATGTAGTTATGAAGAGTTACAAGCCCAACTCAATCGGCAAAAACGTATTTTTTTTAAACCCGCCGATGGTTTTGGTTTGTATTTATCCAAAGTGATTTATTAAATGAAAAAAGTTGACTTTTTTATCGTCCTTTATACGATTATTATTTTACTCTCAGTCATGTACGCCACGCAACCCTTGCAACCGTTGCTTGCAAAAGAGTTTGCCATTTCTGTTACACAAGCCTCT
>Ga0265294_10008108_pt1 | contig 12331 bp, 14 predicted proteins | sample MunlanPumphouse3_FD_192504 | JGI IMG/M metagenome (GOLD analysis project Ga0265294, IMG submission 192504) | Groundwater microbial communities from a municipal landfill in Southern Ontario, Canada - Pumphouse #3 | ecosystem: Environmental > Aquatic > Deep subsurface > Groundwater | place... | reverse complement strand
GCCAAAATTATGGCCGAAGCCAGCGAGGAATTATTAGGCAAAGCAGGTTTGAGTTTTGAGGATATAGATTTATTTGTACCCCATCAGGCTAATATACGCATTATCCGGGCCGCAGTAAGGCGAATGAAGATACCAATGGAAAAAGTAGTGATAAATCTGGATCATTATGGAAATATGTCGGCTGCCTCCATACCTGTAGCCCTGGCCCAGGTAAATGAAAAACAACCGTTGCAAAAGGGTGCCAATATACTTATGGTTGGATTTGGGGCTGGTCTTACTTATGGGGGGGCAATCCTGCGTTGGGGGAGAGATTAGATGCTGATACATACAAGCTTATGCGATTTATTGGAAATTAATTATCCGCTAATTCAGGGGGGCATGGCCTGGATTGCGGGAGGCAAATTGGCTGCCGCCGTTTCTGAGGCAGGCGGAATGGGAACCATAGGCAGCGGTAACGCCCCGTCATCCTGGCTCCAGGAAGAGATTCGAATCGCGCGCGAAATAACCTCCCGTAATTTCGCTGTCAATTTGGTACTTACCTCACCTTTCCTTTCAGAAAACTTGGAGTTAATTATTAGAGAGAAAATTCCTGTAGTTGCTACGGGGGGAGGAAATCCCGGTCCTTTAATGGCTAAATTTAAAGAAGCTGGGATAAAGATAGTTCCGGTGGTAGCTGCAGTTGCTCTGGCACGTCGTTTGGAACGCTTAGGTGCCGATGCTCTGGTAATTGAAGGCGTTGAATCAGGCGGGCATGTAGGAGAAATGACCACTATGTGTATAGTGCCAATGGTTGCGGATGAAGTGAAAATTCCCATTATTGCGGCGGGAGGAATCGCAGACGGCCGTGGCGTTGCTGCAGCTTTGGCTTTGGGTGCTCAGGGTGCTCAATTGGGCACACGTTTTATTTGCGCACAGGAAGCCAATGTGCACCCCGCCTATCAGGATAAAGTTATAAAGGTCAGGGATCGGTCTACAGTTGTGTGCGGTGTGTCAACCGGTCATCCTGTTAGAGCCATACAAAATACCTTTACCCGTGCATACCTGAAAGCCGAAAAAGAGGGGGCTGACAAAGAAGTGCTTATGCAACTGGGTTCAGGCCGCTACCCTATGGCTGCGGTGGATGGTGATATGGAAAATGGCAGCATCCTGGCAGGCCAGATTTCTGGCATGGTGAAAAAGGTGCAGCCAGCAGCGGCAATAGTAAAGGAAATCATGACGGAAACAGTTGCTATACTGGACAAAATGGGAGGATTCAAATGTTAAGGATGGCTTTTGTGTTCCCGGGGCAGGGTTCTCAATATATAGGCATGGGAAAAGAAATGGCCGACTCATATGAGGAAGCAGCCCGGGTGTTTGATTTAGCTGATCAAATATGCGGATATAAATTGAGTACACTCTGTTTTGAAGGTCCCCAGGCTCAATTGGATCAAACCATATATTCGCAACCGGCTATTATGGTCACCAGTTTGGCCTGCCTGGCGGCAGCGAGAAAAAATGGTTTATCAGCCCAGCTTATGGCGGGCTTGAGTTTGGGAGAATACACTGCTTTGACCGCAGCCGGAGCTATGACATTAGAACAATCATTGCCATTGGTCATGACAAGAGCAAGACTTATGCAGGAAGCAGTACCAATTGGCAAAGGAGCGATGGCGGCAGTCATAGGTTTAGAGACTGACCTGGTGGAACGCATATGTGACCAGGTAGAGGGAACCGTGATGGTAGCCAACTATAATTGTCCGGGCCAACTGGTGATATCGGGGGAAAGAGGTTCTGTGGAAGAGGCGTCCAGCTTGCTCAAAAACGCAGGTGCCAGGACTATGATGCTTCCCATTAGTGTGCCTAGCCACAGTCCCCTATTGGAAGAATGTGCCCGCAAGTTTGCGGTGGAGGTTGCCAGGGTGCAGTTTAGTGAACCTATTGTAGATGTCATTTCCAACGTTAATGCGCGGGAAAACAGGGCCGGGGATTTTCCTGAATTGCTGGTAAAACAATTGCATTCGCCGGTACTCTGGGAACAAAGTGTGCGCTACATGTTGAACAAGGTCGATTATTTTATAGAGATAGGGCCGGGTTCCAGCCTCTCCGGATTAATTAAGAAAATTGACCGTTCTCGAATCCTGGGCAGAATTGAGGATAATAAAACCCTGCCAAAACTTATGGAGAAGGTGAAGGAATATGAGTAATATGGATTATGCAGCTCTGGTTACCGGCAGTTCACGCGGTATCGGCAGAGCCATAGCTATAAAGTTGGCGCAAAATGGCTTCCGGGTAGCCATAAACTATTATAATAAGAGTGATGAAGCCCATAATAAAGAACAGGCTGAGGAAGTATTGCAGGTAATTGAATCTTTCGGCGGAGCAGGTGTTATTTTGGGCGCTGATGTATCCACTTCCGAAGGTGCAGCCCAACTGGTTGAGAAAACTGTAGAAAGTCTGGGCCGTATCGATGTTCTGGTCAATAATGCCGGGATTAATAAAGATCAGCTGCTCATTCGTATGAGCGATGCTCAGTGGCATGATGTTATAAACACTAATTTGTCGTCAGCTTTCTATTGTACGAAAGCAGCTCTTAAGTATATGATGAAAAAGAGACAGGGAAGAATTATTAATATATCTTCCGTGGTAGGAATGGGCGGCAATGCCGGGCAGGCACATTACGCCGCTTCCAAAGCGGGTTTGCTGGGTTTTACCTATTCAGTAGCCAAGGAATATGGACCTCGCGGGATTACTGCCAATGCGGTGGCTCCCGGTTATATAGCAAGTGATATGACTCGAAATCTCCCCCCCGAGGTCGGTGCCAAAATGGTGGCGCAGATTCCCGTCGGCAGATTGGGCACTCCTGAGGATGTTGCTTCGTTGGTAGGTTTTTTAGCTTCACCTGCAGCTGCCTATATAAATGGGCAGGTTATTCGGGTCGATGGCGGTATGTCCATTTAGTATCCAATTAAAATAATTTTAGGAGGGTTAATAATGTCAGTATTTGAGACGGTTAAAAAGATTATAGTGGAAGTAAAAGATATTTCGGGTGACGAAATCAAGCTTGAATCGCGCTTTGAAGAGGATTTGGAAGCTGATTCCCTGGACGTTGTCGAAATGATAATGTTGCTGGAGGAAGAATATGAATTCGAGATACCAGAAGAAATTGCCGAAAACCTGAAAACAGTCAAAGATGTAGTTGATTACATAGAAAAACACCTGGGAGAATAGTCTTAAAATGGGGTGAAAATTTGATGCCACGCAGAGTCGTAATCACAGGCATGGGAACCATTAGTCCCATTGCCCACGATATAAATGAATTTTTTGCGAATTTGCTGGCCGGGCAAAGTGGTATCGGTATTATCGACCGCTTTGACGCCAGCGATTATCCTACTAAAATAGCCGCCCAGGTAAAGGATTTTAATGCGCAGGATTACATGCCTAGAACCGAAGCCCGACGCATGGATCCATTTATCCAATATGCCTGTGCCGCTTCTCGATTGGCCTTAGATGATGCCGGCCTGGAGTTAAACAAGTTTGACCCCGATAGAGCGGGGGTAGTCATAGGGACTGGAATTGGCGGGTTGGACATATTTGAAAAACAATACTTAGTTTTACAGAAACGAGGCGTTGGTGGAGTAAACCCATTTTTTATTCCCATGTTAATTCCCAACATGGCGGCCGGGCAGGTGTCAATTATGTTTGGAGCCCGGGGACCCAGTAGCTGCTCAGTGACAGCGTGTGCGACAGCGACTAATTCCATTGGTGATGCCTATCGCATTATTCAGCATGGAGATGCCGATATCATGATAAGCGGAGGGACCGAAGCTCCCATAACCCCGCTGAGTATTGCAGGATTCTGCGCTATGAAAGCCTTGTCTACCCGCAACGATCAGCCTCAGCAGGCTTGCCGGCCCTTCGACATTGATCGGGATGGCTTTGTTATGGGTGAGGGCTCGGGTATTGTTATTTTGGAAGAACTTGAGCATGCCTTAAAGAGAGATGCCAGGATTTATGCGGAATTAATCGGTTATGGCAGCAGCTCAGATGCTTACCATATTGTCCAGCCTGACCCTGAAGGAAATGGGGCGGCTAGAGCATTAAAAGCTGCTTTGCAAGAGGCTGATGTTCGACCGGCAGAGCTTGATTATATGAATGCCCATGGTACGGGCACACACTATAACGATCTCGTGGAAACCAGAGCTCTCAAACAGGTTTTAGGTTCAGATTGTAATAATTTAGCCATTACGTCTACGAAAGCGGCCACCGGACACATGTTAGGAGCCGCTGGAGCAGTGGAACTGATTGCCACTGTATTAACACTAAGGAACAACCTGATACCACCCACAATAAATCTTGATAATCCTGACCCGGAATGTGATCTGGACTACGTCAGGGAACAGCCTCGAGAAAAGCAGATAGATGTAGCTGCTTCAGAATCGCTGGGGTTTGGCGGCCATAATGCGGCGCTTATCATCAGAAAGTATGAATAATAGGGGTGATATTATGGACATTAACGAAATACTCCAAGTTCTGCCCCATCGTTATCCTTTTCTCCTGGTAGATAGAATTATTGAACTGGAACCGGGAGTTAAAGCGGTAGGGATCAAGAACATAACCATAAATGAACCTTATTTCGCCGGCCATTTCCCAGGAAGGCCTATTATGCCCGGGGTGCTGATGATAGAAGCCATGGCTCAAGTGGGGGCTTGCGCCCTTTTCAGCCAGGAAAAATATCAGGGGCAACTGGGATTTTTGGCTGGAGTCGACAAGATACGTTTTAAGCGCCAGGCAGTCCCGGGAGACACATTAGTAATCAGCACACAGGTCATAAAGTTGAAAAGCAGTTTCGGATGGTTCCAAGGGGAAGTAAAGGTGCAAAATGAATTGGTATGTCGGGGTGAGCTTATGTTCGGAATGGATAAATCACCTCGGAAGGATGCTTAGTATGTTTAAACCTGCGTTTAATAAAAAGAAGACTTATATCGATTTATCAGGTATAAAAAAATCGCCTCTCACCTTTGACAGCGGAGAAGGGAATTTCTCATGTCCGGCCTGTTCGGCCTGGATATCTGAAGCCGAGAAAATACAAAACAACGACTTTTGCCCGCGCTGTTCACACCATTTTGCTGTTACTGCCTGGGAGCGAATATATTCGCTTTGCGATGAGGATTCATTTGATGAATGGGATGATAATCTCATCTCCTATAATCCGTTAGAGTTTCCTGACTATGAAGAAAAGCTGGATAAAGCCAGAGAGGAAACCCGCCTGCCGGAAGCAATAATAACCGGAAGATCTAAAATTGGCGGGGTTGATGTAATAGTTGCCGCGATGGATTCGCGCTTTATGATGGCCAGCATGGGTTCAGTGGTGGGAGAAAAGATTTGTCGGGCAATTGAAGGAGCCATAAAGTACTCCCTGCCTTTCATTATAGTTTGTTGTTCAGGAGGTGCCCGCATGCAGGAGGGGATGCTTTCCCTTATGCAGATGGGCAAAACCAGTGCGGCGGTGGGACGGTTGAATGCGGCCGGACTGCTCTTCATATCTATCCTGACTCACCCCACTACGGGCGGGGTTACCGCCAGCTTTGCCTCCTTGGCCGACATTATCATAGCCGAGCCAGGTGCGTTAATTGGTTTTACGGGGCCGCGAGTAATCGAGCAAACCACGGGGCAGAAACTTCCGGCCGGATTTCAGCGCTCGGAATTTCTCTTACAACATGGAATGATTGACATAATCCAGCCCCGATTGGAGATACGTTCTTTGTTGGTGCAATTGCTGAACCTTCACCAAGGAGGTAGTCATGGCGAGAAACAAGTTTGATTTTGAAACGACGTATAAGCTGTTGGAGAATAAGCTGACGGAACTAAAGGATCTATCAGTTAGTCTACATTGCGATTTCAGCAGTGAGATTGCCAATGTAGAAAAAAGAATAAATGAATTGAAAGAGGAAAGATATAAGAACTTGACTCCCTGGGAGCAGGTACTTATATCGCGTGATTTAGAAAGACCTATGACCAGGGATTATATAGAGTTGCTTTGTACAGAATTTATTGAATTGCATGGAGACCGCCTATATGGCGATGATCCTGCCATAGTAGGTGGAATAGGTATATTTGATGGACGGTCAGTGACCGTAATTGGACATCAAAAGGGTAAAGATACAGCTGACAATATCAGCCATAATTTTGGTATGCCCCGTCCTGAAGGCTATCGTAAAGCATACCGATTATTGCAAGAGGCTGAAAAGTTTGGCCGTCCAGTCTTAACCTTCATAAATACACCTGGTGCTGAGCCGGGCATTGGGGCCGAAGAACGCGGACAGGCATGGGCTATTTCGCAGCTTTTGCTATGCTTGAGCAATCTTAAAGTGCCAGTCATTTCAGTCATCACTGGTGAAGGCGGCAGCGGAGGGGCCTTAGCCTTAACCATCGCGGATCGTATTCTGATGCTTTCTAATGCTGTTTTTTCAGTGGCGTCACCTGAGACCTGCGCGTCAATACTGCTGCGCGATATTAAAAGAGCTGATGAAATGGCGGCAGCACTTAAACTCAGTGCTGCGTCTTTGAAAGATATGGGAATTGTGGATGAGGTAATAGATGAACCGGTAAATGAACATCTTTTGGATGCGCCCGATTTTGTTCTATCACTTGAGTCGAGCATAAAGAAACATTTAAATGAGGTGTGTTCGCAGCCTATAGCGGAGCTATTAGAGCAGCGCTATCTGCGTTTGCGTAATATTGGCAAGTTCTGGGAATGACATCTAAGCTGAGAATTGCGACAGGGGGGATGGATCCTGGTTGCAGCAAGGTGTTCATTGGAGAAATGTAACAGTAGGACCGTCCGAGACTGCTGAAAAAGTGCTCTTTTGCGTGTCATTCTGAGCGATAGCGAAGAATCTCGTTGGCTAAAGGCCCAATATTACAGACTTCCAAAAGAGATCCTTCGTCGCCTGTAGCTCCTCAGGATGACATTTATGATACTTTTTCAGTGGTCTCGAACCGTCCCCTTGTTAGGCTTACATACCAATAGGTGACGAAGTTAAGAGAGCCGGTCCTGAAATTAAGGTTCGCAAAAATAAACCGAGATGGGGGAACGTTATCCAAATATAGCGCGCCCTTATTTTTTGCGCCCTACATTAGACTTATAATTCCTGGTTATGATAAAATAAACTAATTAATCTCAAAGGCGGTGGTTTTATGTTGAAACTTGAGGATATACACATGCAGGTTGATAATGATAGTGGTGAAAAGATAGAAATACTTAAAGGTATAAATATCAAATTTGAAAAAGGGAAAGTATATGCCGTAACCGGACCTAACGGAGGCGGAAAGTCGTCCATTGCCAAGGTAATTATGGGAATCTATAAACAGAGTAGTGGTCATATTTATCTGGAAGGGAAGGAGATCACCAATTTGACCATAACTGAAAGAGCCCGCAAGGGTATCGGTTATGCGTTCCAACAACCGCCCCGCTTTAAAGGCCTAACTATACAGGATGTGCTTGCCATAGCTTGTCCTCAAGCTGATCAGTTGCGGATAAGGGGTTATCTTAGAGATGTAGGTCTATGCCCTGAAGATTATTTAGACCGCGACCTGGGAGCAGGTTTGAGTGGTGGCGAGATAAAAAGGATTGAGATGGCTCAATTATTATTACGCAATCCTGTCATCAGTATATTCGATGAACCGGAAGCAGGGGTCGATTTGTGGACCATACAAAAATTATTGGGTCTTATATTGTCTGCGTATAAAAACAATCCCCATAATACAGCTGTTGTTATTACCCATAACGAAAAGATTATTCCGGTGTGCGATGAAATAATAGTTGTTGAAGGCGGCGTAATCATTGAGCACGGTACTCCGGCGGAAATATGGCATTTAATCAAGGATGATATAGAATGTAAAGTTCGTAATCAATGTCAGGGGGATGTGATTTATGACGTTAAGTAAATTAGATCTGAATTTGTTGGATACAATTGCCGATATAAAGGAGATGCCCAAAGGGGCACTAAATATAAGACTTAATGGTACGGCGGTTATGAGACAATCTTCTCCTAATATATCAGTGGGTCCCAATGCTGATGGTACGGGATTGGTGGTGGAAATAAAACCAGGCACCAGAAATGAAACTGTTCATGTACCAGTCGTATTGACTCAACCTGGTTTACAGGACAAGGTTTACAATACCTTTATTGTGGGAGAAAATGCCGATGCGACCATTATTGCCGGGTGCGGGATACATAACGACAGTCATGCCATCTCCCGTCATGATGGTATACATGAGATTATCGTAAAAGCTGGAGCTAAATTAAAATATCTGGAAAAGCACTACGGCGAAGGCAGCGCAGCGGGCCAAAGAGTTTTGAACCCGACTACCATTATTACGATTGAAGAGGGCGCCAGCGCAGAATTAGAGATGGTTCAAATCAAAGGAGTGAATGATACCGTGCGCTCCACGGTAGCCCATGTTCATGCTAGAGGAAATCTGAAAATTGTCGAACGATTGCTTACTCAATCTGGTCAAAAGGCCGAGTCTGATATCAAAATATATATAGAAGGAAGTGGTGGGGCGGCCCAGGTGTTATCCAGGGCAGTTGCTCAGGGAGAATCTTTTCAGCTATTCAGGGCGGCTTTGATAGGCCAGGCTGCATGTGTAGGACATGTTGAATGTGATGCCATCCTTATGGATAAGGCCAGGATAAGGTCAATACCTGAACTTCAGGCCGAAGATGCCGAAGCAGTGCTAACGCACGAAGCAGCTATTGGCAAAATTGCTGGAGAACAGTTGATAAAACTTATGTCCCTGGGATTAAGTGAGCAAGAAGCTGTAGATACTATTTTGGAGGGCTTTTTAAGATGAATCTGAACCTTTTCAGGACTTACGTCAGGGTAGTTGAAAACCAGAACTTATCCAAGACAGCGGAGGATTTTGGCATTTCCCAACCGGCGGTTACGAAACAGATTCAGAGTTTGGAAGATAATTTTGGAGTGTTGCTTTTAGAGAGATCGGGCCGTAAGTTAAAGCCAACTGAAGCTGGCGAGATATTATACAACTATGCACGCGAGATTATCAAAACGGTTGAGAAGACTGAAAGAGCAATGGAGGAAGTATCGGAGAGTCGCCGCGGCAGTCTATATTTAGGAGCCAGTACCATTCCGGGTCAATACATACTTCCCTACCTGATTAAACTGTACAAAGACAAGTTTTCTAGTATTAGCATAAGCATGGATATTGCCGATACAGAAAAAATATTTCAAAAGGTTGCGGAAAGAGAAATTGATATAGGCATTATTGGAGGATGGATCAACAACCGCAAGGTAGAGGGCTTTCCATGGTTAGAAGATGAACTGGTAGTAATTGTTCCGGAAAATCATAAACTGGCTCGCAATCATGAGGTCAAGTTAATGAGTCTGCTAAATGAGAGATGGATATTCCGTGAAAAGGGGTCGGGCACCCGCAAAGCAGTGGAAGGCCTGCTAACTGAACATGGGGTTCGCAAGGAAGATTTAAATATATACATGGAGGCGGGGAGCACCGAAGCCGTCCTTGCCATGGTGGAATCCGGGGTAGGCATCTCAATCGTATCCCGGTGGGCTATCAAAAGAATAGAACAACGCAAGATGAAAGCTATTATTCTGGATGAGATTGATGCCAAAAGACTTTTGTATGTTATATATCCCCGGCAAAAAGTCCGCCGCAAATCAGTAAACAACTTTCTCGAATATTTAAAGGCCTTAAAGGAAACCAGCGAAGCCTAACCGATGGCCACTGAAAGATTGATTCACCGGCCTGATTAATTGTTATTTATTTTTGCATACTATTTGTATATAATAGTGCTATTGTGCTAGAAAATATCTGGAGGTGTTCCCAATGTTACCTTTACCCAAAAAATACTTTGTAACGGCAGCTTCGTCAGAGGGAGAAACTTCGCTTACCGCGTTTGATGGCGCATTATTGAAGGCGCGCGTTGGCAATACCAATTTGCTTAGAGTAAGCAGTATTTTGCCTCCAGGCTGTCAATTTGAACCGGACTTAGAAATACCTCCGGGCTCATTGCTGCCCATAGCCTATGGTTCTATCACCAGTTCCGACCACGGAGATATTATATCGGCAGCAGTTGGCGTGGGAATAAAGCAGGGCAGCTTTGGGGTCATTATGGAATTTTCGGGCAAATGCAGTAAGAAAGAAGCCGAAGCCAAGGTGACTAGGATGGTGGAGGAAGCTTTTCGGATCCGTGGTATTGAATTAGATGAAGTAAAAGTGGCATCAACTGAACATGTGGTCGAGAACATCGGTTGTGCTTTTGCAGCCGTGCCTCTATGGTATTAAAACCTGTTGCCCATAGTCGAGAGTGACCCTGGGCGTATGTTTCTATAGACTGCATTAAAACAGGTGAAAACAAACCAATCAGGTTACAGCATGATTTGCCAATAAAATTAGGGGGGAAAACTTAATTGGATATATGGGTAACTGAATATCAAACCCCATCCCTGGGGTTTACGTGTAAAATAACTGAAACTCTAAAAGTGGAGAAGACTGAGTTTCAACATTTGGCGGTAGTTAATACCGAGCAATTTGGCAGAATGCTATTACTGGATGGAATGGTTATGACCACTGACGTGGACGAGTATGTATATCATGAGATGATAACCAACGTGGCCTTAAATTCACATCCTGCCCCCCACAACGTGCTCATTATTGGTGGGGGAGATGGGGGCGCACTGCGGGAAGCTGTTCGCCATCCGCTCGTGAAAAAGGCTGCCCTGGTTGAGATTGATGCTAAGGTAATTGAGGCTTCCCGGGAGTTTTTCCCGGAGCTGGCCTGTTCTTTTGATGATCCCAAGGCAACTGTAGTTGTTGCTGATGGGATAGAATATGTTAAACAACACAAAAACGAATTTGATATTATAATAGTGGATTCCACAGAACCAGTGGGGCCAGCTGTACAGTTGTTTTCGCCCGAATTTTACCGGGAGTGTTCGGCTGCCTTGAAGGATGACGGTATGCTGGTAGTCCAGAGTGAATCGCCCTTTTTTAATGCCGATGTGATAAAAATGGCTTATGGAGGAATAAAACAGGTCTTTGATCTTACCCGGTTGTACCTGGCCAATATTCCCACCTACCCCAGTGGATTATGGAGTTTTACGATAGGATCTAAAAAATACGATCCGGAGCAAACTTTGAACCCCAATAAATATGACCTGAAATATTATAATCCGGGCATACACAAAGCGGCTTTTAATTTACCGAGTTTTGTTAAGAATATAATCGCAGAGATTTAGCAGGATTGGCATATAAATTGGCTGCCAATTAGGCCCTGGTGATATCAAACATAATAGCGGAGCCACCTTCTTTATGAGGCTCCGCTATTTTATATGTCGTAACTTTCTCACTTGAGTTGAGGTACGTGCCGCTTTGGTCGGGCCAAAACATTACTAGTGATTCGGTTGAAAACCAGTAATTCCTCCCAGGGTAGAGTCTATTGGTAAAATTGCATCTATAATATAATAATTTCTAGTAGTTCTCGGCCAGCTCTTCATAGTAAGCTTTAGGATGAGCACAAGCCGGGCATACCTCGGGGGGTTCAAGTCCTTCGTGGATATATCCGCAGTTGCGGCATTTCCATTTTACAGGTGTAGGTCTTCTGAAAACAGTATTGCGCTTAACGTTATCCAGCAATTTGCGATACCGCTTTTCATGCTCCTCTTCCACTTCAGCAATTTCATGGAATACGTCGGCTATTTCAGTAAAACCTTCTTCACGGGCTATTTTCTCGAATTGGGGATATAAAACGGTATGTTCTTCATTCTCTCCCAAAGCGGCAGTCAGCAGGTTTTCCTCGGTGGGGTGAACATAACCTCCCATGAGCAGTTTGAAAAAACGTTTAGCATGTTCCTTCTCGTTAAAAGCAGTTTCCTCGAATAGAGCGGCAATCTGTTCATACCCCTCCTTTTTAGCCTGACTGGCATAAAAATCGTATTTGTTCCTGGCTTGAGATTCTCCGGCAAAGGCCTCTAATAAGCTTTGTTCTGTCTTGGAACCTTTTAAATCCATACGATTTACCTCCTTAAATTTATTATTCTAATGAGGCACATGGTTTTATTACCTCACCAGGGCATAGGGATAAACCCAGATCATGTTACTGTCGGCAGGTCGACTGAATATCATCAATCTTTCCAGCCAGGACAAGACATTTTCCAATTCTTCCTCATGGTTCTCTATCTGCACAGCTTCATCCCAACATATTTCATAGACTGCGACGGGGATTTCCATCCAATTAAGCAGACGTAATTCATCTAACCCCTCATCCAGGAATTCCAGATCAGCTATCGGCATGGAAAAAGGAGCACGATC
>Ga0265294_10008107_pt1 | contig 12331 bp, 10 predicted proteins | sample MunlanPumphouse3_FD_192504 | JGI IMG/M metagenome (GOLD analysis project Ga0265294, IMG submission 192504) | Groundwater microbial communities from a municipal landfill in Southern Ontario, Canada - Pumphouse #3 | ecosystem: Environmental > Aquatic > Deep subsurface > Groundwater | place... | reverse complement strand
CATTAGAGAAAACTATTTCATAATTATCAGATGGCACAGGTTTAGCTCCTAAAGAAGCTAAAGCATCATCAACAATATCTTTTCCGATTTTTTCAATATCAAAATCATTAAAATCATTTGAAATCGTTACGTCAAACCCTACTCTTTGATCAAAATCATCTTTAACAATAACACTTCCGCCAATATAAGCAGAATTTGCCTTATTATTTAAATTAATACCTTTTGAATTTTTAAGTAAAACTTCTCCATTAGTCTCAGAGTACATTGTTTCCACAACAGTAACTCTTTCATCATATTCATGAAGATATTTATCTAAAGCTAAAATTGTATCAATTTTCTTCTGAACATCTAGATTAAAAAGATTTTCATTATATAAGTCATCTAATTTTTCATAATGTTCATCACCTTCATAGATAATTGCATCATCTAATGAGTCGATTTCTTTTGCACTAGCAATTATTGTATCTAGTATTTCATCAATTATATCATCTTCAAGTATTTCTGTTCTAAATGTACCCATCTTATTGTTATATACACCTTTAACAGTTAAAGCTTTTGTATCTGCTATTTCGTATTTGTCTACTTCACCTGCAAAAACTTCAATACTTAAAGATGTTCTATCACTAGAATAAATTTGAATATCTGAGATTCCTTTTTCCTTAGCTTTTTTAAATAATAAATCTAAATTCATAATCTTTACGCTCCTTTCTTTCTTCCGCCGACAGTAATTTCAGTTACTCTTACTGTTGGTTGCCCAACGTCAGCTGGAATTGACCCAGAAGCTGAACCGCACATTCCTCTTTGTCTTTCAAGGTTATTAGCTATCATATCAATTTTGTGTAAGATTTCAGCTCCATTCCCAACTAGAGCAGCACCTTTTACAGGCTCAGCTATCTTACCATCTCTAATCATATAACCTTCCATAACACTAAAGTTGAAATCTCCATTACCAGGATTAACTGAACCGCCACCCATTTTTTTAGCGAAAAGACCAAATTTTGTGTTAGCAATTATTTCTTCAAAAGTTGAAGTACCGTTATCAATAAATGTGTTACTCATTCTTGAGGTAGGAGAAAACTTGTAATCTTGTCTTCTTGAGGAACCTGTAGGTTCCATACCCATTCTTCTAGCGTTTATTTTATCAATCATATAAGATTTTAATATACCATTTTCAATTAAAACACGACGTTGTTGCGGGTAACCTTCATCATCATAATTAGCTGATCCCCAACCGTTTTCAATCGTTCCATCATCAATAGCAGTAACTATATCAGAAGCGACTTTTGTCCCTAGTTTACCACAAAAAACAGATGCGTTTTTAGCTACTGATGTAGCCTCTAAAGAATGTCCACATGCTTCATGAAATATCACTCCACCAAAAGCGTTATTTATAACCACAGGCATAACCCCGCTAGGGCAATCATCAGCGTATAGCATAGTTTTAGCTATTCTCGCAGCTGATTCTGCATGTGATTTAATGTCCATTTCATCGAATAAAAACTCATATCCCTTTCCTGAACCATCACCATCAGAACCTGTTTGCATCATGCCTTTATCAGAAGCTACTGCAGATATCATTAACCTAACTTTAACACGTGTTTCAGTAACAAATCTACCTTCTGAGTTAGCTATCAAAACATCTTTTTCATCATCTACTAAATAACATATAACTTGTTTAATAACTTCATCATATTCACTTGCATATTTGTAAGCTTCTTTAAGTAGTTTAACTTTATCAGGAATCTTAACTTCACTTGGTTTAATCTTTACAAGATGTCTTTTACCCACTTCAAGTTCCATTAATGGAGTCCTTTTTGTTAAAGTCTCATCATGAAATGATTTTGATAAATCCTTTGCTAATTTTATTAAATCTTCTGGATTCTTACTATTGGTATATCCATAAACAGATTGGAATTTCTTCGCAACACGAATTCCTACTCCAAAAGATTTAGTATTATTAGATTTTTCTAACCTTCCTGAAACTGATTGTAAAACTGATGCACTGTGATCTTCAATATATACTTCAGAAAAATCTGCACCTGTTTCTAAAGCAGAATCAAGGATTTGTTCAATTAATTTTTGTTCTAATAACATATATTCCTCCTTAAAATTTTCTTTATTATTTATTTAAATATAAGTTTGAGTATTTTTCTTTTAAATAATCTATATAATATTTTGGGTTGAATTCTTCTTTAGTAATCATAACCAATAACTCTTTTGGTGTTTTACTTGAACCATACTTATGAAGTTTCTCTTTCAACCATGAGTTGATATCTTCAATTCTATTTTCACGAATAATCTTAAAAACATCCAAGTCTTTTAACATCGCATGATAAATTTGAGCTGAGTAAGCTGTTCCTAATGCATAAGTTGGAAAATATCCAATCATACCTCCGCTCCAATGAACATCTTGAAGAACACCTTCTGAATTATTGCTTGGTCTAATTCCTAAATACTCTTCTATCTTATTGTTCCAAACTTCAGGTAAATCATCAACAGTAATTTCTCCATTAACCATCATTTTTTCGATATCATATCTTAACATGATATGTAGAGGATATGTTAACTCATCAGCCTCTATTCTTATTAATGATGCTTCAACCTGATTCACTGCTTTATACATATCACGGGCGGTAAAGTCTTTTGTTTGTTCTGGAAATAATTCTTTAAATTTATTAAAATGAGTATTCCAGAACTCTTCTGATCTACCTATTGTGTTTTCATAGAATCTTGATTGCGATTCATGAATACCCATAGAAGTTCCACCATTTAACAAAGTATTATCATAATCTGTAGATACTTGTTGCTCATAAAGAGCATGTCCTAATTCATGAATTGCCGCAAAAATACTAGAAAATACATAATTTTCTAAATATTTCGTAGTAAACCTTACATCTTCTGGAGATGTATTCCAAGTAAAAGGATGAACAGATTTTTTCATTAAACCGCTATTACGATCAAAATTTAAAACATCAATTAAGTAATCACAAAATTCTTCTTGTTTCTTAACATCATATTTATTGTTTATAAACTTTGAATAGTCTTCTTTTTTAGCTGATAAAATCTCTTTAACAAAAGGAACTAAGTCTTTCTTTAAGGCATCAAAAAATATGTCATAGTCTTTTGTGCTCATACCTTCTTCATAATCATCTAACATAGTATCATATGGATTTTTGTCTGGAGCGTAATATAACGCAAATTTTTTGTTATAGTCAAATATCATCTCTAGATTCTTTTTGAATGATTCAAAATCATTATTATGCTTTGCATCTTCCCAAATTAATTGAGAATCATTAATAAGTCTTTGATATTCTAAGTATTCTTTTTCTGGTATATTTACTATCTTGTCAATTGATCTTTTTGCTTTTCTTATTTCTCTTTGAAATAAATCATCATATTCATCAATATTACTATATAGTTCATTAATCGCCTTTATAGTTTCAGGGCTAGTTTGTAAAGAAAATAATTCTTTACTTAACACATTTAAAATCTCTCCCCTTCTTTTAAATGAATTTCTAGGAGCTTCAGTGTTTGAGTCCCATCCTGCTAGCTGTAAAACATAAATGTATGCTTTAATTTTTTTAACGTTTTCTCTAAACTTTTGTTTTAAATCCATCATTTTCTCCTTTTCTCCATAAACTTTAAATTCATTATATCATTTAATCTAATATTTATTTAGATAAATTACCAATTTAAACCATTTTTCATAATTTCATCATATTTCTCTTTTACATTTTTTACCGAATTACAATGTCTCCGCTTATAGTTGTCTTTTTAAAGTTCTTGATAATTTTCGTTTTATCACTGTTTTTAATATCAACATCCCCAGATATAGTTTTTAATGTTAAGTTTTCTGGATAAAAATCAATTGCATTAATATCTCCACTAACAGATTTAATAAAAGAATCTATACACACAAAATCATTGATTTTGACATCTCCGCTAACTGTATTTATTGAAAAATCTCCACTGAGTATTATATTTCCTAATTTTAAATCTCCATTCACTAAAGAAACAGATAATTTTTCGCCTTTATAATTTTTAAACTCATAATCTCCATTTACTGTTTCAATTTCACTTAAAGCAAAGTTACAATCAAAAAATCTATAATCTCCATTAGTGACTTTAATTTTAAATTTATTAGCAATTAGTTCTTTAATTTCTCCATCGCCATTAATATTTATAATATTAATACTATCAACCATGATATTTTTTGGTAAAAATATATTAAACTGACTTTTTCCTTTAAAATTGAAAATATTTGTTTTATATTTTTTAGGGCATTTTATTACTAAACTTGAATCTACATAATTAATTTCGTAATCTTTTATTCTTTTTACACCCTTAAAATCCACTAGTATTTCGTTTCCATCTATTACATCTAAATTGATATCTTCATTACATAATTCAATTTGAATATTATAATTATTAATTGGTGAAAATCTCATATTTGATTTCCCCTCACTTTTCTCTTGTTTCTCGTTGTATTCAGTACCTAATTCACTAGCTAATTGTTTGGGATTACCAAACTTAGCTTCAAAGTCTTTTTCTTCAACGCCTTGTTCTAAGGCTTCGTTAATCATTTCTTGAAAGTCTTCTACAATTTCATTAATTTCATAATCAGTTAAATCGGTTTTACTTAACTCAATCTTTAAATCTTCGATATATTTCATTTTCATCTTTCACTCCTTTATTTAAAATATGATATACTCCCCCAATAAATAAATCCCATTCATCTCTTAGTTTTAAATAGTACTCAAAACCTTTTTTTGTAATTTTATAGTATTTCCTCGCGGCTCCTTGATTAGATTCAACAAGAAAGGTGCTAAAGTAACCTTCTTTAGTTAATCTTCTCAATATAGGATATATTGTGTTTTCATTAACATCAATATGTTTAGAAATACTATCGATTATCTCATATCCATACTTATCTTCTTCTAACATTTCCTTAAGTACACACAGTTCTATAATTCCTCTTTTAAATTGAGAATTCATATATAACCTCCTGTTATAATCATAACACACTAGTGTGTATTACACAATATATAAAAGAAAAAAAGAGAGTTTTTTCCAAACTCTCTTATTCATCATACATTTTTTCGTAATCATCCATGTATTCATTGTATTCTTCATCATCAAATTCTTCTTCGTCTTCTTCAACATCGTAAGTGAACTCTTCTTCATCGTCGAATTCTAGTTCTTCTTCTTCCTCTTCAAACTCATCGAACAAGCTTTCATCATCATCTTCAGAGAAGTCTTCAATAAATTCTTCTTCCAAATCATCATCTATATCATCGTCTTCAATATCTTCGTCATCATAGTCTTTTTCATATATAGAATCGTCATCTTCATCTTCTTCAACATCGACTTCATCTTCTTCATCTTCTTCATCTACGTCAAATTCATCAAGGTCATCATATTGTGATAATTCTTCTTCGTAATCTGGATACTCATCATAATAAGCGCCGTCTTTATCCCATAAATCAATGGCTTGTCGACCTTTGATATCCCACTCATCATCACCAACGTAAATAAACTTAGCTGAAAGAATAAAGTCTGCGTAAACTTGGGAAATCATTTCTAATTTCGATTCCTCTGAGATTTCTTTCTCTTCGGCAATTCGATCGTATATTTCCATAAATGTCATGGCTTTATTGTTTTCTTTCAATATTAAGTTAGCTAGTTCCATGATTGACATGTTTTTTCTATCTGTCATTTATAACCATCCAATCCAAAAATTTTATTCTATATTTATGCTTTACATATTATATAGCAAAGCAAAAAATAATACAAGTAAATATTTTTAAAAACTTTTTACAAGTGTTCATAATCATCGTGATGATAAGAAAAATCTTTATTTATTACATTTATAGCCATATTATTGCAGTGATCTCCTATTCTTTCTATATTAGAAAGGATGTCAACATAAAACCCTGCATTAATTTCTTCACATGATCTGTCATTGATTCTATTAATATGATTTTTCCTGTATTCTTTAACAAGCCTATCTAATTCTTCTTCAGTCTTTGTAACTTCAATAGCTACTGCTAAATTATCTTCAAAATAAGCTCTTGTTGATTTTTCTAGTTGACTTCTAATTATTGAAAACAAATTAAGTAATTCTTCTTTTGTTTTCTTATGCATAGTTAATTTTTTTTCTTTTCTTTCTTGGAAGAATTCAAATAAGTTATCAAAATGATCACCAATACGTTCAAGGTCTGTTATGGTATCAATATTTTTAGCTACTCTTTGAATTTGCGCTTCACTTAAATCATTAGCGCCTATATCCACCAAGTAATTATGAATTTTATCATCCATAGAATCTAGCATCTCTTCACATTGGTTTCCTAGTTCTATAGCTTTATCATCATTTTCAAAAGCATAATTATAACTAAACTCAAGCATACCACGAGTTACATTAGCCATGTTCATCATTGCTTTTTTAACATTCTCTAGAGCTAAATCAGGTGATGATTTTAATAATAGTTTATCGAGGACGACTTCATCCATTTCAATTTCGTCTTTAGATGGAATAATCTTGCTGACAAGCCAAACCATTTGCTTAACAAACCAAAATAAAATTAGTACCGTCATGATGTTAAAACAGACATGTGCTAAAGAAATCGTGAACTTGTCAATAGTAGGATCAATTCCTATAATATTAGATAACCAAGTAATAAACTCTGTATAAGGTTTAAGTAATATGAAGAATACTACCGTACCAAAAGTATTAAATAAAACGTGGATTAATGCGGTTCTTTTTGCGCTTGATGTTCCTCCAACAGAAGCCATAATTGAAGTTACTGTTGTTCCAATGTTATCACCTAAAACAATTGCAGTAGCTCCGATTAGAGTCATTCCTCCGGTTGAATATAATTGTTGTAGAATACCTATAGTAGCGCTTGATGATTGGATAATAGCTGTAGTTAAAACCCCTACAATTACTCCTAAAATTGGTGTATCTCCAACGCTATGCAACATACTTGCAAACTGTGGTAACTCAGCTAAAGTTTTAAGAGCTCCACCCATTGTATCTAATCCAAAAAACAACATCCCGAATCCAAAAATAACTCTACCTAACTGTTGAACTTTTTTTCTCTTAAAAAAGAATATTAAAATCGCTCCAAGAAACATAATAGGCATTGCATATGATCCGATATCTAAACTTATCAATACTGATGTGAAAGTAGTACCTATATTAGCTCCGAAAATAACTCCGACTGCTTGTGGTAAAGTCATCAATCCAGCTCTTACTAATCCAACAACAAGCGCACTAGTTGCGCTGGATGATTGGATTAAAGCTGTTAACAAAATCCCTACAAAAATCCCCTTAAGTGGCGTATTTGTAGTTTTTTCTAAAAATAGTTTTAACTTTGATCCCGCTAGCTTCTTTAACGCATCGCTCATTAAGTTAATTCCATAGAGGAAAATTCCTAGTCCTCCAACAATTAAAAAAGCTGTTTCTGTCCATCCTGAAATTTCCAAAAATCTAATCGGCATTTCTGTCTCCCCTAAAAAGATAGATTTAAAAACCGAACTTATTATATCAAATCAACTAAAAATTACAAGCGTTAATTTCAGATTATTACAAGTTACCTTTATATGCTTTTACTAATTCATCTGCATCTTTCAATAACTCTTCTGTTTTATCCCATGTTCCAAGGTTGGCACCACACGCTTGGGCGTGTCCTCCGCCATTATATTTGTTGGCTAATTCGTTAATAGCTGGCCCTTTTGATCTTAATCTAGCTCTAACAATATTGTTTTCATACTCAGCGAATAGAATCCAAACCGGACAGTCTTCAAGCGTTGATAACTCATTTACCAAAGATGTTGCTTCTTCTAATGAAACATCAAATCTTTCAATAACATCAGGAGTCATTTTAATGTAAGCAACTCCATTTTCAGTTTTTTGAAAGTTCAACAATACATATCCTTGCAACTTCATTAAACTTTCAGATTTTTGGCTTAATCTCGTTAGTATGTCTACAAAATCTAAACCGTAATTTAATAGATGTGCTACCGCTATAAATGTATCACCAGTAACTGATCTAAATCTAAATCTTCCTGTATCAGTGACAATTCCTGTGTATAAGGCTTTAGCAGCTTCCATATTCAATTTTAGTTCTTCTTGGAACTGTAAGTAGAACTCCAAGATAATTTGTGCTGTAGCTGGCCTTGTTGTATCAACATAAATTAAGTCGCCATATTCTTCGATTGGAATATGATGATCAATTTTTATAACATATTTTGCTAAATTAAACCTTTGATCAGATACTCTGTCTTTTGAAGCTGTATCAACTACAATTGACAAAGCGTCTTTAAACATATCATCTTCGATAATATCTGGCGTTCCAACAAAATCTACATATTCAGCTGATTCACCTACAACGTAAACTTCCTTTTCTGGAAATGATTCTTTAATAATATTTTTTAAACCAAAACCGGCTCCATAGCAGTCTCCATCAGGTCTAATATGCATGTGAATTATTATTCTATTAAATTCCTTTATTTTTTCTAATATTTGTTCTTGTATCATCTTTTATCTCTCCTTAGCTAATTTATTTAAATCTTTTATTATTTTATCTACTTCTTCCCAGGTTTCAACACTACATCCGCAAGCATATAGATGTCCACCGCCTCCATACTTTTTAGCAATATCTAAAACTGGTTTATTTCTTGATCTAAACTCACAAAAAATTCTTTCGGAAGCGGAGTCGTATGTGAAATTAGCCCATATAGGTATCTCTTTTATACCGCTCATCTGTCCAACTAAACCTCGACTAACAAAATTGGTGTCCAAATTATATTTTTCGATAAACTCTTTTTTATTTTTACGATAAGCAACATTCTCTTTAGTAATCTTTACTGAATTAAAGAAAATATTCTTGATTTGCTTATTTTCAATCGATTCTAAGTATATTAAATCATGTATTTCTTGAATATTTATTCCTTTATCTAATAAAACAGCTGCAGTTCTTAAAGTATTCGCTGTAGTTGAATTATACATAAATCTACCAGTGTCGCCGATTATTCCCATATATAAAGCTCTTGCGCTATCTTTAGTAATTTCAAATCCAAGTTGTATTAGTAAATTTGTGACCATCTCAGCGGTAGATGAACTCTCTGTATCTCTAATATAATAGTCGCTATCAACATCAATCATATTTCTATGATGATCTATAAAAACAATTTTTTTGTTATGTATATAATCTTCTTCATTTAGCATCTGTTTAGCAACGGTATCAAGAACAAATACTAAAGATTCTTTCTTAATATCGTCATCAACTTTATCCATTTCTTGAAAAAAGTTTAAACTATTTGTATCCCCGATTGCGTAAATTTTTTTCTCTGGAAATCTTGCTTTCAAAGCATAATAAAGGCCAAATTGCGAACCGTATGCATCTAAATCTGGATTTTTATGTCTAGCAATAACAATGGAGTCAAAATCTTTTATAAGATTATAAATTTCTCTTTCCATATTTTCTCCTAAATTATTAGTTTTAACATTACATTTTATCATATTTATAAACTATAATCTATTCATTTGATTAAATATAAACTGAGTTTTATTAATTCTTTATGAAACACTCTCAATATGTTATAATATGAGAGCACAAAATATATAAAGTAGAGGTATTATATTATGAAACTAAAAAAATTATTAATAGTATTAATAATGATTATCTTCTCGTTTACAGTGATAAGTTGTGCTCAAGAAACATCATCTACGACAGCTTCAAACTCCACAACTACAACCAAAGAGATAACAACTACTATTACTACAACTCAGACATCAATTTCCACTTCTATTTCTACCTCACAAGTTTTTGAGGGAATAGAGGTTACAGAAGTTAAAAAGACAGAGTATGAGTATAATGAAGATTTTGACAAGGACAGTATTACTGTTATTATAACATTAGCAAACGGTCAACAAATGTCTTTAAGAAATGATATGTATTCAATCAGTGGTTTTGATTCTTCTATTCCGGGAGAAACTACAGTAACAGTAACCTACGAACAATATCAAGACACTTTTATAGTTACTATTCTTCCTGTACAAGGTATTGAAATAACTATGCCCTACTATCTAAGCGCGAGCGGTCTCGCTGGTAATGCTTTGTTTTTAGAATTAAGAGAAATTATTAATGAAGGTTTTAGTCCTGTGTCTTATGGAGAGTCAAGATATATACTTGATGAAACAGACAAAGACCCTAATAATCCTAATAATATTATTTTAGTGTATTTAGGAACCTCAATAAGTGGTGAATGGGATGCTGGAGCTACTTGGAATAGAGAACATGTTTGGCCACAATCGCTTTTAGGACTGTCAGTCGACAATCCTGATAAAAACATGGGTTCTGATTTGCAAAATTTAAAGCCAGCAAATCCTAGTGAAAACACTTCTAGAAGTAATAGATATTATGATAATATATCTGTTGGTGGATTGTCTTATGAACCTAGAGATGAAGTAAAAGGCGATTTAGCTAGAATTTTACTTTATATGTGGACAATGTATGATGTTTTAGAATTAGTTGATTACAATCCAAATACATATCAAATGGCATTATTAAGCGTTTTACTTCAGTGGCATGAAATAGATCCAGTTGATGATTTTGAAAGAAATAGAAATGAAGTTATATATTCTTATCAAAAAAACAGAAATCCATATATTGATTACCCTGAATTTGTTGATTTAATATGGGGAGAAAATTAAGAAGTCAAGAGACTTCTTTTTTTCTTGATTTATTATGCTAGTTTTTATTTTAAAGATGGGTTATAATAATTAAGCAAAAAAATTTATATATTTGGAGATTAATATGAGAAATTTAAAAAGAATTACAGTTTTCTTACTTTTAGCAATTTTAAGTATAACCATAATTGCTTGTGAAAAGACAACTGAATCAACAAACACTACAGAAGATCTAAGCTCGATAAGCGAAAGCATATCTACTAGTACTTCTACAACACTTGAAAGTTCAAGTGAGTTCATCACTGCAACAACTTCTATCGCAGAGTATACTTCAATCGAATTAGTTGAAAATTCTCAAACATTTTATGAATTAAATGCAGAATTTAATAAAGATTCACTAAATGTAATAGCCCATTTATCAGATGGAAGCTTTACAAGTATAGCTCCAGATGATTTGATTATAAAGAATTTTAATTCTACTTCCTCCGGAGAAAAAAACGTCTATGTTGTCTTTGAAAAATTTGTATTAGAAACTAATGTTATTGTTTTAGAAGACTATGCTTTTGAAATATACATGGACTACTATTTTGAAGCTATAAACTTAAAAGGAGATTTATTGAGAATTACCCTTAATAATATAATTAGCGAAAACTTTATTCCGCTATTATACGGAGATGCCATTGATATCTTAGAAGAATCAGATGTAGACCCTAATAATCCTGATAATGTGATTTTGGTATATCCTGGAGATTATGGCGTATCTGTGCCAACAGGATATTCTTCTCAAATAAGTGGATATTATTGGAACAGAGAACATGTTTGGCCTCAATCTAGATTAGGTGTAAACGTAAGTTATACTAATGATTTTCCAAGTAAAGCAACTGATGTTCATAATTTAAAACCAGCTGATGGAGATGAAAATGCATCAAGAAGTAACGATTACTTTGATAATATAGATACCGATAATACATATGAACCAAATGACAATGTTAAAGGTGATATTGCAAGAATCTTGTTTTATATGTCTACAATGTATTTCGACTTAAACTTGAATGATAATGTTAATTCAGCATCACAAGATAAAACTATGGGAGTTCTTTCAGTTTTATTATTATGGAATGAATTGGACCCAGTCGATGATTTTGAAAGAAATCGTAATGAAGTAATATTTAAGCATCAAGGAAATAGAAATCCATTTATTGATTATCCAGAATTCGCAAATCTAATATGGGGAAATTTAGCTTAATTTATTTTAAGCAATACTTAAAGGCAAACAAATTGTTTTGCCTTTTTTATTTATAAAGAAAATAAAAAGCCACTACTTTATGCAGTGGCTTTTATTAATATTTATCAAGTTATCTTGTAAAAAAATTAGTATAACTTAATGTCATCAATATTAACTCTTTGTTTATTAGGTGTAGCTGTATGATTTACTGTAAATCTTACATACATTGCATCTGTTACATCAGAAGTAATATCTTTAACTGTATCGTTGTTTGTTAAATCAATTGTAGTTCCAGTGCTCCAAGTTGTTCCATCTAATGAGAATTGAACGATTAATTGGAATCCTGTAGCTTGATTGCTATAAGTACTTAATTGAATGTTATTGAAAGCAACTGTTGAATGATATTCAGCATA
>Ga0265294_10008106_pt1 | contig 12332 bp, 19 predicted proteins | sample MunlanPumphouse3_FD_192504 | JGI IMG/M metagenome (GOLD analysis project Ga0265294, IMG submission 192504) | Groundwater microbial communities from a municipal landfill in Southern Ontario, Canada - Pumphouse #3 | ecosystem: Environmental > Aquatic > Deep subsurface > Groundwater | place... | reverse complement strand
CACAATGATCAGAATATCCTCCACAAGACATAATTGTTCTATATAATCTCATTCTATATAAATGTGTTGTTCGTGATTAAATACTATTTAATCTTTTGTATTGTGGAAAAATTTTGTAGAAAAAAAAATAGATAGGGGTTGGGTGGTTTTTAAAGTAGTAAAACCTTTAAAGGAGTAGAAGACTTTTAAAGGAACAAGAAGACTTCTATATGATCGAGCGGCACTTTCGTGTGCCGCAGATTAGCCTCCGCAGAGGCGAGTATATTTTGTAAAAAAAACAAATTTTAATCTTTTGGAATCTTTTTAAGTCCTAACTCTTTTTCGGTCCATACCTCAAATATAAAACCATTCTGTGCACAATATTCTCTCGCGGCAGAAAACTTAGAGATATTCTTTTCAGTATTGATAAACTTCTTCGGTTTTACCTCTAAAATAACACGTTTATTTGTAAATTCAACCACAAAATCTGGTATGTAACGGTGAGATACTCCATTTAGAACATATGGAATATTCAGTTTGCATCTATTATAGTCTAAAACATCCGGATTCTTTTCTAGTCTATATTCTGCAACTAATTCATAAGAAGACTCGTATGGCAAATGAATTTTTTTTTATCGGAATAAAACTCTCCTGTCATGCCATAAGAACTTTTCTGTGAACTTTGTTTTAATGCGCGCTCTCTTCCAGTAATACGAAGATTTTCCATATACTCTTCATCGTTAAGATAGTGAAGTCCGATGTATTTTGAAATACCAGAGTATTTGTGTTGTTTGTTATACTTAATTCGTTGTCCACAACCACATTTACAATAGATGTTTGCGTAATATCTTATTCCTTCGACTTCTACTAACTCTTCTGTAGTATTTGAAAACTTCTTTTCGGTATGCATATGTCCATCAATATATTTTTTTCCTTTTCCTTGCGCAATAGGAATATTCCTTCCACAGCCACATGCACATATTAAATCAGTATAACATTTTGTTCCATCAATAACAATAATTCCGTTTACTCCCAACGAAGAATGATCCTGTATAAACTTCGGAACTCCTCGGGCATTGTGACTTTTCCTTGCGGGAATTCTTTCTCCACATCCACATGCGCACAAAACGTCTCTATAATATTTTATTTCGTTAACAATAATCGTTTTGTGCTTTATCCCTTTAATTACAATGTAATCATTTTTGTTTTCTGCTTCCAGTTTTTTAATCTTCTTCTCTTTTTTAGTTTTCATTCCTTTTTCGATACATTCTCTGTTGTGCATTGAAGAGATCATTTTATTCTTAAATTCTTTTGTCCTAGAAGCGTGACTTTTTATATATCTAGGAAAACCAGAATGTATATGTTGTTTATTATATTTTATTTTCTCTCCACATCCACATTCACAAAATAAATCTTTGTAATACAAAACCCCATTTTCTTCTACCAACTCTACGGAATTTTTAATTTCTTTTGGCGAATGCCCAGATAAGTATTCTGGGACTCCAATTCCTCGATGATTTTTAAGATAAGGAATCTTTTTATCACACCCACATTGACACTTTTTGTTCTCGTAATATAATACATTATTAATTTTTTCTAATTTAAGAGCTTCGCTTTTTATTAAGATCTCGTTCGATTTCCCATTTTCTAAATCCCATAAAGATATATTTTCTCTTCTAGCTTTATGGTTTAATAGATGAAACTCCGAATAATAAAGAGAAATTGTGTCCATTTTTAAGTGATATTTCTTGAATGGCATTCTAGACCCACATCCACAAATACAATAAAGATCTTTATAATATTGTTTTCCATCTATACAAATTATTTCTTGCTCCGTACCATTAATGTATGTTATCATAATTATTAATTCTAATGATAGTATATAAAACTTTCTATAGATTAAATAGTATTTAACCGTATTGGTTTTATTTTTAAAAAACGTTAGCAGGCGGCGCGATTTACTTTTATAAATACCACCCCTATTAAAATATTTTTATTTAATTATCAATTATATTAATCGTGTTTTAATTTTAATTAATATTATTAAGTTTAATTCTATTATCAATTTATAAAATTACTATTTATTATTTTATATATTTAATATCAGAACTTCATTAAAAAGTTTATCCTTATCCCAAATTCCAAAAAGACCTTTTGCTAACTCAATCATTCTATATACTATAAGAATACACTAAGGTAGCCGCGCGAGAGTATGAGGATTGAGAAAATAATATCTTCAAAAGAGCTTTTATTTTTCTATAGGCTGCTCGATAGCGATTTTAAATCGACATGCTAAAGCCCTGGATTTAAAGAACTTATCAAATATTTATATTATCAATATCAAAATCTTGGTCAATGAGATTTCTATTATTAATTTATAAACATTACTAATCTTATATACTTTTAAATATTTAATATATTTTTAATTTAATCTATATTCCAATCGTTTATCATATTGAATATTTTATAAACATCGACAAATTTATAAACATTGATAATTTAATCTATATTCTAATCGTTTATCATATTGACTATTTTATAAACATGGATAATTATAACTCAAAATATATAATGATTATTATACTATTTAATATTATAATATTGAACCAAAATGATGCTTATAGATACAAAATTAGCATCAAATATACAAATATTTTTCAATATTTTATACACAAAAACCGTTCGAAATTTTCCGAACGTCTATATACTTTTTGCCTATTCTATATACTTCTATATACTTCCTATTATTGTGTAAAATATGTTTAATCAATACTTTACATATTGTGTATTTGTTAATGATTAATAATTCTAATTAGTGATTAAATATTATGAACATCGAACCTATTTATAACGATTCATACCTACATTTCCAGTGGAAAAGTTCGATTTTGACCTATATTTAAATGATTAATCGTTAATTATTACGATTATTACAAAAAATATAACTGTCGAAAACCAAAAAAGTGAAAAAACAAGTTTTCTTCAAAAAAACTTTTTGCTATCAGTAGGTACAAAAAAACGATATTTTTTTAAAGTCAATTTCTAAGTATATGTACGTGCAGTTTTATTTTTATTCGTTGCTACGAATTGTTATAAATGGGTCAGAATGATTAATCATTATATTCACATATTGTAAATAATAAGAAATATTATTTGTATTTATGATTTGCTTTATGCGTTAAATCATTTTAATTTGTAAACGTTTATATATAATAAAAGTGGTGAAACTACTATTTAAAGCTTTCTAAAATCAATCGACAATTGTACAAATTCCAGCATAAAATTGAAATTTTTTATTTGTATTTTACAAAAAATTACTTTTTGTTGATTTTATACCACACGATCAATTTAAGAAGCGATCGTGAAGAATCGTGATAAATTGCCTCTTGATATTTATATTGAAATCTCAAATGTAAATAAATAGGTAAATCAAAAATCAATTTGTTGATTTTTATTAATTGATGGCGAAATAAAAAAAAATAAAAATAGCTTTATAAAATATGGTTTTCAAAACTTTTTCAAGGGCAAACTCGACAAAAAGAGTTTTACATTTACAGATAGTGAAAAGTTTTTTTTTAAAAAAAGTCACTTTTTTGAGCTTCTAAGTATGTATTTATAATGATTAATAATAATAGATAGGTAAATAGCGTAATAATAGTAAAATAGAGAAAGTAAGAAATATATAAGTAAAAGGTAGGAAAAATAAAATGCCTTTAAAAATTTGTTTCGCTATCAGTAAGGTTATCCAAAAAACAGGCTTTTTTTAAAACTTTTCAACATCAATAAACCCATTGCAAATTTAAGATATTTTTAAAATCGTTCTCCTATTGTTGATTATTTCGCTTTTCAACTAAAATATTTTTCGCTATCAGCGAAAAATTTAAAAAAAAGAGGCTTTTTAAAAAAACTTTTCCATATCAGTAAGCCAATTCTTAGGCGTAATTTAGAGCATTTTCAAAAATCGTTCTGTTGCTATCGATTATCTAATTTTGCCCATTTCAATCAAACATTTCAATCAAACATTTCAACCAAACATCTTTTCCAGGAATATCCTTGATAATCAGCTCGATAATACTTTCATCCCTTCTCTACGCCTTCAAATTACCCTATAAATCTATATTCAACTACACTCAACTACAACCTTTTTGATCCATGTTTAAATGTCACTACAACGATTAATTAAAGACATTAAAATATAAATATCAGTTAGCACGTTCTAATTTAATTCATTCTTTTGTATAATTTCATATTGTATTTATTTAATTATATTTGTTGATTATTTCATATTTCTATTCATTAATAGTAAAATCACGATTCATTTTCTTTCTATTTTGTTGAAAAGGTTTAGACCTATACTAATTTGATCCAAATTCCTAAATTCCAAATTCTGCCTTTTCCAGCTCCACACCTCTTACGGCGCGCACCCAAAACTCAAATCTCCTTTCTCTTCCATCTCATCGCGCGGTTACATCGCTTCTTTCTATCTTATATTTGTAATGATCATTAATTAGTAATTCCTACTACTATTTATTCTTTCCAGATTAGATAATTTTGTTTTTATTTAGTTTAATTTTAACTAAAAAGGTTTAAATACTACGAAGTACTAGTATAGTATATGCCAAGATGACAGGGGAGAGAAAACCTGCCAAACGGCAAAACTGAAAAGCGAAGCTTAGGGCTAATAACCGGTAATTGTGGCGAGGTTGCCACGAATTCCCTTCTACCGAAAAAAGAGAAAAGGATGAAGGGAAAACCCAACCTCGGATTACTAAAAAACGCGACGGGAAAAGGGAACTGGGCTAATACCTTCCTGAAATCGCGAGACGATGAGACTCATAACCTGAGCCGAACCGCAAATAAGATGCCGGAATAAGAAGCCAACCTTTTTAAATGAGCTTCTTAAAATCGGAGTTTAAAAGCCACTATGACGACTAGAATAGGCTTAAAGAAATGTCTTCCCTCTTTTTGTTTTTCTGGAATTCAAGCCTCGTAAAGACTTGAATCGACTACTAAAGGAGGATGATTTAGATGGAGTTTATCCAAGTTAATGAATGGGTTTTTAGTATAATATTAGTATTTATTGTAATAGTTTTTACTATTGAATTGGTTTATCGGATTAAAAAACTACTAAAGGAGCGGTTTTAAGATGGAATTTTGGGAAACGATTTTTACTGGATTTTTTGGTGGATTAATTTTAATAGCTGGAATAGCTTTCGTGGTGGAGATGGTGATTTAAAATGGAATTTTTAGAAACAATTTTATTATTTCTTCTTATGTGTTTTGCAATTTTAATAATTATTTTCGGTAAAGATTGGTGATTTAAATGGATATAGAAGTGTCGTTAGTATTGTTGTTGGGAGTTCTTATTATTCTCTTTATACTTTTGTTACTAATTTATGTTTTTACGCTCAAAAATAAATAGAATTAATTTAAATGGAGTTAATAAATATGTCTCATGGATACACAAGAAAAAGACAGCGGCGTCAAGACGCCGCTGCAAGATGTATAGCCGAGAAATATAACCATTTCGAGGAGAAAAACGGCTCTTTCGATCTTCATAAAAAAGAGATTAATAAAAGCTTCTCTATAAGTATACCTAAAAGAGAGGTATATCATAATGTAAGTATTAAGACTTTGAGGTGATAAAATATTTCAGATATTTTCAGTCCAGAAAAATCATTAATTTATATTTTACTTTATATAATCGGATTGTTTATAATGATTATATTATTGAACAAATAATATTAATTAAATAATTCGAAGCCTAGAATAAAAACAATCTAGGTTATAATAATCTTAAAAAAAAACCCTCATAACCAATTTTTAAGATAGGAGATCGACAAAAAAAAAGAAATAAATTATTTTACCCGGAATAAAAGAGAGATTCATCATTCGCCAAATTTTGATCTATTCTCTTTTATCCGGCAAGTAAATTAATTTATGGAGATGGATAAAAACATGGAAATAGAGCCAAATATAAAAGATAGTTGCACGGGTAAAGCTTGCGTAAGGATAGACATTTGGGATGATGAAAAACTCAACAATAATCCGTTAGCCTGGGAGATTTTGTATAAATGTAAAGATCTTCTAGCAGATTTTGAGTTTTTTATTAATCATAAAGAACTTTTGGAGCCGAGGATTTTTTATATCCCTCATGAAGAATACAATCAAAATCCTGATCTCATCGCTAATCTTGAATCCGCCTTTAATCAGGCTTATGAAGTTGTAATGAGAAAGATTATTCCCGCCCAAAAGGACGCGGAGATATTAAATCTAAAGAATAAAATCAAGAAGATGATTAAAGAAATAGAGAATATGCAAGCAAAACTTCAAAAGTTCGAAGAAGATAACGCCGATTTGAGGGACCAGCTAAAAAACCAGGATGAAATAATTGGGAGATATGAGGAATGTGAGGAGATTTCAAAGGAAGACTCTGATTGTCTTTTAGGTATTATCAGCATATTCGAACCGGTGGACAAAAGAAATGAGAAAAGATGAAATTAAAAATGATATTTACGCCTTCGCGATTGCAATCTTTTTGTTTCTTTTAATGTATTATTTTATTGTATATGTGAGGGGTTAAAATGCAAATGAAAGATGATTTTATAAAAACAATTTTACTCTCTTTCGGAGAGGTTTTGAAACGAAACACCGAACAAAAAGAGGAGTTCCAAAATTTATATGAAAGTAGCGGATACTACGGAATGAAAAACGCTATTTATCAAGCTTCGGTTTTAGATTTTAGTCTAAAATCTAATCAAGAACTTGATAATATTATTTCAGAAGTAATCGACAATTTGAATTTCGGGGATTTAATAAAAATTAACGAATATTTGGAGGATTAATAACTTGCCTTCATTTAAAATTTATGAGGTGGCAACAGGAAAAGAGGTGTCCTAAATGGAATTAACAGAAAAGGATTTAATAAATATTCTTTTATATGCAAAATTAGGATTAAGTGAAAATATTAAATATCCTCTGATGCAATCAGATTTATCTGAAGAACAAGAAAAAGAATTGTTGAATAAAATTAATGGATATTTAGAGGTATAAACCATGTTACCAATTAAAATGAACTATTTAGTAAGAGAAAGACTTTCTTTAAATCAGTCTAACTTTATTGAACTTCTAAGGGAGAATAAAATAGATGCAGAACTAATAATTAATAATCCTGAGTATTCCGACTCCCTAATATTAAATATCGGAACTCTTAATATAAGGATTGTCTTTTTAAGTTCTGAAATGTTAGATGTTCAATCTCATACTGTAAAATTAGACGAAAAGATTTATACATATGATGCCTTTATTTCTATAATAAAAGAAAAGGCAAAAGAGGAACTAGAAAGAAAAATAAGTTATTACCAAGGAAAATTAGAACTCTTAAATTAACTGCATGAAATAATATTTTTATTATTTTAGCAGAAATTAATATTAGGAGAGATAAGAACATGGATCAACAAATAAAAGATGATATAGAAGAGTATTTAAAGCACTCAAACAATAACCAGATTAAAGGGTTTTATAATTTTTCTGGTTATTGGAGTAGGGATAAAAAAGATAAAGCTTTAGCTTCTTTGTCCGCAAGAAATAAAGAAAACCTTAAAGAAATTTATGGTTATATGATGTCTATAACCGAAAAAGATATAGAGGAGATGATCATTTCTTATTATACAGACTGGTTAAATAAATATGGAAATGTCGGAAGATCAAACAACGAAAAAGAAGCAAAAAAGTTAATAGAATATCCTGGAGATACCGCAAAGTTAAATTTTAACATCCTTAAAAGAGTAAGGTTTTTTGTAGGTTGCTCAATTGGATATTATAATAAAGATGAGGTTTTGTCTTGGATTAAAGAGATTAAAGGAGAAGAAGTCAACGATACATTTTGGAAAGATAAGGATACACGTCTAAGTAATTGTATTTTTAGTTTAAGTATTCTAAAATCATATCTTGAAGGCTCACCTTATGAAGCTTTTGTAAATGAAGAACTTAAAAATCTAGCAAAAGTTAGATTAGAACTAAATGGAGTCAATAAAGAAATAGAAATAGGGAATTTGTCACTATATGATATTTCAGAGTTAATAAAAATGTCGGAGATGAAAAACCATGTTTAAACTATTTAGAAACGGGCAGGAAGAAAAAGACATCCTTATAAACGTAGAGGATGAGGGAGAGGCTTTAGAAGTCTTAACAAGATTTTATAATATTCAAGATAAAATTCTTGTTATGGTTACAAAAGACAAGAAAGTCATCTATTATATCCCTATTATAGAAGGATGTTATGACGAACTGCAATGCACGGGAATAAATACTTATGAACTTGAAAGAGTCTTTTAAATTAACTGTATGAAATAATATTTTTATTATTTTAGCAGAAATTAATATTAGGAGAGATAAAACATGGATAAGGTAACATTGGCTAAAATCGCAGGATTAAATACCGATAAAGTAGATTTTGCGCTACCACAAGAATATTTCGATCTATTGAATAAAAATCACATAAATACAAATTTGATTGTATGGAGCTATGAGGAAAAAGGGTTTAACGGAAAACCTAAACATCTAGGAGAAGAATTTATTTATAATTCTCAAAGTAAAATAGAAATAGATGTTATTAAGCTATTTAAATACATGGAAGAGTTTAAAAAGGAATTCTCTGATATGGAGAGTTTTAAAATAACTCTTATGGAGTTAATTAATCTTTTGTATGATAAAAAACTATTAGAATATACTGAGGTGAAATAAAATGCAAAACTATATAATCATGGATAAGAACCAAATTAAAGAATATTTTGCTCCTTATGACTTAGATCTTCTTAATATACATCATTTGTATATTGAGATAGATCATGAATCTAAAACCGCGTTTTATGAACTAAATTTTGTTAAGACAGATTATTTATCTTCAGATTATATACGATATTTGTATAAATCTATTGATATATTTGACATTCTCGATACAAATAAAACAGATAAAATTCAATCTCAAATATCAGACATAGGAAATAGAAATAGTGAATATATCGGATATCTTATAGATAACGATCTCCTAGAATATAATATCATTCCAGAGGTTAAAGACGATTATCAAGAAGTATTAAACTTCTTGAATAGAAATCATCTCATAACAAGGATGCCTAAATGGGATGGATCAAATTATATCGGCAAAAGTTACGACGACTATTATATATTGTGCGGACATTCTCGCGATTCAAAAATTTGGGAGGAGTCCAATTATCAGAGCATAAAAAGATATCTAGAAAAGAAAAATGTCCATTTTATAGAAATATGTTCAAATCACTGGGCCGTAGGCTGGATTGAGTCAATTGGAATTCAAGAGGAAGATTATGAGGCAATCGAGGAAGCTAATGAGATACTAGAAAGATTGGAAGATTATCCCATTTTTGATGAGGAAGATTTTTCTCAAAGGGAGATGGAAGAAGAATTTAAAATCTATTCCATGATTAAGGAAGATTTAATAAGAAAATTCTTGCAAAATTCTATGACTTATGAGGAGAAAAAAGAATACTGTAAAAAAGTATGGTTTTTCGATCCTCAAAAAGAGAAAATAAGAGACGTAGCCGGAAGATTAGCGCAGGAGAGTTAAAACATGGAAGATAGCTTTGAAAAAATTATTAATGTCTGTTGTCATTCGGTAATAATCCGTTTTTGGGACATAGAACAAGATTTAAACGATGATTTAATTAAAGCCCTAGAAGAGGAAGGGGAAAGCCGCGCGAGAGATTGCATCTCTCGAGATTACTCGGGAGGAGAATTAAATTGTTTATATTTAGATGAAGAAATTCGCGGATGGTGGGAGATACAAAAATAAAGGAGAGTTAAAACATGTTAAAACATAGTTCTATTAGAAGAATAAAAGAAGTCCTTGATAAGGGCTTTAAGTATTTGCCAGATAGAGAAATATATGTTTTTAATGAGGAAATAATTACCGATGAAATGACAGATAAGTTTTTTGACTTAGATATGGAAGTTGATGATTATCATTATAGATGGCTATCACGAGCCTTCGAAAGAATTCAATCTGAAATAGAAGATATGAATTCTTTAGAAGATATAGATATGGATGATATAAGAGACTCCATATTTGAAGAAATTGAGCCAGATTGTTATACGGCAAATTTAACTGCCTGGCTTAATACAAAACCCTCTAGAGTTTATTATATTACCGAAGTCTTAGAAGAATTTGGAGAATTTAGGGATGGATTTCAGCTTCTTGCAATGGCGCAACAGCAAGAAATTGAAGAAGTTTATAATATGGGAATTGAGTTTATTAGATGGTTAATCGAAAAAGAAATAGAAGAGTCAGAGGAGGAAGAGGAAGAGATTTAATTTTAATAAACGAACTTGAAAAGATTAATTTCTTTTTTAGTCGGAATTTATTAAAGTTAAAGGGTGATTAAATATGAAATCTTTTAAACTATTTCCATACATAAAAGGAGAACTATATCAACTAAAGGATATAGATAACAAAAATGTATATCTTGAAATAAAAATACATAAAACACCATCGGGTTTTATTAGTGGTTGTACTTATAAAGAATATTATTCAAAAGGTTTCTTTAATGAGGAGCAAATATTAGAAATAACAGATATTTGTATGAATAAATTGGTTAATTTTAAATACATAACAGAAATTAGTTTTGGCTTAGATAAAGGAGATTAAAAGATGTCAAGCAAATGGTTTGTATCTCGTCAACATTATTATTATCAAAATATTTTTGTTGTAGAAATCGCGACGCCTTCTATAGATTACGCCTCGCCAGATATGCTAATCGAAAAATATCGAGGAGAAGGAGAAGAATATAGCGATCCAATAGAAGCTTTTCAAAACGCTATTACAGTCCTTAATGCATGGAAAAGAGACGAACCGGAAAAAGAGATCGGACTTACATATGGGCATTTTGATTCTTGCGAAGGCGAACCACAAGAAATAGAAGAGATTAAAAAACAATTATATAAAGAGTATGAAGATCTTCCTAAATGCGATTATTGTAATAGACTTTTGGAAGAGGAGTTTTATATTAATCCAGATTCGGAGTTTTCCGGAGAAAAGTTTTGCTCCGAATATCATGCCGAAAAGGCATATGGAGAAGGTTATGAGGTTTGCAGTGTCTGTGAAAGGGAATTCCAAAGAAAAGAATTGAATCAATTAAATGGATTTAATTATATTTGTGATGATTGTAAAGAGTCGGAGGAATAAAAATGTATCGATACACAATAAAAGAATTAGATACTTTAACAGATAGGCAATTTATTCAAATGGTTTTACGCGATAGGCAAGAAAGTTTAACTAATTGTTACAGTCCATTAAACCAAAAAATTGATAAGATAAGAAATAAATTAAATGATCCATCTTATAATTTAGATGGTATAACCAATTGGTTTAAAGATAAGGAGAGTGAATAAAAATGTATTCATCAACTAATTTAAATAATACTAATATTTTTAAAGAAAGAGTAAAAGACCTTTTTAATAAAGCTAATATTAAAAAATTGGATAAAGAGGGAATAAATTATATACTTCTTGTTATGGTATATAGTGACAAGAAATATATAACTCTTCCTCTAAAGTATAAAAATATGATTGATGAATATATAAATGGATTAATGGAAGGTTCGCAAACCTGAAATTAAAATGGAAGGGTAAAATATGGAGAAATTAGAGAAGGAAGATAAAGCAAGAATCCTGGATTTGAAAATATACGATTTAATGAATGAATTATATAAAATGGGAGAGGATTTAGCCAACGATATCAATAAAAAATCTTATATAGATGTTTTTAAATCAAATTTCTTGGACGATTTAGAGTATATTCTTCTAGAACTTAATTTTATAGAAGAAATTGCAGAAAAATTTGATCTCGTATTAACTACCCAAGAAGATATAAACGAGATTAAAAACTTGAAAGGAGATGAAAGGTTTAAGCATTTTATGCCAAATAATTTTAATTGGGAAGAGCAACGATTTTATACTGAGGAAGAGGAAAATATTTTAAACGAGAAAAGAAATAAAATATTAAAAGGAATAATTAAAAGAATGAAATTGGAGGGTAAAATATGAGCGATTACCGAAATAATATATCAGAACCAGAAAAGAAATGGTTTGATAGTAGGACTGAGGATAAATCAGCTTTTTTATTATTGAAGATAAAAGAGTTGATCTTAATGAATTTCATTAAAAGAAACTGGTTATTAATATTAGAATACCTTGTCATATTTTTTATTATTTGTTTTGCAATAATTGTATCTTGGAGATGAAATAAAATGAAGGAATTTATAGTCGAGGATTTACAAACTGAGGAACAAGTTGATTCTTTTGAAGCTGAAAGTTTA
>Ga0265294_10008105_pt1 | contig 12332 bp, 5 predicted proteins | sample MunlanPumphouse3_FD_192504 | JGI IMG/M metagenome (GOLD analysis project Ga0265294, IMG submission 192504) | Groundwater microbial communities from a municipal landfill in Southern Ontario, Canada - Pumphouse #3 | ecosystem: Environmental > Aquatic > Deep subsurface > Groundwater | place... | reverse complement strand
CCTTTCCTCTAAATTTAATGGAGACCTCCATGGTATACTTCATTTGTTCCCCATCTTTTCCAAACGCTTTTAATTTAACTATTGAATTAACCTCATCTGGCAAAAATTTACACAATGATTCTAGCTTAGTCTCAACGATTCTAACCAATCTTTCACTGTCGTTATAATTTTTTGATACAAATTCTATTTTCATATAATCTCCTTTATTTATTGCATATATTAAATGTAAGTTCTTTTCCATTATAATCTATGTTAACAATATCACAATCTTTGATAGACCCAGAAATAATCAATTCACTTAATCTATTTTCTACCAATTTTACAATAGTCCTTTTCAATGGCCTGGCTCCATAGTTCTCGTTTGTCCCATTTTCTAGAATAAAATTCTTTGCTATAGGAGAAATAACAAGTTTAATATTCTTATCAGCAATTCTCCTATTAAGCGCGTTCAATAGTATATCTTCTATTTTTTCAAGTGAAGCTATGTCTAGTCTTCTAAATATAACTATTTCATCAATTCGATTTATAAACTCCGGTTTCATTACTTGTTTTAAGGCTTCCATCTGAATATTTTTCATCTCTTCATAATCATTTAGAGGAGAAAATTGTTCCCCGAAACCTAGTTTTTTCATTTTTAATATTTCACTTGCGCCCACATTAGAGGTCATTATTATAATGGTATTTTTAAAAGATACAACTCTACCCTGATTGTCTGTGAGTCTACCATCGTCTAGAACTTGTAAGAGAATGTTAAAAACCTCAGGATGCGCTTTTTCAATTTCATCAAATAACACCACGGAATAGGGCTTTCTTCTTACTTGTTCGGTCAGTTGTCCTCCTTCCTCATAGCCTACATATCCTGGGGCTGCGCCAGTAAGTTTTGTGACATCTATTTTTTCCATATATTCGCTCATATCAACACGAATCATCATATTTTCATCACCGAATAATGCTTCAGCTAAAGCCTTTGCTAGTTCTGTTTTCCCAACACCAGTAGGTCCCAAAAACACAAAAGAACCAATAGGCCTCTTGGGGTCTTTCAACCCGGCTCTTGATCGTTTCACAGCGTTACTTACTGCTCGAATAGCCTCGTCTTGACCAATAACCCTCTTTTTCAACAACTCCTCAAGTTTTAAAAGTTTATCTAATTCAGCTTCATTTAAACTAGTTAAAGGTATCTTTGTCCAATCGGAAACAATTTCAGCTATTTGTTCAAACCCAATTCTTAAGTCTTCTGAATATTTTTTTTCGTCCCATTCGATCTTAGTTAAATCTAGCTCCTCTTGAATTTCTCTCCTGTGTTGTTGCAATTCAGAAGCCCTTTTATATTCTTCCTTATCAGCAGCATCGGTGATTAATAAATTAATATTGTTTAGTTCTTCTTCCAGCTCTTTTATTTTTGGTGGAGCTACATGTTTTGATATTCTAAGTTTACTACAAGCCTCATCTATTAAATCTATGGCTTTGTCGGGCAAAAACCTATCGCTTATATATCTATCTGACAAAGATGTCGCAGCTTCAATAGCTTCTTCAGTAATATTAACCTTGTGGTGTTCTTCATATTTATTCTTAATCCCTTTTATAATCTTTATCGTATCCTCAACTGACGGAGGCTCAATCATAATTGGCATAAATCTTCGTTCTAGAGCGCTGTCTTTTTCCACATATTTTCTATATTCATCAATAGTGGTTGCCCCAATTGTTGGGATCTCCCCTCTTGCCAAAATTGGCTTGATGAGATTGGCAATCGACATCCCTCCTTCGGAATCTCCAGCTTTTAAAATTATATGTATTTCATCTATAAAGAGAATAAAGTTTGAATTTTTTAGGAAGTTTAGTGCTTTTTTAAATCTTTCTTCAAAATCTCCTCTATACTTTGTACCAGCAACCAAACTTCCTACATCAAGGCTAAAAATTGATTTCCCACGTAAAATATCCGGAACATTCCCTTGCGCAATGTTAAGCGCTAGCCCTTCAACGATTGCCGTTTTACCAACACCAGGTTCACCAATAATTACTGGATTATTTTTTGTCCTTCTTGACAAAATTTGAATTATTCTGTTAATTTCATTCGATCTTCCAATAACTGGGTCAATTTTTCCATCTTTCGCCCTAACTGTGAGATCCGTACCAAATTGATTTAAAAAATCCTCTCTTTCATCCTTTGATCCAGTCCCCTTATTTTTAATTTTTAATTTAGGTTCATCATTGTTATAGGATAAATCAGACCCATTAAAAATCAAAGGAATAATTTTATCGATAGTAATACTAAATGAATTAAGTATTTTTGCTGAATTAAATGATGGATCGTATAGTAATCCTATCAACAAATGATGAGAGTCATACTCCAAAAGCCCTTCATGATTTGCTATATATTCCGCGTATTTTTCCGATTTTTTTGCATCGTCAGTAATCTCGGAAGAGTTAGAATAATTTTCCGACCGGCTGGGTGAATATATATCATCTTTTTGAAAGCCAAGGTTGTATAAAACATCGAACGCTTTAGAGCCCGGTGTAGACATTATACCTTTCAATAAATGTTCTGTATCTAAAGGTCTTGCTAAACTTTTAGAAAATTTTTTTGCCTCAATAAATATTTTTTCAACATCTTTGCTTCGATTCAACTAGCCACCTCAAATAATCTATTTAATATCTCTAATTATACTATTTGATAATAATATTATCAATACTATGCTAATTAAATAATATCTCGAAAGTTTATTTATGTTGACAAAATTTAGCCTTTGTAATAATATACATTAAGACACTTGCGGGCGTGGCGGAATTGGCAGACGCGTTAGATTCAGGTTCTAATGGTTGCAAGGCTGTGCAGGTTCAAGTCCTGTCGCCCGCACCATTAAAAAAAAGCTCGAGATGTCTTTTTTTGCGGTCGTGGCGGAACTGGCAGACGCGTACGTTTGAGGGGCGTATGGTTACACCGTATGGGTTCAAGTCCCATCGACCGCACCAAACTTATCTTTAATTGCTAATAGGCTATAGTGTCCCACGGTGTCCTATAAAGGGTATGTTGCCGTTGGTGTTCACAATAGTTATTGGCAATAAAATATAGAAATTTAAAGACCTATTATCGAAAGATGATGGGTCTTTTACTTTAGTGGTGATGTGGTTCCGAACTTCAAAAACAATTCATTTAGTGGGGGAGATGTGGTTCCGAACTAAAAAATGTGACGTTCTTGTAAACTTTGAAACTTCTTTTCAATAAAGGGGTAAAAATAAGGATTACAAAATGGTATAATAAACTAAATAAACGCATAGTTTCTAGAAAATAGATGAAAACAGTAAATACCTTCTTATGGTGGAAAGAAACTAAGTATTTTTACAAAAGATTAAATGGGGTGTGTTTAATGAAGAAGAGTCAAACAAAATCTAAAGATAGAATAGCTGATTTTGGGGAAGTTTTCACTGCCGAGCGTGAGGTCAACGCCATGCTTGATTTGGTAAAACATGAAACAGAGCGAATCGAAAGCCGTTTTTTAGAACCAGCTTGTGGTGATGGAAATTTTCTTGCTGAGGTTTTAAGAAGGAAACTTGAAGTAGTTAAAACCAGATATGGGAAAAACCCAGACGATTATGAGCGTTACTCAGTCATATCAATCACTAGTATTTATGGTGTTGAATTACTTGAAGATAATACGATTGAATGTCGTAAGAGATTATATAACATATGGAATGAAGATTACACTAAAACTTGTGGAAAACAAGTTAATGATGAATGCCGTGAAGCAGTTAAATTCATTTTAAGTAAAAACATACTAAATGGAGATGCATTGTCATTAAAACAGGTAAATGGTAATCCTATTATCTTTGCCGAATGGACAGCCCTTAATGGTGTATTACTGAAGAGAAGAGATTATCGACTAGACGAGATGCTAGATGGACATGAAGAACAAATGACCATCTTTATGACAGATTGGGAATACGATGAAGAAATTAAAGCTATGATTCCCAAACCAATAAAAGAGTATCCACCAGTACACTATAAGAAGGTGAATCAATATGAGTGATTTATATTCTAATGCCTATAATCCAGATGTATTATCTTGTTTAGCTAACCTATCAAGTGATGAGGTTTTTACGCCACCACATATTGTTAATCAAATGCTTGATATGTTGCCACAAGCGTTATTTAAAGATAAAAACACTAAATTTCTCGATCCTGCTACTAAGAGTGGTGTCTTTTTAAGAGAAATAGCAAAAAGATTACTCGAAGGTTTAAAAGATGAATTCCCTGATTTACAAGAAAGAATAGACCACATATTTCATAACCAACTATATGGTATTGCAGTAACTGAAATGACATCACTTTTGTCAAGAAGAAGTGTTTATTGTAGTAAGTATCCAAACAGTAAATACTCAATTAGCCTATTTAATAATCCTGAAGGAAATTTGAGATATAAACGAGTCAATCATGTTTGGATAAATGATAAATGCTCTATTTGTGGAGCTAATAAGATGGAGTATGGAAGAGAAGAAAATCTAGAAAACTATGCTTATGAATTTATTCATCAGCCCAACATAAAGGAGTTATTAGACATGAAATTCGATGTAATCATTGGGAATCCCCCTTACCAATTAAGTGATGGAGGTGCAGGTTCTAGTGCGATACCAATTTATCAAAAATTCATACAACAAGCAAAAAAACTAAAGCCGAAATACCTATCTATGATTGTGCCGGCACGTTGGTATTCTGGTGGGAGAGGACTCGATGCATTTAGGAAAGAAATGTTAGAAGATTCAAGAATTAGAGTGATTCATGATTTTCCTAGAGCCTCAGATTGCTTTCCAGGTGTTGAAATTAAAGGTGGCGTTTGCTATTTTTTATGGAATAGGGATCAAAATGGCTTATGTAAAGTGTTCTCACATAATGGTAATGTGATTACTAGTTCATCAGAAAGACCATTACTTGAAGAGGGAATGGAAACATTTATTAGGGACGAAAGACAAATAGATATTCTTCATAAAATAAGAACTCAGAAAGAAAATAGCATTTTATCATTAGTTAGCGCAAATGACCCATTTGGTTATGATGTTAGAGTTGAAAACAGTTACAAGCGAATTAAACCTACATTCGATGTAAAAAGTTTTAATGGGGCAATAAAACTCTATTATTATGGATGGCAGAAGGATGGTGTTGGTTACGTTAGACGTGATAATATACGAAAAGGTTTAGAATTTATTGATTCGTGGAAAGTATATATTTCCAGAGCATATGGAGCAGGTGACGATTTTCCTCATCAAATTCTCAATAAACCCTTTCTGGGTGAAAAAAACTCTGTTTGTACAGAAACGTATACAATGTTTGGACCGTTTATAACAAAAGAATCAGCTGAGAACTTTATTAGTTATGTAAATTCAAGATTTTTTAGATTTTTAGTTTCTATGATTAAAAACACACAAAGTGCTGCAAAAAAAGTATATAGTTTTGTTCCGATGCAAGACTTCAATGTTGAATGGAATGATGATAAATTATACAAAAAATACAACATATCAAATTCAGAAATTGAGTATATTGAGAGCATGATTAGACCAATGAGTTCTGTAGAACAAGACATAGATTAGGTACAATGGGGGTTAACAATTAATGGACTTTTTCCCTTCGAGATCAACCGCAAAGCCGATGATTTATGCATATGAAGAAGACAATCCTCAATATAGAGGACTTCTTAAAGTTGGGTATACAACAATTGATGTTGCCCAAAGAGTTGCTCAACAATATCCAACAAAGAGACCAGATGGCAAAGTTCCATACAAAATAGTATTTGCTGAATCCGCAATGTACTCTGATGGTGGTAGTTTTACAGACCATGATGTCCATAGTGCATTAAAGAAACACAAAATTAAGCATCGTGATGGTGAATGGTTTGAATGCACTGTTGATCAACTAAAAGCAGTATATATTGCAGTAAAGAATAAATCATTTAATTTCGAGATGAGAAAAAATGATTTTCCACTTAGACCTGAACAAGAAGAAGCAGTGACTAAAACTATTGCTTACTTTAAATCCATGGAAGATGAAGGTAGATATAAGACTGCTAAATTTTTGTGGAATGCGAAAATGCGTTTTGGTAAGACGTTTGCTACTTATCAACTAGCCAAAAGAATGGGATTAATGAAAATCCTTGTTTTGACTTTTAAACCTGCGGTTGAAACCGCATGGGACGATGATTTACTGACACATGTTGATTTTGAAGGATGGCAATTTATTAGTAGAAATCAAAATCTAACTTATGAACAAGCTGATAAAAACCGACCTATCGTTTGTTTCGGTTCATTTCAAGACTATTTAGGAACTAACGAAAATGGTGGTATTAAAGCCAAAAATGAATGGGTGCATTCAACAAATTGGGATTTAGTGGTGTTCGATGAATACCATTTTGGTGCATGGCGAGAAAATGCTAAGAAGTTATTTGAATCTGAAGACGAAGATGCTTTTGATTCACTGGATATAGAAAAGTATAAGAAAGAAGAAGCGGATAATGCTTTTAATGAATCTTTCTTACCGATCACAAGTGCAAGATATCTTTATTTATCTGGAACCCCATTTAGAGCTATCAACTCAGGCGAATTTATTGAAGATCAAATATATAACTGGACATACTCAGATGAACAACGGGCAAAAACAAATTGGGTAACACCACCAGATAATCCATATGAAGCACTACCTCGAATGGTTATGATGACCTACAAAATACCTGATAGTATTCGTCAAATTGCTATACAAGGTGAATTCGATGAATTTGATTTAAATGTGTTTTTTACTGCAGAAGGTAAAGGTGAACACGCAAAGTTTAAGTACGAAGAGTATGTTCAAAAATGGTTAGATCTTATAAGAGGTGCCTATTTAGGGACTACAACTGATGATTTAAAATTAGGTGGCAAAAAACCTGAGATGCCGTTTGCAAATACTCAGTTATTATCAATTTTGACTCATACCTTATGGTTTCTTCCGAGCGTGGCATCCTGTTATGCAATGAGAAATTTAATTAAGCAAAAACAAAATGTCTTCTTTCATGACTATAACGTTATAGTTGCTGCAGGAACAAGTGCAGGTATTGGTAAAGACGCTTTAGATCCTGTACTTAAAGCAATGGATGATCCACTTAAAACTAAAACCATTACATTATCATGTGGTAAGTTGACCACTGGAGTTACAGTTAAACCTTGGACTGGTATTTTCATGTTAAGAAATCTATCAAGCCCCGAAACCTATTTTCAGGCAGCATTCAGAGTCCAAAGTCCTTGGGAAATAAATGCTGGTGCAAGTAAGAAAGAAATCATGAAGCGTGAATGCTATGTTTTTGACTTCGCGCTTGATCGAGCACTTAAGCAAATTGCGGATTATAGCTGTCGCTTAGATATTAATGAAGGCAATCCAGAAAAGAAGGTCGCTGAATTTATCAGTTTCTTGCCTGTTATTGCTTATGACGGCAGTACTATGAAGCAAATTAACGCTAGTGAAATATTAGATATTGCAATGGCAGGAACTTCAGCTACTCTACTTGCTAGAAGATTTGAAAGTGCATTATTAGTTAACGTTGATAACGCTACCTTAACCAGACTAATGGCAAATGATCAAGCCATGAGAGCATTGATGAGCATCGAGGGGTTTCGCAGTCTAAATAAAGATATTGAAACCATTATTAACATTTCTGAGTCTGTTAAAAAGGCGAAATCCAAAGGTGAAAAATTAACGCCAAAAGAAAAGTTGCAATTATCAGAAGAAGAAAAAGAATACAAATCAAAAAGAAAACTTATTCAGGAAAAACTCATCAAGTTTGCAACTAGAATTCCTATTTTTATGTATTTGACTGACTATCGAGAATATAGTTTGAAGGATGTAATTACACAATTAGAACCTGGTTTATTCAAACGAGTCACTGGACTTGATGTAAAGGACTTTGAGTTATTGGTATCACTTGGGGTATTTAACGGTCCACTAATGAATGATGCTGTATACAAGTTTAAACGTTATGAGGATTCTAGTTTGAGTTATACAGGCATAAACAAACATGAGGGTGAAAGAGTTGGTGGATTTGATACTGTTCTAAGCCAAGAAGAATATCGTAAGCTTTATGGCGAGCAACAAAACTCACTTACAAATGTTAATGCAACAAAAAAAGTTGAAACAGTTAAGAATCCAACTAATCAGCAAGAACAGCATAAAGATATAACTAAAACAACAGCAGAAAATACCATCAACAAAATGGAACCTATGGTTTCAACGGAACCACAATCTTTAACAAATGTATCACAAAGTATAAATGAAGTTGAAATTGGACATTTTGTGACACACAAAACATTTGGTCAAGGACTTGTTAAGGCTATTGTTGATGGTAGAATCATTGTGGCTTTTGGCAACTCGGAGAAGATGTTTATGTACCCTGATGCATTTAAAATGGGATATCTTTCTAAAGATAAGAGGTAATTATGGATAATGAAAAATTGATTCAAGGTTATTTATTTGATGTTTTGAATTATTTTAAGAAAAAAAGCGATGCCAAAATTTCAGTTTTTACAGAGAAAAATAAAAAATTTCAGGAGTATATTAATCAATATTATAGATATTATAATGACTATAAGAGCACCATTTCCAATGACTTTTATGCTGCTATTAATGAATATAGAAATAGTTCTTCGAAATTTAATTTAAATCAAGATATTGATTTTCAGTTACTGATTAACACCGATAACATGACTCTTCATATAACAATAGATATTCATATTTTCTTTAGATTGTATAAAATGAAGCACTACACGGAAAAGCAATTGAATAATATTGAAGACATTATCTCATACGATAACAAAGATGGCATTGTTTGGTATCGTGGACAAACGAACACGAATTGGCAATTAGTGCCTTCCTTTTTTAGAAATGCTAAAAATTCCTTCCTATGGTCATGGTCAGAGATCTACAAGGACTATAACTCAAAACCAAGTAAAGTATCATTAATTAATAAGTTGAATGAAGTTGATATAGATACTGCTAGTTTCCCGTATAAGACAGCTGCTTTTATACAGCACTCGATCGGATATAGTCCATTGATTGACTTTACTAGATCACCTGAAGTAGCAATCTCTTTTGCACTATCTAATGGTTCATCAATGGTTAACTATTATGGTGATGATGCTTGTGTATTTGTTTTAGAATTAAATGGTTACAAAATACTTTCTGATTTGAATGAAATTGATAATGTGATGTCATCATCGAAAACACAAGTCTTTAGGAAAAGCGAATTAATCATCAATTTACTATCTAACCAAATGTGGCTTGATTTGATGATAGGTAAAATCAGTAGTACAATCCATTTAATAAATAGACCAACGAACGATAGAATGATGTTTCAAAAAGGGACGTTTATACTTTACGATAACGTGATCATTATTGGTGATGAAGTTTTCATGTCATATAATAAAATAAGTTTTATTGGAAGACATCTAACTAAATATAATATTGATGTTAAGTCAAAAGAAAAACTTTATGAAAAACTTATGATTAAGTACCCTCAATATCATCAAAGGTATTTATTAGATCCATACCTATATTTGGGTGAACCAGACAAATAAAGTGAATTGCGGATTACACTTTCACCCCATTTCCTACAAAGGGGATGTTAAAGGACAAAAGAACACTTTTCTTTCATTGTCCTACACTTTCCCATGGTGTCCTATAAAAGGTATGTTAAAGGACTTTGGGACACTTTTAAGTGTTTTCATCAAAAAGTGCGTGTTTATTTGTTCTTCTATGGCACCAAAAATACCCACCTATTTGGTGGGTATTTTTCATTTAAAAACTAAGTTGTTTTTTAGGTTCTTAAATCATATGAGAATTCTTTTATACATATCCACTTAGCTTAAAAACAACGTGATTTTAATTGATAAAATATTTTACTGCAGAAGAAAACAACTTGTCCAATATATTATAATTTTCTTCTTGCAAATGATATGTCTTCTCAACTGGAGCAAAGAATCCAACGATGTTTCCTTTCGCAGAAGTTACTGCTGCTGCGCCTATACTTGAACCATTTGGATTGCATAAATTGTTTAGAGAAAAATCACCATTAAAGTCTATATAGTTAGCGAAACAATGTTTTTGCCAAAATTGTATTTCATTAGCATTAAACGTTAAGTTCGTATTATCAATCGGAGCAGGGATATTAAATAAATCACCTAAATTTAAATCTTGCATCCACGGCCCATAGTTATTTGATATTCTAACTCTGTATAATATTCCCTTTTCTACTACCCCAGTATTAGGCTTTAAAACATGTGTTTTGTGCTCATTGGTTCCATATGGTAGCAACCCCAATTTAAATAATGTTCTTGTTCCTTCGGCAGTAGATAAAATTAAGCCCTCATTTTTTAACAATAGTTCATTCAGTGCATCCAATATGCTTGGCTGGCTTATTAATGAATATAAGTAATCTTCTTTGTATTTATCTGAAGAGATATTTTCGCCACAAATAATGACTATATTAGCTTTTGAAATATCGTATCTTATACTCTTTAAAAATTCACTGTTGATTTGAGTTTGATAGTTTATGTATTTAGAGTTAAAAAATAATCCATGCTTTTGAGAAATATGTTTGAATACTTCTAAAGAATATTTATCAAACCCTATAACTAATAATTGTGGTTTAATTATGTGTTTATGGAAATTTATAATAGAAAAGTTTTCTTGATTTTTACCCGGTTGAAGAAATAGTTTATTATTTTCAGAATCTAAATAAATCTTATCATATATTTCATTAACTGATATATTGCTATTTCCGGTTTTAATTAAACCACTATTGTCAAACACTCCTATATAACTACATTCTAGATTATCAAGTTCCCTTACATCATTGACGGATACTAATGCATTACCCGAATTACCGAAAAGAGCATCATTGTCTATTGGGGCAATTGAAATACCATAATTTTCAGTAACGCAAAGATCAATGAGAGTAGAAATTAAAGATTTTTCAATCACTATTGAAGAAGTAATGTTTTTAGAAAGAATTTGAATAGTAATGGAACTACATAATTTGAGGAAGTATTTTGAATCAGGAATATCATGTTCATCCTTCTTAATTTTCAATAAAAATAATTTTTGGCCGGGCAAAAACTTTTCTTTAATCAATATATTATTAGTATAACCTATAGAATAAGCATTTATGATACAAGAAATATTTTCATTAACAAGATCACAGGTTTCAAAAGATAAATTTGGAATAGAAAATGAGATTTGAGTAAATAGAACGGCTAATTCTACTAACAATCTATCATTGTTAGAATCATCTTTGTTACTAATTAACAATAAGATAGCACTTGCAACTTGATGAATTGGGTAACCTTTTAATATCAATTTAAAAACTGATAATATAATAGTATTTACACATCCTGAAAAAGTGTTTTGGGTATATTGATTACTTGCAGTTGAAGCTCCAATAAAAAAACTCTTATCGGAAATAGTTGGATAAAGGGAATGCATGCTTGTAGAGACTAATTGTCTAATCCCTTTATATGGAGAGGATATATTATTGGCATAATAAAAAGAATTATTTATTCTAAATCCAATTAATTCCTTGAAAGCACTAATTTTGTCTTTTATTATATTATTTAAAGATAATGAAGTTAAGTCTTCTGATTTTTTATTATTTTCAGATAAATTACAAACCAATTCTTTATAAAATAATGAATCAATGTCTTTTAACGAAAAATCCAAAATCAAGGAGTCTAGGTTAAAAATTCTTATTCTACTTTTTTTATTAGTTTTTCCTATTTCCTTAACATTAAAGCCTCTTAATGTTATAAATTGAATAATTTCTTCAGATAGGTCGGCTGATATACTAGTAATAAAAGAATTACTTATACCCGAAAAGAAAAAATTTTCAACTGGTTTTTCCAAATCAGGTAACTTGTTTAAAAATATGTCTAAGCCCTCATATAAAGAAAATAAAGAAAAAGGAAATCCATCATTAACCGAAAAAAATTTTATTCCGAATCTAGAGAATAATCCATCCTCTACTAAACTATTAAAATCTTCAGAAAATCTACAATATTCCTTGTCCCCAATGATTAGAAAAATTAACTTTTTTGAGGTCTTAATTGGTTCAAAACCATAGAGATTATCGATACCTAAAGTCATTGAGTTGCAATAGTTCCCATTAAGTCCATTGATTATACTTATATACGTATTTTGGGGCATTATTGATGGATTTATAGATAGATATCTATTTACATCTGTCTTATAGGGTTGTAATTTAGTCAGTAGAGTAAATTGTGGAGACAAACCTATTGAAAAGTTTTTCATTAATGATTTGTACATATTA
>Ga0265294_10008104_pt1 | contig 12333 bp, 11 predicted proteins | sample MunlanPumphouse3_FD_192504 | JGI IMG/M metagenome (GOLD analysis project Ga0265294, IMG submission 192504) | Groundwater microbial communities from a municipal landfill in Southern Ontario, Canada - Pumphouse #3 | ecosystem: Environmental > Aquatic > Deep subsurface > Groundwater | place... | reverse complement strand
TTCGTGGGCGACGTTCAGATCACCACAGACAAGGACGGGTTTCTTTATATCAAGCGAATGCACGTATGAGCGGAATGCAGCGTCCCATTCCAATCGGAGAGGAAGTCGGGTAAGTCCTCTTTGGCTGTTGGGCGTATAACAGCAGACGACGAAAAAATCCGGGTATTCGCACGTGACGGTGCGCCCTTCATTATCCAAAGGATGTCCGATACCATAGGTAACGGACATCGGTTCGTTCTTCGACAGGACGGCGGTCCCTGAATACCCTTTTCTCTCCGCGTCATGGAAAAAGGGATGGTATGATGCGTCGATCATTCCCAATTGGTCGAATTGGAGTTTCGTTTCCTGGAGACAGAACACATCCGCGCCGCTTTGGGCCAAGTACTGGTCAAAGCCCTTCTTCCTCGCCGCCCGAAGGCCGTTGACGTTCCAGCTGAGCAAACGCATCAGTACAGCCTCACTCCGATTTTGTTGGCGGCTTGGTACAGCTCTTCCGGCCAGACAGATGCTTGGACTTCGCCGATGTGTGCCTTGTGCAGCATCAGCATGCAGATTCTGCTTTGTCCGATCCCGCCTCCGATCGTCTGGGGAAAGTCTCCGTTCAAAAGCCGTTTGTGCCAGTATAAGTCCTTTCGTCCCTCACATTCTGTTATTTCAAGTTGGCGAAGCAATGTTTTTTGGTCGACGCGAATGCCCATGGAGGAAAGCTCCAAAGAATCACGCCGCACCGTATCCCAGACGATAATGTCTCCGTTCAGTCCAATGTATCCCTCTTCCGACGGTGTCGACCAGTCGTCATAATCTGGTGCGCGTCCTCCGTGCGTCTTTCCGTTGGCGAGTTTCGCGCCGATGCCGATAAGAAAAATTGCACCGTATTTCCTGGCAAGAAGTTTTTCCCTTTCTTGCGGCGCGAGGTCGGGATATGCTGCAAGGGCGTCTTCCGTATGGATGAATGTGATGGTATCCGGCAACGTGGGGGTACATGATGGATAATTTTCACTGACGAGGAATTCCGTACGTTTGATCACTTGATAAATATCACGTACGATCTCCTTGAGAAAATTGATATTCCTTTGCGAGTCGTCCATCACGCGTTCCCAATCCCATTGATCGACGTAAATCGAATGTATGGCATCGATTTCGTCGTCGGGCCTGATGGCGTTCATATCGGTATAAATACCGGTATTGGGAAGAAAATGAAGATCAGCGAGTTCCATGCGTTTCCATTTCGCGAGACTCTGGACGATTTCCATCCCTCTGTCATTCATGTTGCCGACCGAGAACCTTACGGGGCGTTCGATACCGTTCAAGTCGTCGTTGATGCCTGAGTTGCTCGGAACGAACAACGGACTGGTAATGCGGGACAATCTCAATTCTCCTGAAAGCTCCCGCTCGAAGGTGTCCTTGACAAATTTGATGGCTCGTTCCGTCTGTTTCGAATCGAGCAACGGTTGATAGTCTTTGGGGAAAAATGTTTTCATGGGCGCATCCTCACTGATAGGAAAGTGTAGCCTTTTTGTCATTGATTGAGAAGTGTGATACTATTGGCGGCATGATTCGTGTATGGATGGTCGACATGGGCGGTGTCCTCGCCCGCCACAATGACAAGGAAATGGAACGTGAGATCCTTCATTTTTTGGGTGACGACACGCATCGGTCCTTTGCGGAAATCAATCCTTTGCTGAGTGGCGGATTGCTTGATCGGATGAGTTCGATGGAAATTGATGAAATCTCATTCTGGCAGGAATTTTCGAACCTCAGCGGCCTTGCCGTGCCGGATCTGAACGGCGAATCGCTTTGGGGTAAATTCTTTCATCCCGCGATTGATCCGATTGTGTTGGATTGCGTGAAGCGGGTGAAACGTACGGGAGTGCGTGTCGTTCTTGCGAGTAATACCGAACCGGCACATGTCGGCATTCACCGTATGAGAGGCGACTATGATGTCTTCGATGCGGCCTACACCTCATGCCTGTTGCGGTGCGTTAAACCCGATGTCCGATTTTTTGAAGAGATTATGGTAAGGGAGGCTTCCCAACCAGGGGAGATGTTTTTCACGGATGACAGCCAGAGAAACTGTGATAGTGCGGCTTCATTGGGGATCGGAACCTATCGGTTTACGGATGCTCTCTCTTTGGAAGGAAAACTAACAAAAATGGGAATGCTTGATGCAGTGCAGGACAGAAGATTCGTAACAGTAAGCGATGTAGAAAGATAGTATTGTTAGCAAACATAATTAATTGGAGAAGCATATGACGTATTCAATGCCGGACGATTTCATGTGGGGGTGTGCTACCGCAAGTTATCAGGTCGAAGGGTTTCCTGATCGCGATGGAAAGGAACAAAGCATTTGGGATACCTTCTGCAAGAAGCCGGGGGCGATCCTCACAGGAGAGAACGGGGACGTGGCGTGCGAACAGTACGTACGGTATCCTGAAGATATCCGTTTGATGGCTTCCTTGGGTTTCAAAGCGTATCGTCTGTCGTTTTCATGGCCGAGAATCATTTCCTACGGTAAGGAAAACCAAGCCGGCATCGCGCATTATCGTGCGGTGCTCGATTGCATTCACAAGAACCATATGCAGGCGTACGTGACTCTGTATCATTGGGATCTTCCACAGAGTCTGGAGGATGCCGGAGGTTGGCTCAACAGGGATACGGCTTTTGCGTTTCAAAGATACGCCGAAGTGTGCTTCCGTGAATTTGGGGATCTCGTCGACGGATGGATTACGTTGAACGAACCGTGGTGTTCGGCTTATCTCGGGTATGAAAGTGGGGCCCACGCTCCAGGCAGAAAAGAGCATGGGTATGCGATAGCAGCGCATACGCTTCTTCTCGCGCACGGCCTCGCCGTACAATCTTACAGACGATCGAAACTGACGCAGCCGATCGGCATCGCGTTGAATCCCGCAGTGACGAAGCCTGCGACGGGATCGGAACAGGATGGCATCGCGGCATGGATGGAGGTGGTCACACAGACCGACATTTTTCTCGATCCGCTTATTAAGGGGAAGTATCCGGACGTCCTCTCCGAACAATTCGGGATGCGTTTCCCCGTTCGGGACGGAGACATGGAACTCATAAGTCAGAAACTGGATTTTCTTGGGATCAATTATTACAGCGAGCATACAATCTCCTATGACGAAAAAGCTCCTTATCTGTTCTGCGTCGTCCCAAGTTGGCAGAAGTGCACCGACATCGGCTGGCCGGTGACGCCCTATGGTCTCTTGCATGTTCTTCGGTATTTTTCCAAAAAAGCGCCGGGAACGGAGTTGTTCATTACGGAAAACGGCGCATCGTACGCAACAGGCACCTCTGTAGACGGGCGGGTGCATGACGCGCAAAGGTGCGAATATCTATGTCGACACATCGAAATGTGCCATCAGGCCATTTCAGAAGGGATCCCTTTGAAAGGGTATTTCGTTTGGTCGTTCATGGATAACTTTGAATGGACTTATGGGTATTCACAGCGTTTCGGTGTGGTCTATGTAAATTACCAAACCCAGGAAAGGATTCCGAAAGACAGTGCATTTCTGCTCCGAGATTTTATGCATAACAGTATAGAATATTAACTATTGTTATATGATTAATATATCACTATGATGGCAATTGAGTATAACTAATTTGTCTACGTACGTCGTTTCTGTAGGGGTATATGACTACTTATTTGCAGAAAAGAGACAAGCGATAAAACTATGAATTACAACCATACCGTTATTATATTTAAATTATTAACATATTATATGTATTATTGATTTTTTATATATAATAATTGTATCACTTATATATAAAATAAAGAGTAGCGTCCATGTTCGTGACAAAAAAATTGGTGAGCCGTGAAATCCTGCATATGGGAAAACAGGGAACAAGGTGCGGGAAGGTCGGGACGCCATGTTCCAAGGGTCCATTCGAGTCGGTTCGGGATCGTAATGTTTCGGATTGAATCCAGGGATTCCGAGAAGACGATCGTATGCAAGGAAATCCGTCCCGTTACAAGGCAAAAAGGCGGCAAGTTATTCGTCAGTGAAACGGACGGGTTTTGCCACTGGAAACGAAACGGTGTTTCTCAGTGTCACACGTCATCTTTCTGAATGGATGCAAAGATTTTCATGGGAACGTTGATTTCATGTTTTATGATAAATTGTCATATACCTGAGTATGATAATTAAGCATACATACGAAGAAAGTCATGGCATGGAAGTTGCCAAGATGCGACATGCATAAATAGTTATACGATTATTATATTAAAATATGCATTTATAAGTATCAAAATAAAATGTTAATTATATTTTAAACATTATATTATTATATAATACTTATATATTATAAATATCGTTATTAATAAATAACAATATTTTTATCCGTACTAAGTTGCGGTAAAAAAACACGAGCAAGGGAGAATGTCGCACCTTGCCGATGAAAAAACGAATATGAAAAGTATTATAGGCATAACCGTACGAATAATACATACGAATGCTATTGATATAATGTGAAACAATACTGTTAAAAAATTGAAATTATATTTAAATTATATAGGATGTATATCATACCAACGTAGAGTTCGGTGGGTTCAATAAAATTGTCATTAATACTTGTGGTAAAATCGACTCCGGAGTTATACTGTATGTTACAGGTGTTTTGGATGAGAAAGGCAATAGCATTCCATCTGCAGAAGGGTGGCGTAGGAAAAACTACTATCTCAGGAACGTTGGCGTGCCAGTCCGCTTTGGACGGGTATGAAACGTTGCTGATTGATGTCGACCCGCAGGGGAACGCCTCGTCATGGTTTCTTAAGGATGCGCCGAAATACGAATTGGCGGATGTCATCCAAGGGAAGTGCTATCCGAATGAAGCGATTGTTTCTCTCCAAAGTATTCAAAAACTCTCTCTTCTTCCAACGTTTGGAATCGGCGGTACGTTGAAGAATTATTCGGAAACGAAACTTGCCGAAGAGCCATATGTCCTGCAGGATTTGATTACGGAAATGAAAAAGACGTATGAACACATTATTCTTGATCTTTCCCCCGGCCTGGGAAGACTGGAACGTTCTGCGCTCATCGCGGTTGATGAAGTGATCACTCCCATGACGCCGGAAGTGTTCAGTTTGGATGGTCTGGAAATATTCATTGCCGAACTGAACAAATTAAAGAAAAATCTGAGATCGAACGTACGGCATTCAAGGATCGTGATCAATTCTTTTGACGAACGAATCAAACAGCACCGAGATATTTATGACGCTGCCTGCAAAGGAACGTTTTCAGTATATAGAATTCCTGTTGACCCTCTGTTTAGGAAGGCACAGGAAGCGTCCATGCCTCCGCAGTTGTTCAAGTCCCATGGGAAGGGCTTGAAACCGAAGACTGTTGAGGCGATCAAGGCACTGGATTCCGCGATTTGGAGATAGGGAGAGGAAGAACATGGCGTTGAAACGAAACATTGAACCAGAAGAAACGAATTCTGCGGAAAGTATAAGCGGGCAGAAGGCGAAGCAATTGTTTTCAAGGAAAGAGAACAAGATCCTTACGACGTTCTCCATCGAGCCGTCTTTCAAGGCGGAGCTTGAGGAATTGTTTGCCGATATGGGCTTGGGTTGGGCCGCTGGAATCCGGTTCGCATTGAAGGAATTTTATAAAAAGCATGCGGATCAAGGATAAAAGTACGATAATACCAATATAAAAATAATTTGTTCTGATATTTTTATTATATTATAAAATAATAAAAAATATTAAAAAGAATGGTATTTTATTATAAAATGAAAGTGTTTATGATCAAAAATTCATATGAAAATATGATAAGAATAGTATCGTATTGTGAAGAATGACGATCCCGCCATTCCAATTAGGAGGAATGACGTGCATCATATTCGGGGGATTGATTATCATTTTCAGCGGCATGGCGTATACTAGGGACGATGGATGAAACGACGTGGTGGAAACAATGCGTGGCGTACAAGATAGAGCCGAGAAAGTTTCACGATTCCAATGGTGACGGTATAGGGGACATTGTCGGGATCATATCCCAGTTGCCATATCTGAGGCGCCTTGGAATTGGGTGTATTTGTCTCTCCTCTGTGTTCCCCGGTATGGGATACGGTGACGGAGGCGTGACTGAATACTGTTCCGTGGATCCTTGTCTTGGTTCTATGGCCGATATGGAAGATCTAGTGGATAAAGCGCACGTTGCCGGTATGCATGTGGTTCTGGAGATTCCCATAAGTGATACAAGTGACAGGCACAAATGGTTTTTGGAGAGCAAGAAAGGCGGAACGGGGAATCCTTATTCCTCGTTCTATCTATGGACGGATGTCGCATGCAATTGGATGTCGACGAAATCCGTAACTGTGTTGGAATGGGACAAGAACCGGAAGGCCGCTTCCGTACGCACATTGGGAGTCTCGTTGCCCGATCTCAACTGGAGGGACGGCGGTGTCGTTCAGGCAATATATGATCAGTGCCGGTTCTGGTTGGACAAAGGCATCGACGGACTGGAACTCAGTGACGCGAATTGCATCGTGAAGGACGATGCGTTTCGCGATAATCCCGGGTTGTTCAGACCTTTCCGCATACATTCATACAGGCGACAACTTCATGTGTTTGACCGAAACAGACCCGAGAATCACAAGGAACTGAGACGATTTCACGAGATGGTATCCGTATATCCTCATCGGGTGGTGGCAGGTCGAATCCTTCAGGACGAGCCCGGAGAGCCGGAAATGGCAGGCTCTTATCTGGGAAATCAGCTTGACCTTACGTTCGATGATTCCTTCGCATTCCTGCCTTTCAGCGCAAAGGCTTGGAAGCAATGTGCGCGGCGATGGTACCGGGCCGTTGGGGTGGAAAATTGGCCGGGATGGAAATTCGAGGACCGGTTTCTCCCCCGAAGCATGGATCGTTTCGGAGGGGATGTACGGAAAGCCGGCCTCGCGGCAATGTTTTTGCTCACCCAATTGGGCACGCCGGTTTTGTACTTTGGTGAAGAAAACGGAGCGCGGGACGAAAAGGGTTCGAAAACTTTTCCATCCTGTCTTACGGAACGCGCAAACGAGGATTCGCCGTTGGTTTCCCTGTACGCCTCGCTGATTGCGTTGCGCTCCCGTGACGGGATTCTCCGTACGGGACGAATTCGCTATCTGGATGATTCCCCTTGTGATGTACTTGAATACGTTCGGGAGACTGGGACGGAGCGACGGACGATCGTACTGAATTTCGGAAAACGGCAAAGAACGGTACACGCGGGAAATGGAGAAGTACTTCTCGCGACCTACGGAAAAGTTGCGGTTGCGGGAGGAAAACTCGTGCTCGCCCCCCGCCAAGGTGTGATTCTCAAAGCCTAAATAGCAGATCGTCGTAGCCGGGATAGGGCCAGAGACTTTTGTCGGTAACGTTCTCCAACGCGTCGACCGTCCCCCGCAACGCTTCCATCCTGATGCGTACGTCATCGCGGAATGCTTCAGCCTTTTTGAAGATGTCGTCATTGATGGCTTGCGCCTTCGCTATGCCGAGATGGAGTCGTGCGACTTGTTTGATCGCCCGTTCGAGCAACTCGTTCTTTTGTTTCAGTCGAGCCATCTGTGCCGTGACGTCAAGGCCGAGTTCTTTCTGTTCTTCAATGCTCCGGGCGCACTGCCCGATATCCTTGCAAACGGCGGGGATGATCGCCTTGTTGGTCATCTCGTTCATAACGGACGCCTCGATGTTCACTTGCTTGCTGAATGTATCCAAGTAAAGTTCCTCACGGGAGACTACTTCCTCACGAGTGAACACTCCTTGTCGTTCAAACAAGGAAATGGCTTTCTCGCTGATCATCTCGGGAAGCGCACTTACCGTGTCCTTCAGTTCGGGCAATCCTCGTCGTTTCGCCTCCGCTACCCATTCCGAGCCGTAGCCATTGCCGTTGAAGATGATGCGTTTATGCTGGCTGTAGAATTCTTTGATGATCTTGTGGCATTCCTCTTCTTTGTTCTCCGCTTTCTCCAGTCGGTCAGCGACTTCTTCCAACACGTCGGCCATGGCTGTGTTTATGTAGATATTCGGACCGCTCATCGATTGGGAGGAACCGACCATTCGGAATTCAAATTTATTTCCGGTGAAGGCCAGAGGACTGGTTCTGTTCCGATCGGTGAGATCTTTGGGAAATTGCGGCAACATGGTCACACCGAGCTTCATGCATTGACCGTCCTGCTTCCTGCAGGGCTTGCCTTCGGCGATGTGTTCGAGAATATCGGTCAATTGATCGCCGAGAAAAATACTGATAACGGCAGGCGGCGCTTCCAATCCTCCGAGACGAAAGTCATTGCCTGCGGTCGCCGCACCGCAGCGGATCAACGGCGCATATTCGTCCACCGCCTTGATGAAGGACGTGAGTATAAGAAGGAACTGGACGTTCTCCTCTGCCTTTGATCCGGGGGAGAGCAGGTTGGTTCCGTCGTCGGTGGAGAACGACCAGTTATCATGTTTTCCCGAACCGTTCACTCCTGCGAATGGTTTCTCGTGGAGGAGCGCCACCATGCCGTGCCGAAGAGCGATGCTTTGCAGCACTTCCATCAACAACTGATTGTGGTCTGTGGCGATGTTCGCCGCATCGTATACCACGGCGATCTCGAATTGGTTCGGCGCCGCTTCCATGTGCTGTGTCTTGCTGGATATGCCGAGTTTCCACAGTTCATGGTTCAATTCGGCCATGAAATTCCCTACCTTGTCGTTGATCTGCCCATAGTAATGATCATCCAGCTCCTGCCCTTTCGCAGCAAATGAACCGAGGACGGTCCTGCCGGTCAGGCGGAGATCGGGACGTTGGTCATAGGATGCCTTGTCGACGAGGAAATACTCCTGTTCCGGGCCGATATTGACAATGATCCGTTTCGCTTTTTTCCCGAGTTGATTCAAAACGCGGAGTGTCTGTTTTTCCAACGCGGCGGTCGAGCGGAGAAGCGGAACTTTCTTGTCCAGAGCCGCTCCGGTATAGGAGAAAAACGCAGTGGGGATATAGAGGACGCGTTCCCCTCCGGTCTCCTTGATGAATGCGGGCGACGATGTGTCCCATGCGGTGTAGCCTCTTGCTTCAAACGTGGTTCTCAGACCGCCATTGGGTAGCGATGAAGCATCTCCTTCGCCTCTGATCAATTCTTTGCCGGAAAATTCAAGCAACACCTTTCCCGCTCGCGTCGGAGTGATGAAACTGTCGTGCTTTTCTGCGGTCAGACCGGTAAGCGGCTGGAACCAGTGGCAATAATGGGTTGCGCCTTTCTTCAGCGCCCAATCCTTCATCGCCGCTGCGACCTGTTCGGCCAGAGCGGCGGTCAACTCGGCGTGTCCCCGCTGAACTTCCTTCAGTTGCTTGATTGTCGTCTCCGAGAGGTATCTGGCCATTTCCGGCTCCGTGAAGCAATCGCATCCGTAGACGTCGGACACAGCTGTCTTGGTGTAATCGATCTCGAACATAGCACTTCTCCTGTACGTACGAAAGATGGAACTGGGTATGAAGAAAAAATACTCTGTTGGATGATACTTTGCAAGAGTGGACCGGTTGATCAATTGCCGAGCATGGCAAGCATTTTCTTCAGTTTCTCGTCGAATTCATCTTCGGACAATTCCTTGTCAGGATTTTCTTCGTCGAACAGACGTTCGGGGATTTCCTTGAGAAACCGTGAAGGGACGCAGTCCACTTCCTTGCCGTTTTTCTCTCGTTTCCGACATGAGGAGATGATCAGATTGCGTTTCGCCCTGGTGATTGCGACGTAAAACAGGCGCCGTTCCTCGTCGATGTTGCGGGGATCCTCTTCAAGTGCTTTCCCGCTGGGAACGTACGGCTCCTCGACAGCCGCGAGGAATACCGTATGGAACTCGAGACCTTTGGCCGCGTGCATCGTCATCAGCGCAACTTTTCCCATTCCCGTTTCATCCTCGTCGCCGGAATCCAGCGAAATCTGTGTGAGGAACATTCCGATGGGAGCTCCCGGGTGCCTCTGTTCGAACCTCGCGAGTTTCTTCGTGAAGATTTCGATTCCTTTCATCTGGTACGAAACAATCTTTTCGTTCTCAGGATGTTGCTCAGTCAGGTATTCCTTATATCCGATCTCATCGACGAGCAGGCGGAGTATCTCCGCCTTTCCCCTCGGAACGGCGAATCGTTGGGAATAATCGTCAAGGAGCGCGACGAGGCGGGAGAGTGTCTTTTTCGTGGACTCGGAAATAGATTTATCCTCCGTGACGGCGCATCGGCGCACAGCGTCGATCAAGGGACAGGAAAAGGCATCCGCTACTTTGCGTATCTTCTCGATGGTCACCCGTCCGATACCCCGCGTCGGCGTATTGATGATCCTGAGGAGATTGACGTTGTCCTCCTCGTTGGCGATGCATTTCACATAGGAGAGGATGTCTCGTACTTCCTTGCGATCGAGGAGGTTCGGTCCTCCCGTCACGTTGACCGGTATGTTCTCGATCTCGAGTTTGTCCCCGATAGGAGAAAGAAGACGGTTTGTTCGCACCAGAATCGCAAAGTCGTCATACGTAAGGCTTTTGTCCCCTGACATTTCCCGTCTTATCGTTTCGCAGATTTCCTCCGCTTCGAAGTCTCCGTCGATCGGATGGATGATTCTGATGGACGACCCCCGTTCATTGTCCGTCCAGAGCTTTTTGTCTTTGCGCGCCTTGTTATGAACGATCAAATCGTTCGCCGCCTCAAGGATAACGCCGCTGGAACGGTAGTTTTCCTCCAGTTTGACCTCTTTTCGCTCGGGAAATTCCTGCTCAAACAGCAGAAGGTTCTCGTAGTTCGCTCCGCGCCAACTGTAAATGCTTTGATCATCATCCCCTACGACGCAAAGGTTCCTGCTTTCCTTCGCTAACGTCGAGACGATTCGATACTGGCAGAGCGAGGTGTCCTGGAACTCGTCGACGAGGATGTATCTGTAACGCTCTCTGAGTGCGACGAGCACCTGTGGATTTTCCGTAAAAAGGCGCAGCGGCATGGTAATCAAGTCATCGAAATCGACGGCATTATACGCTTTGAGGAGTTTGTTGTATTCATCGTACATCCGCGCCATCTTGCTTCCGTTCGAAGCGTCGAAGACGGTTCGTTTTGTTTTGATGTCGGAAAACAGTTGGGCTACTTCGTAAAAATCATATCGGTCCGGATCGTCGTCGGCCTCGACCACCATTTCGTGGAGGAGCGCAAGCTTATCGCTCGTATCGTACACGGTGAACGAGTTTTTAAAACCGAGAAACTGGATGTATTGCTTCAGTACACCCATACCGAAACTGTGAAACGTCGTGGTGGTCAGTTTGGGGAGCTTGCTTCCGGTAAGCGTTCTTACCCGTTCACCCATTTCCCGGGCTGCTTTGTTTGTGAACGTCAGGGCGAGAATGGCTGATTCGGGGATTTCGTTTTGCAACAGATTGGCAATCCTGTAGGTGAGCATCCTCGTTTTTCCGCTTCCCGCTCCTGCGATGACAAGAAGAGGCCCGTCAATCTGCGAAGCGGCCTTGCATTGTTCGCTGTTTAGCTCCTTGGAAAGATCAAAATATCGCATCTCAGGTATGCTTGATGAAAACGGAACCCACGCCTTTCCCTCCGGTGCAGATGGCGATGACGATTGCTCCTGCGATGCAGACTCCCAGCATGATATATTTCTGGGCTTTTCGTTTATCGAGGCCGAGGACCCATGCCGCAACGGTTCCCGTCCACGCTCCGGTAACAGGAAGCGGGACGGCAACGAACAGCATCAGGCCGAGATATCCGTACTTTTTGATTTTAGGCGCGACTTTCACTTGTGCTTTGACGAGAAAACGGTCGAACCACCGCCGGTAGACGGGTATCTTGCACAACGTGGCATTGACCCCTTCAAGGAACCACCAGGCAAGGAACGGGACCAAAGCGTTCGCCGCCACGCAGACAGGGGTGATCACATACCACTTGATACCGAGGAAATATCCGTATGGGATGCCTCCCCGAAGCTCGCTGATCGGGACAAGGGACAGAAGTATGCTCCAGAAGAAGGTTTTTACGTCCACACTACACTTCCTTGATGACGATCGCGTCCGCAGGGCATACTTCGTGGCAACAGTAGCAACGAACACAACGTCGCTGGTCGATTACAATACGTTTGTCCTCCAGTGTCAAGGCGTGTGCGGGACAGATCTTGACGCATCGTTGGCAGAGAATGCAGTTTGGAGAGCCGAATTGCGGGGCGGGACGACTTGTCCTGATCGTGTACCTATGGAATGGACGAGTGAGGAACGGAAGCAGCAAATCCCGGAAAAGATGGTTGCCTTCCTCCTGGGGAACCCGTTGAAAATCCCGAATGACAAGCTCGTCGGCATTCGTCCCTTCATAAGT
>Ga0265294_10008103_pt1 | contig 12333 bp, 12 predicted proteins | sample MunlanPumphouse3_FD_192504 | JGI IMG/M metagenome (GOLD analysis project Ga0265294, IMG submission 192504) | Groundwater microbial communities from a municipal landfill in Southern Ontario, Canada - Pumphouse #3 | ecosystem: Environmental > Aquatic > Deep subsurface > Groundwater | place... | reverse complement strand
ATGGAGTTTGCAAGTATATATGCTTCATTGGGAACAAAAGTGTATGTTATTGAAGCCCTTGATGATATTTTATTAAACTTTGACTCTAGCACAATCAAAAGACTAAAGGTTATGTTAAAGAAAAAAGGCATTGAAATCTTTACTAAGACAGTCATTGATTCAATAAGCAAAACTAAAGATAATTATCATTTGTTTTTAAACTCTAAAGGCGAAATTGTATGCGAGAAAATTTTATTAGCAATAGGAAGAAAACCAAATGTGAATTCATTAGATTTAAATAGTGTTGGGATAGAATTTAACCAAGCAGGAATTAAAGTAAATGAGAATTTTCAAACAAATATTGAAAATATTTACGCAATTGGTGATATTAACAATAAAATGATGTTAGCACATGTTGCTAGTGCTCAAGGGAGAATAGCATTAAATCATATTCTAGAAAGGCCTAACAAAATTGATATTAATTTAGTTCCTAAAATTATCTATACTTCTCCAATGGTTGCATCTATTGGATTAAGTGAAGATGAATGTAAGCAAAAAAATATAAATTATAAAAATTATAAATCAATGTATGCTAGAAATGGAAAAGCTTATTTAAGTGGTGAAATAGAGGGAAACATCAAAATAATTGTTGATGAAAACAGTCAAATAATAGGTTGTCAAATAATAGGTGATTATGCAGATATAATTATCCATGAAATGATATTAGCAATAAATAAAAAAATGAGTGTTGAAGAAATGCTTTCAATCATTCATGCACATCCTAGTTTAAGCGAGATAGTATTTGAAGCATTATTAGATATTTAACTTATAATAAGTTTGCAATATTTTCTAATTGTAATATAATTAAAAAGAGGTGATTGTAATGCCTTCGTCGTTGACTCATTATTGGTTTGCCAAAGATGTTGTACACAAAAATAAAGAAGCATTGCCGTTTTTAAAAGAAAAGCAATATAAGTATGTTACATATGTTGGTACACAAGGACCAGATGTTTTATTTTTCTATGGGATGGTTCCCATGCGTAAAAGGGAGAATGCCAAATATGTTCAGCAATATGGAACTAAGCTACATCAACAGGGGATTTCTGATAAATTCTTAAAAATGTTTGATTATGTTAGTTGTGCCAAAATGGATGATAAAAATCACTTATATGCTTATATTTTTGGAGCAATGTTACATTATTGTCTAGATAGAATTGTTCATCCTTATGTTTATTATAAAACGGGATTTGATACCGGAGCAAAAGGAGAACATAATCTTGTAGATCATACACTTTTTGAGTCAATGATTGATACTGAAGTATTAGGTCATTTCAATACAAATCCATATGAAACAAGAAGTTGCAAAGTCATAAGTGCTTCAAAAAACTTTATTCGAGATGTTAGTATAATGTATGCACATCACGAAGAAATAAGTTCTGAAACTTTTTATGATGCATGGCAAGACATGTTAACAGCAGAAAGGTTACTTCTTGATAGACTACATTTTAAAAGAGCATTATTAAGATTGCTTGGCTTAAGATATACAACGCCATATACTTTAGTTCATCGCTATTGTAAAAGTAAAAAGGATAGTATAGATTACTTAAATGTAAGTAAACAAGAGTGGCATAACCCTGCAAATAATCAAGTTCACTATGATAGTTTTTGGGATTTATATGAATTAGCGTTCAAAGATAGTGAAATTATTGTTAAAATAATGCAAGACTTTATTAATGGTAAAGATATTAAAAATGATGTTATTGATTTTTGTAAAGAACAAAACTATAATGGTTTGTTTCTTGGTGAAACTCATAAATATTATAAATCGGTTTATAAAAAAGGAGATTAAAAGATGGGATTTATTAGTTCAAGAGGAAAAATTCATGTTGATGGACATAAGGATTTAACATTACATAGTGAAATTCACGAAATTAAAGATGAAAAAACAATTGGCAAAATTTATATTTCTAAACTTGCTGCAAATGGTAAAGAGATAAAATTTGATGTTGAAGTTGGAGACGAAGTAAAAATGGGTCAAAGAATAGGAGAAAGACAAGGTTTCTATGTTCCAATTTTTGCTCCAGTTTCTGGCAAAATTGTTGATATGGAAAATCGTTATAGTTGTGCTATTGGTAGACCAGTATCGCATCTAATAATTGAAAATGATTTTAAATATACTCCAGCAGAAAAGTTGCCAATACTAGACTATGACAAAGCAACAAAAGAAGAGATAATATCACATATTAAAGAAGCGGGTATTGTTGGACTTGGGGGTGCGGGATTTCCTACATATGTAAAATATGAAAATGTTACTGGAATTAAAACTGTTATTATAAATGCTATTGAATGTGAGCCATATTTAACAACTGATTATCATGCAATAAAGAATTATCTTGAATTATTTGTTAAAGGTGTTAATTTGTTAAAAAGGGCTGCTGGAGCAGATAATGCTATAATTGCTATCAAAAAAGGTAAAGCAGAATTAGTAGCAAAAATAAAAGAAGCCCTCAAAAGTTCTAAAAATATTGAAATTAAAGAGCTTGATGATAAATATCCAATGGGCTGGGAAAGAGTTTTGGTATATGAGATAATGCATAAAGATTATAATATGCTTCCAAGTGAAGTGGGAGTTGTTATTAATAATGCTTCAACAGCAATTGCTGTTGCTGATGCTTTATTAAATGGTAATCCAATAACAAAAAGATTATTAACTGTTTCAGGAAATGCCATAAAAAATCAAGGAATTGCTTTGGTCCCTGTTGGAACACCAGTTTCTGGTATTATTGAGCATTTTGGTGGGTATACAGCAGATCAAGTTGTTTTACTAGTTGGTGGACCAATGGTTGCAAAAGGAATGATGAATGATAGTTTTGTCATTGAAAAACCAGCAGGAGCCTTAACGGTTCTAGTTCATGAGGAAATAAAAGCTAGTCCATGTCTACGTTGTGGAAGGTGCACATTGATGTGTCCAGCATCACTTCAACCTGTTGAAATTAAACTTGCTGTTGAAAGTAAGAACATTGATAGATTAGAGGCATTGAAAGCTAATAGCTGTATTGAATGTGGAACATGTAGTTTAGTTTGCCCTTCAAAAATTGAGGTTACTGAATTTATGAGAAAGGCAAAATTACAACTAAAAATAGCCAAGGCAAGATCAATGCCAAAAAAGAATTAATAAATATTCAATTTTTATAATTGTAAACCATCAAAAAAATAAAAATGTCCAGTAAATTAATAGTAAAATTTATTGACATTTTTAATATATAAATATATAATTACATATGCAAAAGCACAAAAAACGACTCTTATTAAGAACCATGAGATTGAGGGAATCTATGAAGTGGTAGCAACCCTTTTGCAAGAAGGTGCTAAAACCCCAGCGAGTTACAATAGTAATTTGAGCGATAAGAGGAAGTAGATCAATATTTATGACTAACTTCCTTCGGGGAAGTTTTTTGTTGAAACCGGAGGTAGAAAAGAAATGAAATTTGCAAAATTATTTACATCAGAGTCCGTTGGTCCTGGACATCCTGATAAAATTTGTGACCAAGTAAGTGATGCAATATTAGATGCTTGCTTAAAGCAAGATCCATACTCTAGTGTTGCTATTGAATGTTTTACAACTCGTAATCTTTTTATTGTTGGTGGAGAAGTCTCTACTTCTGCAAGAGTTAATTACGAAAAAATAGCTCGTAAAACATTGAAAGATATTGGATATACTGATGAAAAATATGGTATAGACGCTGATAAATGTCAAGTTATGATAGTTGTTAAAGAACAATCAAAAGATATAGCTCAAGGAGTAAAAAATATAAGTAGTAGTAAGGAAATAGGAGCAGGGGATCAAGGCATAATGTTTGGTTATGCTTGTAATGAAACTGCTGCCTATATGCCTTTACCAATTTTTTTGGCACATGAATTAGTAAAGGAAGCAAACTTACAAAGAAAAAATGGTAAATTCAAAAACGCGGGGCCAGACATGAAATCTCAAGTAACTATAGATTATACTGATGATACGCCAAAAGTTGATACTATTTTAATGTCAATTCAGCATGATCAAGAAGCTAATTTTATAGATTTCAAAGAATATATTAAAGAAAATATAATAAAAAAAGTAATTTTAAAATATGAATTAAATATGGATTATAAAGTTTTTATTAATCCAACAGGCAGATTTGTAATTGGGGGTCCAGAAGGAGATACCGGACTTACAGGAAGAAAAATAATTGTTGATACTTATGGAGGATATGCTCGCCATGGCGGGGGAGCTTTTAGTGGGAAAGATTGTACAAAAGTAGATAGAAGTGCTGCCTATATGGCAAGATATATTGCAAAAAACATTGTAGCTTCTAATATTGCTCAAAAATGTGAAATTCAAATTTCTTATGCTATAGGAATTGCTAAACCTATTTCTCTTTCTATAGACACTTTTGGGACTTCAAATTTTTCTGATGAGAAGATTCTTTTAATGATAGAAGAATTATTTGAATTAACTCCATATGGCATTATTAAAACTTTAGGGTTACGTAAACCTATTTTTGCTAAAACCGCAACATTTGGTCATTTTGGAAGACTGGATTTAGATTTACCATGGGAAAAATTAGACAAAGTAGAAAGTATAAAAAAGTATTTAAATATTTTATAAAATATGTTATTTTATACTAGTGTAGTAAGGAGTAAATAGATGAACAAAATTAAGCAAAATAAAACTCCATTTTTTGATGCACTAGTGTCATTTAATAATGAAGGTGTTGTGCCTTTTGATGTGCCTGGACATAAACGGGGAAGACTTGTTAATGAATTTGTTAAAGAGGTTGGCACCAAGACAATGGAATTAGATGCTAATTTGCCTAGAGGATTAGATAATTTAAATAGTCCAACTGGTGTAATAAAAGAATCAAGCAAATTACTTGCTGATGCTTTTGGGGCAGATTATGGCTTTTTTCTTGTTAATGGTTCAACAGTGGGAATATTAGCGATGATATCATCTGTAATAAAGGCTAATGATAAATTGATTTTGCCAAGAAATGTTCATAAATCAGCAATAAGTGGTTTAATAATTTCTGGAGCTGTTCCTATATTTGTTGATCCTGATATTGATGAGGAATTAGGAATTGCCAACGGGGTTAGTTTTGAAAAATATCAAGAAGCAATTTTAAATAATCCTGAGGCTAAGGCAGTTTTTATAATAAATCCTACATATTTTGGTGTTGCTACTGAGGTTAAGAAAATAATTGAACTTGCTCATGAAAATGATATGGCTGTAATAGTTGATGAGGCTCATGGAAGTCATTTTGCTTTTTCAAGATTAATGCCGCGTCACGCTATTTCACTTGGTGCAGACCTTTCAACAGGTTCACTTCATAAAACTGGGGGATCATTGACGCAAAGTTCAATTATGCTTATGAACGAAAATAAATTTGTTACTGCAACTAGAGTAAGATCAATTTTAAGTATGTTGCAATCAACATCACCAAGTTCACTTTTACTTGCCAGTTTAGATGTTGCTCGTAAGGGATTAGCATTATATGGTAGTGATTTGCTTAAAAAAGCTGTTGATCTTTCCCACTATGCTTGTAAACAAATAGGTAAAATTCCTGGTTTAAAAACATATGATGATGTTTATTTTAAAAATAATGGCTGTTATAAGCATGATTGTACAAAATTAATTGTAAATGTTACTGGTCTTGGCTTGACAGGATTTGATATATATAAAATAATGAAAGATGATTACCACATTCAATTAGAATTAGCAGAAAGTTACGTTGTTCTTGCTGTTGTTAGTATTGGAACAACTCAAGAAGATATTGAAAAGCTAATTGAGGCATTTAAAGATATCTCTTCTACTTATTATGGGAAGATTATTCACAAATCAAACTTTAAATATAAATATTTGGTTCCAAAGCATCGTTTTAGACCTAGAGATGCTTATAATGCTCCAAAAAGATTTGTGCGATATAAAGATGCTGTTGGCCAAATAGCAGCAGAAGCCATAATGGCCTACCCTCCAGGAATTCCACTTGTAATACCAGGAGAAGAAATTTCAAAAGATATGCTTAAAGCGATGTATAATTATAGAAAAGAAGGCTCAACTTTAATTAGTCAATTATCAAATGGTTATATTGAAGTAATTGCTAAAGAATTATGGGACAAAGGAGATGAGGTTAATGAAATTTAAAAAAGTAGATTTATCCTTTCAAAGCTGTACTAGTGAATATAAAGATGCAGATGTTGTAATATTTTCTTCACCAATGGATGCTACTACAAGTTTCCGCCCAGGAACTAGATTTGCAGGTAATGCAATAAGGGTGGACTCTTTTGGCGTTGAATGGTATTCACCATATCTCGATATGGATTTAAAAGATTATAATACTTGTGATATTGGAGATTTAGATTTACCAATAGGTGATGTAGAAAAATCTCTAAAAAAGATTGAAAAAACAGCCTTTACAATTCTTAAAGATAACAAGAAAGTAATGATGGTAGGGGGTGAACATTTAGTCACTCTTCCTGTCATCTCAGCATATGCGAAAAAGTATGATAATTTGCATGTAATTCATCTAGATGCTCATACAGATTTAAGAGATGAATTTTTTGGTAGAAAATTATCGCATGCAACAGTTTTAAGAAGAGTATATGATATTTTAGGGGATAACAAAATTTATCAATTTGGAATAAGAAGCGGAGATAAGAGCGAATTTAAGTGGGCAAGTGAAGGTCACACACACTTACGAAAGTTTGATTTAGTTGGTCTTAAAGAGTGTGTCGACAAACTAGAAAACACTCCAGTTTATATAACAATTGATTTAGATGTTTTAGATCCTTCCGTATTTCCAGGTACTGGTACACCAGAAGCTGGCGGTATTACATATAAAGAGTTACTTGGAGCAATCCAAGAATTTGCAAGGTTAAAGAATATTGTCGGAGCGGATATTGTCGAACTTTCACCAGCATATGATGCAAGTGGTGCATCAACTGCTGTTGCTTGTAAGACTTTAAGAGAAATGGTTTTGCTTTTACATAAGTAGCTATTTCTATATATTAAAAGGAGGAGAATTTAATGCAATTTCGAATGAGCCCTAGTCCTTATCAAAGAGGTAAGCGTACAACGACACAAATTATGCTTGAACTTACTGCGGTTTTAGCAGTGGTATGGCTAGTCTCAATTATCATGAACTTTATTAATTTAGGAAGTTCATATGGAGTTAAAACAATATTGATAGGGGTTGTATCAATATTGGCTTCTCTTGTGGTTGATGTTATAGCAGCATTAGCCTACAAGAAAAAGGGTTTTAAGGAAATAAGAGATTATGTAATTAACTCATATAGTTATGTAACAGCCTTAATATTTGCCCTTACTTTACCCCTTGGTGTAACTTATTTTGCTGTTATAACAGGGAGTATGTTTGCTACTTTTTTTGGTAAAGTAGTATTTGGAGGTTTTGGGTACAATATTGTTAATCCAGCAGGAATAGGTAGAATTTTTGTTACAGTTTCTTTTGCTATGGCAGTACCAAACATTCCAGGATTTATTGATGCAACAACAGGTGCTACTGTTACCACAGGCATTAATTGGATAACAGGACAATTGTCTGGCAATTGGTCAATGGCAGATTTATTTTTAGGTAATTATCTTGGAGCAATAGGAGAAACTTCAACATTAGTTTTGCTTATTGCTGGTTTATATATGATAATAAGAAATCTATGTGATTATCGAAGCATGGTGTCATACTTAGGTGGAGTATTTATTATAACTTTCTTTTTAGGGTTAATGATGAAAGTTACTAATCCATTAGATTATGCTGTTATTCACTTGTTAACGGGCGGTTTGGCTTTTGGAGCAGTTTTCATGATAACTGATCCTGTAACGGCTCCTACTTCACCACTAGGTAAAGTAATTTATGGATTAGGAGCAGCATTTTTGACAGTATTAATTAGAGCTAATGGTTCATTACCAGAAGGTGTTGTTTTTTCGATTGTGTTAATGAACTTGATTGTTCCGCTTCTTGATAATGCGATTAAAGGAAAGACAATTGATAATCTAACAAAAAGAGGAATTATTGTAGCGGCAATAATTATTGTTGCAGTCTTATTAAATTATGGAGTAGTTTTATTAGGGGGTGCTTTATAATATGAATAAGTTTATAAAGTATCCATTATTTTTAGGAATAGTTGGTGCTGTTTGTTCGTTTATGTTAGCAGCTGTTTATGGATTTACCTCCCCTATAATTAATGAGCGTTTAAATAATGAAACAAACGCTGCAATTATTGAATTATATCCAAGTGCAACATCAGTAAAAAATGTTTCATCTGATTATAACGGGTTAAAAGAATCTGGAATATCAATTATTTACGAAATAAAATCTGGAAACGATGTTAGTGCATATGGATATCAAGCGGCAACAACAGGTTATGGAGGAACAATAACAAATTTGATTATTGTTAGTGCTTCAGAAAATATTATTGAAGCCTTCAAAAATATTTCTCATACTGAAACAAAAGGAGCAAAATATGGAGATGTTTTATTAAGCAGTCCTGATTTTGCAGCTCAATTTGAAGGTTTGGAATTTGATAAAGTAACAACAGATATTGATTTTGCCGGTGGATCTACAGCAGCAATAACATTAAATGCAGTAAAGCAATGTGTTCAAAATGTTATAAATTATCATCTTACAAATGTTAAAGGTGAAGAAATTATTGAAGTAACTGAACAAGATTTTGCTCATCTTGGATTTGATGGTGCTAGTTTTGTAAGTAAGTTTGATGAATATAAAACTAAAGCAGGAAGTCGAGTAGATAAGGTTTTATCAAATACTGGTATAACAAATTATTATGAAGCTGTTGATGCTAATAATAACGTTGTTGGTTATGCTTATTATTTGAATTATGAATATGAAGCATATGAAAATGGAATTCAAAAGGTAAAAGCTTTATTTGGCTTTGACTCAAGTGGTCAAAATACAGTTTTATGGGTAAAAGAATCAAATGATTCATTTATGGGGGCACCATATTATGATAGAGAAAATAAACCGATTGGGACAACATTGGTTGATTCTGTTTGGTTAGAGCAATTTAATGATAAAGATATCAATATTTTGCTACAAGATTTTTTAATAAGTGAAGATTGGGATGATATTCCATTAGATAAAGAAGTTGGTTTGACAAAAACCACAGAAACTTTAGCAAGTTATGTAAAATGGATATTATATTATCATAATAGTTTTGAATTAGGAGGTTTTAAATAATGGAAAAGGTTAAAAAAAGTACTATTTTCAAAGATGGTGTAATTGGAGCAAACCCTGTTCTTGTTTCACTCTTGGGTCTTTGTCCTGCATTAGCTATTACTACAAGTATTGATAATGCAATAGGTATGACTTTTGCTGTTTTAATTGTTTTATTACTTTCTAATGTTTCAATATCTTTACTTAGAAAAATAATACCAGATGAGATAAGAATTCCAGTTTTTATAATTCTTATTGCCTCATTTACAAGCTGTGTAGACTTTCTGATGCACGCTTTTACACCGACATTATATGAATCTCTAGGTGTATTTATTCCACTTATTGTTGTTAATTGTTTAATACTTGGAAGAGCAGAAGCATTTGCTAGTAAAAATAGTGTTGGTAACTCAATAATTGATGCTATTGGAATGGCATTAGGTTATGGTGTGGCTTTGTTTATTATAAGTTTTGTTCGTGAAGTATTAACAAGTCAGTCACTAACTCTATCAAATCCTTTTGACACCACTCAATCGGTTACCTTACATTTAATTGATAGTTTAAAAATAAGTTTATTTGGAGAAAGTAGTGGGGCATTTATTGCTCTTGCTCTTGTAATTGCCGTTATAACAGCAATTAAATTACATAAAGAAGACAAAAAAAGTGCTTTAACTAGCAAGCAGGGAGGTAAATAATTATGAAAGATTTAATAATTTTGGCATTTAGTTTCATATTTATTAATAATGTTTTACTTTCACAATTTTTAGGAATATGTTCTTTTATTGGAGTATCAAAAAAGCGTTCTTCAGCTTTAGGAATGTCGCTTTCTGTAATACTTGTAACATTATTAGCCGCAATTATATCTTGGGTAATATATAATTTAATATTGGTAAAATTAGAAATTACATATCTATATCTAATTGCCTTTATTTTAGTAATTGCCTCATTAGTTCAACTATTAGAAATGGTATTAAAAAAGTATCTTCCATCATTATATAAGTCTTTAGGTATTTATTTGCCACTTATAACAACAAATTGTGCTATTTTGGGTGTGGCTGTTACTGGAAATACAAAGGCTGGTTATGGTTTTGGTGAGATGATTGTTTATGCTTTGGCTATAGGAATTGGTTATTTGATAGTAATGTATTTATTTTCTGCAATTCGTGAAAAAATTGAAAATGCACCAATACCTAGAGCATTTAAAGGAGTATCAATAGCTTTAATTGTTGCTGGATTTATGGCATTAGCATTTAAAGGTTTAATTGGAGTAATTTAAAATGGAATTACTATGGGCTCTATTGGTTTTAGTTGGACTTATTGGGATATTTATTGTAAGTTATTTGCTAAATAAGAACACTAAAAAACCAGAGGGGTGTGAAAATTTAAATGCAGAATGTGGATCGTGCCCTATTCATACATGTGTTAATAGTAAGAAAGCACAAGAGGAGGATAAAAAATGAATTGGATTAATATATTAATTGGAACAGGAACTTTAGCTGTTATTGCTCTAGTTCTTGGAGTAGTTTTGGCTTTAGCTAGTAAGTACTTAAAAGCAAAAAACGAAGATAATAGAATTGCTGAGGTTACATCTATGTTACCTGGATATAATTGTGGTAGTTGTGGATACGCTGGTTGCAATGCTTTTGCCAATGCTCTTGTTAATAAGGAAGCTAATACAGTAAGTTTATGCAAACCATCAAAACAAGATGCACGTGATAAAATATCATCATACCTTGCCTCTACTCCCGGACCAGATGGAGAGACAATTACAGTAAAATCATAAGCATTTAAAAATAGGGAATTCCCTATTTTTTTATTAAATATACTAAGTTTTTTAAAGTGTATTGAAAGGAAATAACATATTGACTAGAAAACATATGTAAGATAAAATTAAAGTACCAAGTTTTTGAAAGGGGAAATAATATGCTAAAAAAGACAATGGTTATTTTGAGCACTCTTGCAATAATGAGTGTTAGTTTGGTTGGGTGCGCAAAATCAGATGCCGATTTAGAAAACGAAGGCTGGGTTAAGAATCCACTAGACAATGGATATGTGCTTAATCCTGCAGATAATGGTTGGGTTTTAAATCCATTGGATAATGGATATGAATTTGAACAAGAAGCATTACCAAGTGCTAGAGATTTGACAAAAGTTGTTAATGAAGTAACATGTACAGCAAATAATTATGCTGCTGGTTGCTCAAGTATTGATTATACCAATTTGCATGAATATGTTGGTCGCGATGATGTATACTATTTTGATGTTAGAGACTATAAATCATATGGTAATTCTCATTTGCGTGGTTTTGAAGTAGTTCCATATTTTGATTACATTGCTCCAGCTGGAACATGGTCAACTCAACTATTTTCAAAAGAAACTGATGGTACTTATACAGCAAAATATGAAGAATCTCTTGCTATTTTGAAGGCTTTATTCCCACAAGATAAAGCATTGTTTATCATGTGTCAATCTGGAGCTAGAGTGGCACAACTGATGACATTACTTGATCAACAAGGATATGATATGACAAAAGTTTATAATATTGGAGGAATGAATAATTACAAATCATCTGATGATAATTATAAAAATTTAATTTCTTCTGGTAATGGAGCAATTTTGAATACTCCAGGTGGCATGGATGTCACAAAATTGACGCCAATTGCTTAGTTTTCAAAAAGATATTTGCAAAAAGGAGATAAATTCTCCTTTTTGTTTGCTCAAAAAGTAATATTTTCCTTTAAAATAAAAGGAAATAATTTTAGTTAAGATTAATATTTATTCTATTGACTACTTACGTAGTAAGTGATAAAATTGTTTCGAAGATATTATCAAAGGCAAAATATAGGCAACTATATGACGCAAAACTAAAGGGTCCTAAAAAGGATAGCCAGTTGCTAGTATCTAACGCGCGTAAGTGTTAGAACACTAGGGTATTATCAAAGGCAAAATATAGGTAACTATATGACGCAAAACTAAAGGGTCCTAAAAAGGATAGCCAGTTGCATAATTATTGATTATGTGTGTAACACATGATTATATCAAAGGCAAAACACAAGCAATTGTGTGACGCAAAGCTATAGGGTCTTTAAAACAAGACAGCCAGTTACTATTATCGGCGCGATAATAGTTTTTTTGT
>Ga0265294_10008100_pt1 | contig 12336 bp, 21 predicted proteins | sample MunlanPumphouse3_FD_192504 | JGI IMG/M metagenome (GOLD analysis project Ga0265294, IMG submission 192504) | Groundwater microbial communities from a municipal landfill in Southern Ontario, Canada - Pumphouse #3 | ecosystem: Environmental > Aquatic > Deep subsurface > Groundwater | place... | reverse complement strand
GTAAAAAGACCACAACGATGTAGGTAAAAAGACCACAACGATGTAGGTAAAAAGACCACAACGATGTAGGTAAAAAGACCACAACGATGTAGGTAAAAATATTATCTTAAAATCAGTTGTTCCGCTGACTGATTTTAAGATAACGATATGCTATCTTAATCGTGCTTGCGAGCCTGTGACCGGGCGACCAGATACTGAAGCGTTCGGGATTCTGGTGAAACGAACCGTTACGTGCCAAAAAGCCTTTTAATGTGACCTAAGTTTTAATGGTTAAAAATCAGGTCAGTGTGTACAGGATGCGAAAGTTTTCTGAGGGGTTGGCTCCCAAATTAATAAAGCCAGGCCGGGTGGATGGGGTATACCCGAAAATAAACCGCGACGATAACAGCAAGCACGATTAAACGCAGACATAAATAAATGCTAAGATGTAGCCGCCCATAGTGGGCACACTACGGTCTATGATAACCTTTTGTTAATAAACTATTGGAGTAAAAAAACATGAGCAACAATTTACCAGCAATACGCAAAACGATTACCGGTGCCGGAATGCAGGCAATGATTAAGCAGCGCATAGGTGAAAAGGCTGGGGTGTTCACCACTTCTCTGCTTGATTTGATCGGGGATAACACTTCCCTGCAAAACTGCGATATTAATATGATCATTAAAGAGGCAATCAAGGCCCCAGCCCTGGACCTGCCCATAAACAACAACCTTGGTTTCGCGTATATCATACCATACGGGAATAAGCCTCAATTTATCATGGGATACAAAGGGTTCATTCAACTGGCAATCCGAACTGGTCAGTACAAACACCTGAACGCCGACGCCGTGTATGATGGAGAAGAAATCATTGTTGATAAAATCCGTGGTACCATGGAAGTAACAGGAATACCAAAGTCCGAAAAAGTCGTCGGATACTTCGCATACATGGAGCTGATAAACGGCTTTGAAAAAGCTATTTTCTGGACCAAAGAGCAGGTCACGGCCCATGGAAAGAAATTTTCAAAAACATTCAACACCGGTCCATGGAAGTCTGACTTTGATGCAATGGCAAAAAAGACAATACTCAAAAGTCTTATAAGCAAATACGGCCCGCTTTCAATTGAAATGACCAGCGCACTAAGCTCTGATACAGCAGACTTCAAGGGGCACGACGCCATGGCACAGGAAGAAATATATACAAACGCAAAGGAGTACATCGACATCACGCCCGGGGACCAGGCCCCAAAGGGGGGGCCCGGGCCGGACGGTATGACCGAAGCTGAGAAATCCGAAGTACTGGCCCAGGAACGTGCCGACGCGGAAGAACAGATGCATGATGGGCCGGATTTTTAATTATTTATAATTCTAAACGTGCGCGATAGGGAGGCCACCCGAAAACCGGTTCCCTTACCCGGACCTCGCGCACACATACAGTAAGGAGCCTAAAGGAGGCTATGATGCATAACAAACTAAAGATTAAGCCAGGGCAAAGATACGGAAGATTAACCGTGTTATATGAAGTTGATAAATATGATCAAAGGCGACGTTGTTTGTGTAAATGCGACTGCGGGAACACTGTTACTGTTCGTATAGGATATTTAAAATCTGGCCATACAAAAAGCTGTGGTTGCCTTAGAGTATTATCTGGAAAATCTAAAAAGACTCATGGTTGTAGCAGAACAAAACTCTATATAGCGTGGGCATCTATGCTTAATAGATGCAGAAATAAAACAAATTCAAGTTTTAAAAATTATGGAGGAAGAGGTATTGAAGTTTGTCAGGAGTGGAGTGATTTTGAAGTTTTTAAAACTTGGGCAATATCAAGCGGTTATAAAACAGGCCTTTCTATTGAGCGTATAGATAACAATTCAGGTTACAACCCATCAAATTGCAAGTTTGCCGGAAGGCTTGAGCAGGCGAATAATAAGCGGAATGTTAAGCGGTATCTTTTCAATGGGCAACACCTCACGATATCAGAGTGGGCCAGAAAAACAGGGATAAACCATGGGACATTAGAAAGCAGAATTCGAGCTGGTTGGCCCATAAAAAAGGCTTTAACAATGAGAGTACGGACTAAAAAATGATTGAGTTCAAATCATATTTTTCAGGCAGCACAGGCAACTTTAATACCTGCACTGACGGGTTCACAACTATCGCTATTGACTTTGGTGTGCCATTCCGGCAGGCGCAAAAAGCCATTGATTACAAAGTCACGGCACTGGACGGAATTTTGTCTTCTCATCTCCATTTTGATCATTGTCAAGGAGTCCCAAAAGCTATAACGGCAGGAGTTAATTGTTACGCCACAGATGGTGTTTTTAAGCACTTAGGTGTTCACGAATCACACAGGGCGCACAAGATAGTGGAACTCAAGCAATTCAGAATAAATACACTGACAATTCTGCCTTTCCCATTGGAGCATGATGTTCCGAACGTAGGTTTTTTGATTCAAAGCGACCATGGCGGTAAGCTGGTCTACATTACAGACACTTTTTATTGCAAGTTCATTTTTAAAACTGTGGATATTATTGCCATAGAGGCCAATTACCAAAAGTCGATCCTGGATGAAAATATAGCGTCTGGGCTTGTCCCTGGATCGCTCCGTAACCGGATTATCAAGAGCCACTTTGAAATCGAAAACGTTAAGGCGTTTCTGGGGGCCTGTGACCTCTCCCGATGCCGGGAGATTCATTTGATACATATCAGTAGCACGAACGGGGCACCGGCAGGCTTTGTTGATGAAATACGGGCCATGACAGGGATACCAACATACGCCAACGGTAAACGAAAGGAATTTTATTATGGAAAGTTTTAACGAAGATGCAGTTATGAAATTAAGGTCAGAAATTGAATTGACTTTTAGGGATTTCATGATTGATTCAGCGAAACCTACGGTTAAGGCAGAGGGAGTACAGAAAATGGATTGTTTGAAGATAGTAAAAAACTATCTCTATGAGAACGGTTTTGACGGCCTACAAAATGACGCTGAATGCGGGTGCGATATTCATGACCTTGTACCGTGTGGGAACGATTTTTCACGATGCAAGCCTGGTTATAAATTGGTTCCTCCGGAAGGAACAGACTGCGAATTTGATTTCTACATCTGCCAGAGCAAGGATGATAGACCGTGGGAGACTGAGTAAAGCTAACGTTTGAGCTAACCGGCACAGCGCAAGGAGGAAAAATAAAATGAAAGCGAATGCTGAACACTTTTTTAAGGCGTTTGAACATTGCCTGAAGTCTAAATTTAGCAGACAGCAGGCAATGGTAATGAGCCGTGGATTTTCGCGTAGAGGATTGGTTGATGCAAGCGAAGGGTGCAGCCATTACGCGCTGATGATGCTTGCAGGATAACGATTGAAGTAAGCGGGCGGCGCTGTTTGCAGTCCGCTTGGCTGACTGGTTATGATAACCAATTCACAAGGAGGATCTTATGGAAAAAGGAAAACTCAAAATAGAGGATTTGAAGCTACTTTATAACGCACAGCCTCTCTCGCAATATTTACACGAACCGCTATTCAAAACTCTGGATGGTGATGATGTATGGTGCGGAGATTCAGTCTCATTTTACATCCACGGGGAACACCTGCCCCATAATGGAACAATCAGCAACCTTAACGGGCTGAGAGTTGATTGCTTTAACACCTTTTTGAATAAATGGGAGTATTATGAACTTGAAGCATAACGCCAAGCTAAGCGGCCGCGCTGTTGCCGTGTCAAGCTTGAGCGTATTGTTATGTTATCTCAGGAGAGAAAAGATGAACGTATATATAACTTATGAAAAAGATGGATATGGCGGCGACCAGGTAGAACACGTGTTCCTTGATGAAGCCATGGCACAAGATTTTGTTATTGATAGCAGGTTCAAAGGCAATGCGTATTTTGATGGTATGCAAAAACATGAGCTGGAAGAACATGCTTCAGAATTAATAACTGAGCATGAGGTTGTTGAGTAACATAACGTGAAATTCATGGAGTAAAAACAGATGACAATGTATAAGAATTCACCCAACAAGGAGATATACAAATGAACATAAAAAAAGCAATATCAGCAGGGATCGTAGCGGCTATGATATCCGGGTCAGCAATGGCAGATACAGACTCAAAAAAGATATCATTTTGCACAGACCTGTCAAAGACGGCTGGCAAAATCATGAGCATGAGGCAACGAGGGTTCCCAATGTCAAAATTGATGGAAGTTTCACAAAAGCATGGAAATCTCTATGTGCATATTGTGAAAACTGCATACGCAACGCCGAGGCGCTACGCAGACGATAATATCCAAATAGAGATAGAAAATTTCGAGAATGATATATTTTCGGAGTGCCTAAAATATACACCAAACAAATGACATGAACCAGGCTCCCCAACACCTGGGCGGACCTCCTGAAAAAATGCCGCAGAACGCGCCTGCCGATCCGGTTTTTAAAAAAGAGCGGGTTGGGTTAAACACAATTAAAAAACAATGAATCTAAGATTTGACATAAAATCAGGGCAGATAGTAGACAAAGCAGCTCTTTGGAAATCAGTTAAGAGCTGCTTCGCAAACTTGTCAGGAGACGGACGGTATATCTGGAAGATGCCGGAAAAGGAAAGGCATATCCGGTCAATACAGCAAAATAAGTATTATTGGTCTGTTGTCTGCAAATTGATATCAGATCATACCGGATACACCAGAGACGAGATTCACCAGATACTTGCCGAACAGTTCTTGTCTTATGAAAAAGACGGCAGGTCGTTCGTTCAATCAACAACGAAGTTAAAGACGACAGAATTTGAAGCTTACATGGAAGATTGCCGGCGGTGGGCATCGGTTGAACTGCAAGTATATATCCCGCTCCCGAACGAAGACAATTCAAATTATTTTTATGAAATGAAGGATGGCAAATGATTCAGAAAACAAAGCCAATAAGAGACGAAAAGTACCTTGCCTGGATCCGGACTCAGCCGTGCGTTGTGTGCGGAGCAGGGCCATGCCAGGCAGCTCACCAGCGGTTGCTGTCTGGGAATATGGGATCGAAGCCGGACGATTACCATACGCTTCCGAATTGCCAAACCTGTCACAGGGAAGAACACAGTAAAGGCGTTGTGACTATGTGGAACGAGAGGTATTGGCGCAAGTTCAAAGATAAGCACGAACTCCGCGAGTTTTTGGGCTATCTGTGCAATCAATTCAAAGCCAGGTATGATAAGCTCTAAAAAAAGAAGCGCCGGGCGAATTGGCCAGGCCCGGCGCTTGGAGGATAACGATATGGAAAACAATGCGTAATATAACAGCGTTTTTAATTTGGCACAAGAGTTTTTTTACACGTTAAAAATCAGCGGCCAGCCACCGGACCATGGCTGAAACAACGCGCTTATTCTGGTCCGCTGGAGCTAATTGTTATGAAAATTTTGCATGTTGGATGTAGTCCACTGACAGGGGCAATCTTTGCCGGAAAAATTCTCAAAGACGGGCGAACATGGGCCGCAGGAAAAGAAGACGTGACTATTGAAGCACTTGTTGCGGTGGCACAGCATGTTGTCAATTTTGGTAAGCCGGTTGAAATAAGCCGAGCTGATGGCACCGGCGTCGAATACAGAATCACAGTCGAGCATGTAAAAGCATAACAAGAGTTTTTTTAATGCAGGCTTATATTTCCATGGAGTTAGCAAATGTCACAACAAATTACAAAAATACTTTGCATCGACCCTGGGCCGGTTTCCTCAGGTGTTGTAGTTTTCGATGGCACGACGGTCCTTGAATCTTACCCGGAATATGATAATGAAGATTTGCTTGAATCAATATGTTTTGAGGATTATTCGACAAATAGGATAGTTATAGAATGGATCAGTAGCTATGGTATGCCTGTTGGAAGGGATATTTTCGAGACATGCCTTTGGGTAGGTCGGTTTATAGAGAGATTCTATGGTCCGCATGAATTGATTTATCGCCGCGACGTAAAGCTTACTCTATGCAATAATATGAGGGCGAAAGATGCAAATATCAGGCAGGCTATCTTAGATCGTTTCCCCGCAACAGGTGGCGGGAAAACTCCTCAAATCGGGACTAAAAATAAGCCCGGGCCGTTATATGGAATATCAAAACATGCGTGGGCTGCGCTGGCTCTTGGGTTGACTTGGTTCGAGCAAAATAAAGGTATTGATGCATAATCTCTCTTAACTCAACGCCCATGCCGACTATTGGCATGGGTGTTTTTTTTGGGATAGGGTAGATAATTAGTTATCGTATTTAAATAATGGATGATGTTATGATAGATGTAAAAAAAGACAAAACAAAGGGTATGCGGGCTGTTAGAGAGATGAACAAAGCCCGTGTAAAAAAATATTGGATTAAAAACACTGATGCGACCGGGGTTGAGATTTCTAAGGCTTTAAATTTATCTCTTGTGACGGTTTATAATCACCTAAAAAAAATAAGATAATCTAATGCTTATAGATTTCTACAGGACAATAGCGACCATCGTTGAGGCTGACGTCTCAAGCAACGCAAAAGCTGTTATGGTGTGCTTAATGAATTACCAAAATCGAAAAACCGGTTATTGTTTCCCGTCAATAGCAACAATATCAGAAGGGGCGGGGATTGGTGTCACTTCAACAAAACGAGCGTTGTCAGAGTTGAAAAATAAAGGGCTTGTCACATGGGAGCCTAAAACACCACCAAGATGCAACGCAAAAGTCAATCATTACAACAACCTATTCATGTGGTCCAAATGCGACCACATGGCGGACCAGACCAGCGACCACATGGCGGACCAGACCAGCGACCAGACCAGCGACCAGACCAGCGACCAGACCAAATACGGCCACGAACCAATAGGAAATACCTTTAACCAAAAAGAAATAACTACCCCCCTACCCCCCAATGGGGAAAATGATCGCTTTGAAGAATTTTGGAATCTGTATTCGAAAAAGAAAGATAAGAAAAAATGTGAGCGGAAATGGAAGAAATTAAAACAGGCTGACAAGGAGAAGATTTTCGAAACTTTGCTTGGCTATATTTCTTCAACACCGGATTCACAGTTCAGGAAAAACCCATACACTTACCTCAACGGCGAGTGTTGGAATGATGAAATAATTCAAAGCAAAGGACAAGCTAATGGAAGAAACTACACAGGAGAAGACAATAGAGATCCAGTCATCCCGAACAACTTCCCAGAATGGGGAGACTGAAGACGTTATCGATCTTTTAATGAAAAAGCAAGCAGAGCTTGAAAAAAAACATCCTCACATTGCAAAAGCTTCTGAAGAAAAAAAAGCGAAAGCGATTGAAGAAGAAAAAAAGCTTAACGAAAAAGGTTTTTGTAAAAAACACGGTGAATACAATCTTTTTTTTAAAACAGGCTTTTTAGACAGAATAATTGGGCCATTCGATTGTCCTTTGTGTAAAAAAGAAAAAGAAGAATTAGACGCTGCCGAAAGGAAAGAAAGACAGCGGACAGAGAAAATGGAACTGGATTTTTTGCGGTCTGGAATACCAAAAAGATATGCAGGGAAGAAACTTGATGATATCGATTGTGAATACCATTCTGACCCCAAAAATATGGCACTTGCCAAAAAGACTGTTAGGATCGTTTCAAAATATATCGAGACCTTCGATGAACGATTTGACAAAGGAACGTCTGGCTTCTTGTCCGGTGCATGCGGCACAGGCAAAACCATGATCGCATGTATTGTTATCGACAGTGTGATTCGTGGTGGTCATTCCGGCCGGTATATAACTGCGTGGAACTTGATTCAGGAAATTAGGAAGGCCTACGGGACAAACGAATCTATACAGGACATGATAAAAGAATTCATACATGTTGATTTTCTTGTCATTGATGAAATAGGAGTCCAGGGCGGCACAAACGACGAGAGGATTTTGCTTTATCAGGTCATTGACGGTCGTTACAATGAAATGAAGCCTACGATATTGATATCAAACTCTAAAGACCCAGTTGCAGATGGATACCTTGACGCGCGAACAGTTGACCGACTACAGGAGAATGGTGGCTTTTCGATATCTTTTGAGGGTGATAGCTATCGTTGTAGAAAACAGAACAGATAAAAACAATCTCCCCAAATTTGGGGAGATCTATAAAGACGGCAAAAATTGTGAATACCCATGCCACAGCTTGCCCTTGGGTTTTAAAAACTATTGCCCTGCTCGATGCAGGCGAACAAGTAAGTGTTACGGTAAAGCATACTTTCACGGCAAGCCGGGGAAGCCGGTTGAATGCCCAGGCCCGACATATCGGGACGACAGAATAAAGTTTTCACACGAGACGACATCGTTTCACCAGGAATCATTTTGAAACTGATTTTAATTATCCAAAAACAAAGGGGTTGGTTATGCACAAAATTAAATGGGACATGGACGGCACAGGGTGTTTTTCAATAACATGCGAATGTATGGTATGTGGACAAACTTTTGAATATGTTTGCCCGAGAGATTATTATACAGACAGTTTCCACAATCACTTTGGGTGTTGCACCCATAGTTGCCTTGAGTATGAATTTGATTATGACGGTTTTAAGGCATCCGGTATCAAAAACAACGATCAAAATTGGAGGATTTGGGTTGAAGAAAAGGCTATGTCTGTATGGCCTCAGTATTCTACGCCAGAAGCTGTTTGGAGCCTACACAAAGAGATGGCTAAAAGCATTGGGATTGAAAGAACTTTAGTTGAATCAGGGTATGATATTGATTTCGCATCAAAGATGGCTTGGGGAAGTCTTGATTGTTAAATAGGCATCATTCATGGATTGAGTTATTGTTTTGGTGCATAGGCTTTGTTTTTGAGCCTTGGCCTATACGGATATATCAGGCGCTTAATTAACAGCGCTTAAATCGAAAATTTTAAAGCAAAGGTATCGCCCGCATGAAAATAAGCGAAATGATAACAGAACTTGAAAAAATCAAAAAAGAACATGGCGATGTTGAAGTATTTGCATGGCCGTATGACGGACAAGGTGTTTTTTACGATCCCAAAGTAGAAGTTCATATCGAGAAAGGTTCTGCGTGGGGAGTAGAAATAAGTGGAGTATGGTCCACTTAAACAAAACGGCCAAAGACACATGCTGCGTTTTCAAGTTTTCTGTTGCCGATGCCATCCACCGGTTGCTGAACTTGATGTCATAAAACTAATTGACATGTTAACGAAATAAGGATAGCATAAATATATGAAAACAAGAACATTCTACCTGACTGACAGGCAAATTGAAGCGTTGGAGTCGCTCGTGAAAGGCACAGACATGGCTATGGCCGAGCATGTTCGACGGGCTATTGATGATTATCTGAAAAAGTTGAAAAAGGAGGAGAATCGCAAGAATGCAGAAGCATAAATACAACATATTCCCGGAAGCAAGTAAAGAAGATTTTGACCTTCTTGTTGGTGACATCCACAAAAATGGTTATGACCTTGACTTCCCGATTATCATCTATCGACAAGGGTAACCGGACGCCGGGCAGTTTCGGCGGTCAGCGTTGACCCGCTGGTTAGCCGATTTTTTGGAGGAATTATGAACAACGCATGTTTGCGAGAAGACAAAAAACGGGGGCTGGCCGTAGTCTTGCGCGGCGAAGGCGTGTCTCCACTCTGCCTCGTTCGGGCGGTGTATGATGGCGGCCTCCAGTGTTGGAAGCCTGATTATCCATTCGGGCTGCATCTATCTGATTTCTTGTCATGGCCGTCGCGGAAAGAAGCTATTCAGTGTGCCAAGGATTTGAGGTGGCCACGAAACATGGTAACAAACCTCGGAACTAGATTCAGTCGCGGTTATGGTTTGCGCTGGAATTTGCAATATCCGTATTTTCTGGCTCCAAACTGGAGCGATGAAAAAGTCAAATCGGTTATCTGTGCGCACATGAGCGAGGCTGAATTGATGTTGCGCGAAATTTACGACGAGCCTGTTTGTGCAGGCTAACAAGCAAATGCACTTGACGCCCCATGGTGCGGCGCAAGGGACTTATACATCATTGATCATAACATAAACAGGAAACTAAATTTTCCTGAATTAAAACCTGTATGGAGATAAACTATGCGTTTAGGTATAAACCTTTCTATTGATGTCACTAAGCTCGACAAATCTCGTTTTTATAAAGGCAAAAAAGGCACATACGCAAAGCTGACGTGTTTCGTGGATACAGAAGAGACAAGCCAATACGGCGACAACGGCACGATAACGCAAGAAGTATCGAAGGAGGACCGGGAGAACGGCGTTAAGCTCCCGATCCTGGGGAACGCTAAAGTTTTTTGGAAAGACGGGCAATCTGGGCAGCAAAGTCAAGTCAGACAACCGCAGCAAAATAATCAGAACAACGGGTATGATGACGTGCCGGACAGTATTCCCTTTTAGGTATTGACAAACATGATGTTAAAGTATAAATAAAATCATTGTTTGTTTTACTTGTAGATAAACCAACAAAAAAAGGGAAATCGTTATGAAAGCAGGAAGAGGCGAATATAAGAAGGAAATCGCAAGAAAGAACCGTAATATAATCAGGGCATGGCTGGAGAAGAATCCGGAGGGAACTTTAACTCAGTGCAAGAAAGACACGGGGTTTTCTTACATTACTATCAGAAAGCATGTTGACGCAATCAAACAGGAATAGCCACCAGCCAGCCAGTAAGAGCTGAATGACATGGGGGCTACCGTCCGCGCAGCTCCTTTTTTTAATTTTAACAAAAGGATTCGTGTGAAACAGAAAGTAAGTCAACTACCCCTCCTGAATCAAAGATTCAGAAGGGGCTTGTAAAAGCCCAAGTTGACTAGCCTCAGTCTCTTTATTAGGGACTACGTTCGGCAGGATGTAGATACCTTTGGATGTAATCGCCAGTCCGAAGCTCTGTCGTGGCTCTGTAAAAGCTCTGTGAGGAAGGAGCGGTCAACCACGTTGTGAAGCCTGCTGAACATTGGCGAGGCGAACCTTACCCCTCTTTGGAGGGTGTGCATAACTGAAAGGTTTTTTTTGAAAGTGTATGTCAAATCACAATCAGGTAAATGGCTGATGCCGACAAATCCGGCAAATGCCAGAATTTTGCTCAAGCAGGGCAAGGCAAAGGTGATTCAAAGAACACCCTTTGCAATTCACTTGCTTTATGAGACCACCGAGCATATTCAGCCGATAACCGTTGGGCTTGATGACGGAGGGATCAATATCGGGATTGCAGCGGTTTCAAACGGCAAGGTTTTATTTCAACAGGAAGTTGTTTTACGTTCGGACGTCAAGTCAAAACTGGATACCCGGAGGCAATACCGTAAATCCAGAAGAAACCGCAAAACAAGGTATCGAAAGTCAAGATTTCTGAACAGAAAGTCATCCATTCCCACATGCAAGGTGTGTGGCGGGAATGCCCCGGCATCTCAGGTGATCTGTCGATCCTGTCTGAACAGAGCGGATGGGGTTCATCAGAAATATGCGAAGATCAAAAAAAGTGTTTTCCGAATCCCACCATCAATCAAGGCAAAAAAAGATGCGATTATCCGGGTGGTCAAGCAGATCCCACTGCCCATTTCCCGAATTGTGCTGGAAGATCTCTATTTCGATTTCCAGGCAATGGAGAATCCGGACATTTCCGGTGAGCAGTATCAGCATGGAGATCTGCTTTATCACAAGAATTTCAAACAGTCGTGCCTGGTGCGTGACAAGTTCAGATGCCGTGTTTGCGGTGCGCAAACAAAACTGCAATGCCATCATATCCGTCAAAGGGCAAAGGGCGGGACAGACAAGCTCTCAAATCTGATGACGCTTTGTGATCTCTGCCATGATCGACATCATAAAGAAGGGCTCAAACTTCCGAAACAAAAGAGTTCCTTCTACATGTCGGCAGCACATGTCCAGCAGGGGAAGCACTATCTGCAAGCTAAGTTGTCACGAATCGCGCCATTACGGACGACATTCGGGTATATCACCAGTCATTTTCGGAACAATGCCGGGATAGAAAAATCCCATGTCAATGATGCTGTTATCATTGCAGATAAACAGGCAACTCCTCTGGACCGGCAGATACAGACAAAACATGTGCAGTCACGGAAAAGAAGTTTGCATGAAGCAATTGCAAGAAAAGGAAGGAAAACCCCGAACCGAACCCAGAAACGGAATAACAAAAACGTATTTACCCTGAGAGGTTTTAACCGGTGGGATACAGTGCAGTACAAGGGACGTGTCGGTTTTATCTCCGGTTTTACAGGCAGTTCATCCTGCCGGATCATCGATATTCATGGGGAATATATCAAAAATCCGGAAAAAAAATATACGCAGGTCAACCTGCGGGAAGTGAGAAAAATACATGGGAACAGATCAACCGTCAGTTACTGCGCCAATTCCTCCCCCACCTTCGCTGTCGCTCAGGAAGGGGACTCCTTGGC
>Ga0265294_10008098_pt1 | contig 12337 bp, 10 predicted proteins | sample MunlanPumphouse3_FD_192504 | JGI IMG/M metagenome (GOLD analysis project Ga0265294, IMG submission 192504) | Groundwater microbial communities from a municipal landfill in Southern Ontario, Canada - Pumphouse #3 | ecosystem: Environmental > Aquatic > Deep subsurface > Groundwater | place... | reverse complement strand
CTCCTCAAACCCATACACCCGCGTCCCCTTAAAAAACGCCCCCGATCTTGCGCCCGCACGCTCCGCACTTCCCCCCCTCCATCCCGACAGCCGCCGACGAAAACCCGTCTCTATCAATTAAAACCGCGCCGCACTCCGGGCAGATCGTCTTCGAGCCATCCGCGTGGGGCATGTTCCCGATGTACGGATAATACAGACCATGCGCCTTTGCCTGACGGTAGATCCGGTCAAGCGTCGAGAACGGGGTCCTTGGAACATCCTGCATATGGTACATCGGCATGAACGCCGTGAAGTGATGCGGCACCGCCGGCCCGAGATTTGTCATGACCCAGTCAAGCATCGCGTCTATTTCGTCAACACTGTCATTATACCCCGGGATAACGAGCGTCACCAGTTCCAGATGGAGGCCAAGCTCCTTTGAAAGGAGAATCGTATCAAGCACCGGCTTCAGGCGTGCCCCGCAGACCGTTTTATAAAACTCATCCGTGAACCCCTTCAGATCGATACGGATCGCGCCAAGATACGGAGCGAGTTCGAGGAGAGCTTCTTTCGAAAGATACCCGTTCGTGATAAAAGCCGAAGTAAGACCCTGTTCCTTTGCGAGTTTCGCCGTATCATACACATACTCAAACGAGATCGTCGGCTCATTATATGTAAACGAGATGCTTTTCGCGCCAAGCAGAATCGCTTCCTGGACGACCGCTTCCGGCGGCACATACTCGGCGGGGATACTCCTCGTCTGCGAAAGCGTGTAGTTCTGGCAGTGTTTACAGGTAAAATTGCAGCCGAAACCGCTCACGGAAAACGTCGTTGTCCCCGGCAGAAAATGATACAGCGGCTTTTTTTCGATCGGGTCGAGATTTGCCGCCGTCAAAAGACCGTATGAGTTCGCATACAAAACGCCGTCCGTATTTTCCCGAACGCCGCAGAATCCCCTCCCGCCTTTTGCGATCATGCATCTGCGGGCGCAGACCCCGCAGGAGATCTTCTCGCCGGAGACTTTCCAGAGACGTGCAGGATGTCGGATCATTGACGAATAATAGGATCCGTCAGAAAAAAAGAGTATGGGTTATTCAGCTGCCTGCTCTTCTGCAGGTGCGCTTTCTTCTTCAGCCTTGTAGTTCGGGCGCGGGAAGGACTCGATGAACTTCACGTTCTCGATCTCCGGGAAGATCAGAAATGCTTCCTGGGAAACCATATACTGGGTCATGAGCCAGTTCTGGTTGTACATCGCCATCATTGCGGGGATCTCGATGGAGACAAAGGTCTTGTCCTCTGCACTGACCTTCATATCGCGGCCGGTGAGGAGTTTGATCATTCCTGCGAGCTGCTCGGTGCCGTCCTCGACAACACCTTCGATGGTGTAGACGTAGGCGACATCCTGGCCTGCAAGCGGATGGTTGAAGTCAACGATGTATCTGCTGCCGACTTTGTTTACAACAACACCGTCGCGGCCTTCGATCTTTACACGCTCGAAGAGTTCGGGTTTCTTCTCGAAAGCTTTCTTGTCGATAGCTTTGAGTTCCTCTTTTTTGTGCTCGCCGAATGCCTTTTCTGCGGGAACAACAAGAGTGTATTCCTTGCCGATCTCTTTGCCTGCAAGATCCTCATCAACGCCGGGAAGAAGGTGGCCTGCGCCGACTTTGACGATCGAAGGGCCGTACATTGCATTTTCACGGAAGATTCCGGCGGTCTTTGCAACTTCAGCGTCGGTTGTATCGAAGGGAACACCGTTCACAGATCCGGTGTAGCTGAGTTTAATATATGTACCATTCTCGATAGCCATACGAATTCCTTAGTATATGCGCCTTCATTCCTTATGAGAGTTGGGGAATGCTTTCTGGGGGAAAACGGGTGTGCGGGAGGACGAACCGCCCCCGTCCCGTGCTTTCGACCCGGACCCCCTGCCCCGGCTTTTCCAAACATGCGTCCTCTCAACCGGGGCAGTTCTTTTTCTCTGTAAAAAACCAATAGATATCCATCGTGCCGCACGAATATAAGAAACCGCATTATAGAAAGAAAGCAGAAAAACCAGTACGTGTACGGGGCGAAAAGAAACCTGTCCCGAAAAAGGAGCTCAAGCCCGGATACTATATCAAAGAAAGCGATGACTTCGTCACAAAATTCCTGTACTGGTGTCCTGCATGCAACATCCCTCTGCTGGCAAAAACCTGCGCCTGTGATACAGACAGCATAAAGATCCCGCTTCAGCAGCCGTATGATATCAGGCCTGCCTTAAAAGCCGATCACGACCTCATCTCCTCCCTCATAAAAACCCGGTTCGGCGACAACGTCACCGTCCCGAAGATCCTTGTTCTGAACAAAGCCGGAGGACTCGACCGGAATGATCTCATCATCGCAAACGGCGTTCGGTTCGCCTGGCTCTGGTTCGACCCGGTAGCGAGAAGATTCAATCTCGACCTTGAAGCCGAGGCGCTGCCTTATCTGATCGGCAAAGCCGACAAAGGCATCATCGATCTCGAAAAGGAGGCGGTCGGTCTGCCGGAAGGAAGACTCGGCGGAAAGAAGGTAAAAGTCACGACGACCGGGATCTCAGACGGAGTCGTCATTCTCCGCTATAAAAATAAATACGGCACCGGCATCCTCAAAGAAGGTGCGGTCAGGATAAAAGAGCTCAACAGCGTCTCTCCGATAAAATCCAGACCAAACCCCTCATGGGAGGATGCGGTCGAAAAGAACGCCTTCCACATCAAAAACATGGAGCGAAACGCGATCCGCGAGATCCGACAGAATGCCCCGCAAAAACCCCGGGTCAACTGTTCATTTTCCGGAGGAAAAGACAGCACTGCCGTCTGGAGCATCGCGAAAAAAGCCGGCGTCACCGAGGCGTTCTTCATCGATACCGGTCTTGAGTTCCCGGAAACCATCGATTTCGTGAAGGCAGAAGGCGTCGAGATCATTCAGAAAGCCGGCGACTTCTGGCAGGCAGTGGAAAAAGCCGGACCGCCGGGAAAGGATCACCGCTGGTGCTGCAAACTGCTCAAACTCAATCCGCTCAAAGTCCATCTCGCAGATACCGGCGAATGCCTGACGATCCAGGGAAACCGCTGGTATGAGTCCTGGAGCCGGGCTTCGCTTGAAGCACTGAGTCAGAACCCGACCAATCCCCTGCAGCTGAACCTCTCCCCGATCAGGTCCTGGCGGGCTCTTGATGTGTTCTTCTATCTGTGGCTCAGGGAACTTCCCTACAATCCGCTCTACGAACGCGGATATGAACGGATCGGCTGTTATCTCTGCCCGGCAATGCTCGAATCCGAGCTTGAAACGCTTCGCGTCACCCACCCGGAGATGGCGGACCGCTGGGAAGAGTTCCTCACAAGATGGGCGGAGGAGCGCGGCCTTCCGCAGGAGTTCGTCACCTGGGGTCTCTGGCGCTGGAAGGAACTGCCGCCGAAAATGCAGGAGCTCGTCAAAGAAGCAGGCCTTGATCTGACGGAGAAAAAGATCAGAAGAAGCACGCCCGCCTCGGTCGCCCACCTCATGCCTGAGGGAAAAACGACCGACATCGTCGAGGACCGCGTTCCGGAAAAACCCGAACCAAAACAGATCCCCGAACCTGACTGGGAAGCTCTTCGAAGCGAGTTTCCCATGATGGGAGACCTGATGTACTTCGACAACGGCGCGACGACCTGGTCGCCCGAGTGCGTTCTTGCGGCGATGGATGAGTTCGAGCGGCATTATCGTGCGAACGTCGGGCGGGGGGTCCACCGGCTCACGAGGATCGCGACCCAGAAGTACTGGCATGCCCACGAAAAGGCCGCCGCGTTCATCAACGGATCCGCCGGAACCACGGTGTTTGTGAAAAACACGACCGAAGCGGTCAACATGATCGCCCGCGGTCTTTCATTCAAGGAAGGGGACGTGATCGTAACGACGATCCTCGAGCACCACTCGAATCTTCTTCCCTGGAAGGCACTCGAAGCGAAAGGCGTGGAGCTTCGGATCGTCGGACTCAACGACGACCTGACCCTTGACATGGCCGCATTCGAAGCAGCGATGGATGCATCGGTCCGGCTCGTCGCCGTGACCCATGCTTCGAACGTTACGGGAACGATCACCCCGATCAGAGAGATCTCTCGGCTGTGTAAAAAATACGGCGCACTGCTCGCGGTGGACGCGGCGCAGTCAGTTCCGCGAATGCCGGTCGATGTGGAGGCGCTCGGCGCGGACTTCCTTTCCTTCTCCGGTCACAAGATGTTTGGACCGATGGGGACCGGCGTTCTCTGGATGAAAGAGCCGATCCTTGAACCTCTGCTCCTTGGCGGCGGAATGGTTTCAAGCGTGAACGACGACGGATATGTTCCGGCGGACGGGTATCAGAAGTATGAAGCCGGCACGCCAAACATCTCCGGAGGCATCGGGCTCGCCGCCGCGGTGGAGTTTCTGACCGGCATCGGGATGGAGCAGATCGAGGCGCACGAACGAAAACTCACCGACCTGATGATCAGCGGACTTGCGAAGATCCCGGGGGTCACCCTTTACTCATGCAAGGATCCGAAAAACCGTATCGGCGTTGTGTCTTTCACGGTCGAAGGTTTTGCCCCTCACGAGATCGCGGAACATCTGGATGACGAGCACGGGATCGAGATCAGATCAGGTCTGCACTGCGCAGAGCCGCTTATGCGGTATCTTTCTGCAGAAAAAGGAACGGCGCGGGCATGCATCTCCTTTTATAACACCGAAAGCGAGGTCAACACCCTCGTCGCGGTGATCCGGGAACTTGCCGGCAATTAACGTATTTTAAAAAAAAGGGGCGGCAGAGATCATCTCTCTTATTTTTAGTAGGTGTAGACGATCGAAACCGTGGCCGTTGTTTTGATCTCGCCTGATTCGATGGTGGTCGGGACACGGCTGCCTGCGGCATCTTTTGCCATCATGACTTCGGCATTCGAGTAGGAGACCGGCGTGTAGCTCTGACCTACGTTGATGGTCCCGGTTCCCGAGATCTTCAGACCAAGTGCCGAGGAAACGGAATCTGCATCGGCGCGTGCCGACTTAACTGCAGAGATGATCGCAGCGTTTCTTTCGATGATCAGTTTTTCGTCGGAAAGACCGAACTGAAGACTGTTCACGTTGTTTGCTCCGGCTTCGACTGCGGCATCGATGTAAGATCCGGCCTTGTCGACATCATAGGAGATGATTCTGACCGTGTTCGTTACTTTGTAGACGGTGGTTCCATTTGCCCACTTGCCGGGATTATACTCGCCGATGACATAGGAGTAGATGGTGTATCCGGTCGTCTGGATGTTCGCATCTTTGATGCCGGCATTCTTGAGTGCGGCAACAACTTTTGCCATCAGTGCGGCATTTTCACTTTGAGCGATGGCTGCATCAGGGTTCTCGGTCTCGACGCCGAAGCTGATCGTTACTTTGTCAGGCGAGGTGGCAGATGATCCGTATCCGGAGACGAGGATCACTTTGTCGGTCTGGCTGTCTTCAGCTGCCGCAGGGAAAGCGAAGAGAGCAAAGACCGCAAAGAGCAGGAGGATCGCAAGTACATTCTTTTTCATTTGTATCACTACAGTAATGCTCGCTATATTGAGATATACCTATCCAAAACTACGAAAAATATGGTAATTATCACCTGCCTTTCCGCGCGCCGGGTGTTTTTCTGCATTGCACGCCTATAAATAATCTTCTGTTGGCCGGATTTTGTTTGCCCCCACACATACTTTAAATATTCGATGGATGTTACCTATAGTTATACCACCGTGGAAGTGATAAAAAATGACAGAGAATACAAAAATTTCATTGATCGTACAGGAGGCAGAATACAACGACGTCGGACGCGGATACGCGAAGATAAATAACGACGTCATGGCAAAACTCGGCGTCGAGTCCGGAGACTTCATCAAGATCACCGGAAAACGCATCGGCGCCGCCAAAGTCATGCGTTCTTCTGTATCCGGATCGGGCGGGATCGCGATAGACGGAGACATCCGCAGATCAGCCGGCGCCGGTATCGGAGATACGGTCACGGTTGAAAAGGTCGTTCCAAAGACCGCTGCAAAGATCACGCTCCAGCCCATCTCGCAGAGCATCCGTCTCGACAGCCGGGCGCTGGAACAGACGATCCAGAGCAAATTCGCCGGCCGGCCGATCACGAAAGGCCAGATCATGACCTTCGGGTTCCAGACCAAGTCAGAGGATCCGTTCTTCTCGGGATGGGGCGGATTCTCCAACTACAACACCGAGTATGTCGACTTCGCCGTCTCGGAGGTCTCGCCGGGAGATGTCGCGATCATCGGGTCGGAAACGACCGTCAACTATAAAGAAGGCGTCTACAAAGGCGAGGATGCCCCGAAAGGGAAATCGGCTGGAAACATCCATTACGAGGATATCGGCGGCCTCGGCCGCGAGCTCTCGCTCGTTCGCGAGATGATCGAGTACCCGCTCAGGCATCCTGAAGTATTCGAAAAGCTCGGGATCGAACCGCCGAAGGGAGTTCTTCTCTACGGCCCTCCCGGAACCGGTAAAACCCTGATCGCCCGGGCGGTCGCAAATGAAGCGGGAGCCTACTTCGACACGATCTCGGGACCTGAGATCATCTCGAAGTATTACGGTGACTCCGAAGAGAAGCTCCGTGAGATCTTTGAGAAAGCCGAGGAGAACGCGCCGTCGATCATCTTCATCGACGAGATCGACTCGATCGCCCCGAAGCGTGAAGAGTCAAAAGGCGAGGTGGAACGCCGCGTGGTCGCTCAGCTGCTCTCACTGATGGACGGCCTCAAAAGCCGCGGAAAAGTCATCGTGATCGCGGCAACGAACCTCCCCGACTCGATCGATCCGGCGCTTCGCCGCGGCGGACGCTTCGACCGGGAGATCGAGATCGGCGTTCCGGACAAAGACGGCAGGCACGAGATCCTGCAGATCCATGCAAGAAACGTCCCGCTCTCCGAGAACGTCAAGCTGGATAAGTACGCAAACACCACGCACGGATTTGTCGGAGCAGACCTTGCCTTGATGGTGAAAGAGGCCGCGATGCATGCCCTGCGCCGGGCGTTTCCCGGCATGAATCCGGACGAAGAGATCAGCGCCGAGAAGCTTGAAAACCTGAAAGTCACCGCCGAGGACTTTGAATCGGCCATGAAGATGGTGCAGCCGAGCGCCATGCGTGAGGTCCTCGTCGAAGTGCCCGATATCCACTGGTCCGATGTCGGCGGTCTTGACTCTGTGAAAGAGGAACTCCAGCAGGCGGTCGAATGGCCGCTCAAATACAGCGAGGTCTACAAACAGTTCGCCACGAAATCACCGAAAGGCTTCCTGATGTTCGGGCCGCCCGGGACCGGAAAAACGCTGCTTGCCAAGGCAGTTGCAAACGAATCGGAATGCAACTTCATCTCGGTCAAAGGGCCGGAGCTGATGTCGAAGTGGGTCGGCGAGTCCGAAAAAGGCATCCGGGAGATCTTTAGAAAAGCGCGGCTCGCCTCGCCATCGATCATCTTCTTCGACGAGATCGACTCGATCGTTCCCCGCAGAGGAAGCTACGAAGGCTCCTCCCACGTGACCGAAAGCGTCGTCAGCCAGTTCCTGACCGAACTCGACGGACTCGAAGAACTGAAAAACGTCGTCGTGATCGGCGCGACCAACCGCCCGGACATGATCGACCCGGCTCTCCTGAGACCGGGACGACTTGAACAGCACATCTTCGTGCCCCCGCCGGACCGGGAAGGACGAAAGCAGATCCTTGATGTCTACATCAAAGACATCAGCGCGATGCTTGCTGAAGATGTGGACCTTGAGGACCTGGTCGAAAAAACCGAAGGGTTTGTCGGCGCCGACATCGAAGCGCTCGTCCGCGAGGCAAAGATGGTCGCGATCCGCGAGTTCGTCAAGGTGATGGCGGGCCACGAGGCAGCGGAGATCACGCTTGCCGTATCCAGCGTGAAGATCTTCGCCAAACACTTCGATGCCGCGTTGAAGCGGGTACGGCCCTCCCTCGACAAGGCGGGAAGACGCAGCGCCGAGAGGAGTTCATGGCAGTACAGATTCAATGAAGAGGAGAGAAAGACCCTCGAAAAGGGCATTTCTCTACTGGAAACCGCAGAATACAAAAACGACGGGCTCACCGAAAAACTCCGTGAGCTTGATGAACTGCTGATGTCTCATCAGAAAGACTTTAGCAGAATCAAAGAGATAATTAACAACGCAGATGCGTGAAGAGAACAACTCTCTTCACCTCGGAGATGAAACAGCATGCCGGAAACACCAGATGATGCATACAGGGAATTAATGGATATCATCCATAAAATATTGATCAGTCATGTTTCTGGAGAAAGCGAGGGAAAACTTCCGCCTGTCGTCGGCGTGAAGTTTGTCCTTTCCGGCGGTAAGATCCATCTGACACCCGATGAGGTCCACAATAAAACGATCCCCATCGAGATGTTTGAGGATAAGGGAACAGTGATCATCCAGACAGAACTCCCCCCGGAGTGTCAGGATGATTTCTTTATCGCCTATCAGGACGGCAAACTTCAGCTCAATGCCGGCGCGAACCGGGAATACTCAGCAGTCATCCCGGTTGCCGGTATCGACCCGTCACAGACCCAGACACATCTGAAAAACGGTGTGCTGGAGATCATCTGTTACAAGAAGCTGGCACAAACCGTTCAGTAAGAAACAGGGAATAATGTATGCGGCCGAAAAATACGGCCGCGGTCTTTTTTTATACTGCTCTATTCAGAATAGTCAGGCTCTACTGCCCTTTTCCCGCGTTCAGTTCTTTGAGCGACATCACGAACCGCTGGACCGCGGTGATGTGGCCGAAAAATCCGTATACAACGAGCATCCAGCCAAGAAACGGCAGACCAAACAGGATCGGGGCAGGGTAGATGAACTCGGCAAGACCAAACACCATCAAAAGGACCAGACGGTCGGCGCGGCCGAGGAGACCGCCGTAATTTCGTTTCAGGCCGACAGCCTGCGCCTGGGTCCCGAGATACGAGGAGAGCAGGACCCCGGTGAGGGCAAACAGACCGATCACCCAGGCGGGAACCGGCGCCTGCCAGGTCTGGACCCCGTAGATGATGATACCGGTAACGATGAACAGGTCCGCATACCGGTCGAAGACATGATCCAGATAATCACCGATAGGGCTTGCGAGGCCAATATACCGGGCGAGCGCTCCGTCCAGAACATCCAGAAACGAGTTCAGCACAACAAACAGCACGCCGAAAAACGGCTGTCCGAAAGCGAAAAAGACGCCGGCGATAAACGCACAGATCAGCGAGACCACGCTCCACATATTCGGCGTTACCGGCAGTTTCGAAAACGCACGGGCGATCGGGGTCAGCACCCACTGGATCTTTGGACGAAGTGATTCTAAACTCATATTACATCTGTTATATACTCTGACCAGTCAAGCGATCCAAACGATGCGGGAGATTCCCCCTTCGCAAAAGACAGGATGCTCCTGACCACAGATTCACTGTCTGTACTTGTAGTGTCGATCTCATAAATCTGTTCCGATGCAAAGGAATCAACGGTTTCGATCAAAATGACGTCCAAAGCCTCTGCCTCCGCGTTTTCACGGATCTTTTCTTCGGAATAGCCGCGGGGGGCAAGACGTTCCCTGAGAACATCCGGCCGGCATCGAAGGATCACGATCTTATCGCAGGGAAGATAATGGGCGAACGTTCCTTCCACGAACCCTTCGGTGTAGGGAAACGCCTCGGCCCAGGCATCCACATCCACGACATCCGAACCTGATGCGTCGTCATGTTCCAGAACGAACGGACCGACCGTCGTTTTCAGATCAAGGACGGGATGGCCGAGTTTTCGCAGAAGTTTTGCGGCCGCGGTCTTTCCGCATCCGGGTGTTCCGGTTATCCCGATCATCATAATTTTTTCACCGCAGTAAGGAACCGTTCATTTTCCCAGTCTGCGCCGATACTCACGCGGATGAACGTATCGCCAAGACCCGGGAAACTCGTGCAGGAACGAACGAGAACGCCGTTCTTTGCGAGAAACTCAGCAGATCCATCACCCGATCTTGGTGCCGTGTCGATCAGGATAAAGTTCGCGCCGCTTAAATAGACCGGGAAAGGGATCTCTGTCATGAAGATATCACGCCATTTTCGTACATGGGCGATGAACGATTCACGGTAGGAGGATTCTGAAACGGCGGCTGATGCGGCGGCTTCCGAGACCCGGTTCAGCGTGAACGGGGTCGCGGCGACGGCATAGGGAGCTTCCAGCCATGCAGGAACGAAGGCATAGCCGATCCGAAGACCCGCAAGACCATACACCTTCGACATTGTCCGCCCGATGATGAGGTTGTCATGGGATGAGAGCAGCGGCAGATAATCTGTATCGGAAAACTCGACGTATGCACAGTCCAGGAAAAGAACGCCGTCGATTTTGTCAAGGATGTATTCGATGTCTTTGACCGGGGTCACGGTTCCGGTGGGGTTATTCGGCGTGCAGAGGAAGGAGAGCGCTGCGTCCTTCGCTTCATGAAGGAAGGATGCGATATCGACCGTGAAATCAGGATTTCTGGAGACGTTGACAACGCAGGCCGAGGCTGCTTTTGCCGCAAGACCGTACATGGAAAACGTCGGTGTGGAGATGACGACTTTGTCTCCCGGCTCAATAAGGGTCCGGATAACGGTCTCGATGACACCGTCCATACCAAGGCCGGAGGTCACGACCGGCGCATCGCAGATATATTTCCGCAGCGCCGCATGAAACTCGGCGGCTTTTGGATCCGGGTATCTGTTCACGCCGGAAAGTTCGCCTGCCGCTGCCCGGAGGACCTTGTCTGAAGGAGGGGAGGGGTTTTCATTGCTCCCGAGCATGGCAACTTCCAAAAATCCGTACTCCTTTGCGATCTCCGCCGGGGATTTGGCAAAGACGTAGCCTGATTTGATGAACTCAGATCTGACCCGCGGCTTCATTGATCACTCCGACTGCATACCTGATTTCGTCGGCCGAGATCGTCAGCGGCGGAACGATCCGGATATTTCCGTCACCGGCGACATTGATGAGAAGACCCTTTTCCTTACAGAGTTCGGCAAGTTTGGGAGCGGATTCGCCAAGCGTGAACCCGACCATCAGACCCCGGACCCTGGGGTTGAATGCGGAAAGACCCTGCCGGAAGAGTTCGCCTTTTGCGGCGATTCCCGGGAGGAGCTGTTCGATGATGCCGAATGTGGCGTTTCCTGCGGCGCAGGCGATCGGACCGCCGGCAAAGGTGCTGCCGTGTTCACCTTTCGTGAACTCAAGACCTTCTTTCGCGATGATCGCACCCATCGGGAAGCCGGAAGCGATGCCTTTTGCAATGCTGATGATATCCGGCTGAACGGTCGAGTGCTGGAATGCGAACCATTTCCCGGTCCGTCCCATGCCTGTCTGGACTTCATCGCAGATCATCAAAGCGCCGGCGTCGTCGCAGATATCCCTGATCCCCGGCAGGAAGTCTGCCGGCGGGATGATGACGCCGGTCTCTCCCTGGATAGGTTCAAAGACGACGGCGGCGGTATCTTTATTTACGACCGCTTTGAGGGCCTCAAGGTCGCCGTACTCCGGGAAATCACAGTGGATGCCGAGCGGCTCGAAGGGCTCTCTGATCTGGGGTTTGTGGGTGACGGCGAGGGAACCCACGGTCCGGCCGTGGAAATCATGGTTGAAGGAGACAAAGTTTTTGCGTCCTGAGCGGACTTTGGCAAGTTTGAGCGCCGCATCGATCGCCTCGGCTCCGCTGTTTCCGAAGAAGACTTTTCCCATCCCGCTCGCTTTGCTCAGTTTTTCTGCGAGTTCGGCCTGACCCGGTATGTAGTAAAGATTGGAGCAGTGGATCAGTTCATGTGCCTGGCGGCATATCGCGTCCACTACCTGCGGGTGGCAGTGACCTGTGCTGCAGACCGCGATTCCTGCGACCAGGTCGAGGTATTTGTTTCCGTTATCGTCCCAAACATTGCAGCCTTCACCTTTGACGATCTGCATAGACCGTCCAAAACAGGGCATGTAATATTTTGCGTCAAGTTCTTTGTAGGTGGACATGATTTTTTTCTCGCTGGATATTTAGATAAGTATTCGTCGTTCTGTGTATTGAAACTGCATGTTGATCGGGGGGAAATACGGCAAATGCAGGGTTTTTTCTGGAGAAAAGCGCCTTGGAACCTGAGGGAGAAGACGGACTGGATGATTAAAAAAAGAAAGGGTTATTCGTATTCGATCGTTGCCGGGGGTTTGCTCGTGATATCGTATAACACGCGGTTCACGTGCCGCACTTCGTTGATGATCCGGCTCGAGATCTTTTCAAGCAGCGGGAAAGGGATCTGCGCCCAGTCGGCGGTCATGAAATCGGTCGTCGTCA
>Ga0265294_10008095_pt1 | contig 12340 bp, 10 predicted proteins | sample MunlanPumphouse3_FD_192504 | JGI IMG/M metagenome (GOLD analysis project Ga0265294, IMG submission 192504) | Groundwater microbial communities from a municipal landfill in Southern Ontario, Canada - Pumphouse #3 | ecosystem: Environmental > Aquatic > Deep subsurface > Groundwater | place... | reverse complement strand
GGCATTAATACTGCTTCCAAATCCTGTGTCTGCATCGGCCATAACTGGAATCTCAACAGCGTTAACTATATTCCTCGTAAATTGCAACATCTCTCCAAAGGAAAGAAAAGCCATATCTGGCAACCCCAACCATGTTGCCGACAATCCAAAGCCACTCACCTGAAGAGCTTCAAACCCCGCTCTTTCAATAAGTTTTGCAGAAAGGGCATCGTGTGCTCCAGGGCAAACAAGGGCACGACGCTCAAGAATCATATGTTTAAGCTTCGTTGTTTTTTTCAACTCTTACCCCTCCATTAAAATTAAGGCGTTCTCTTTTAAGAATCAGTCTATTCCAGAAGAAAGCGACGCATACACCGACTATTCCAATCACAGAAAGCTTCACGTCAGGGAAAAGAAGTAATATTCCACTGACAAAAAAGAGCACTCGGCTGATCTTCGCCATAATGCTATTTCCAAAACCAAAGAACCCGTAAGCTATGGAAATTGCCCCGATAAACCCAGTTAAACCGTGACTCAAAATAGAGAGAGACGTTCCTCTTCCGACAAGAGAGGGGTTTAAAGCAAAGAAGTATGGCAATATAAAGGCAACAGCCCCGAGTTTTACGGCATTAAAACCTGTTTTTACCCAATTCCCCTTAGAAATACTTGATGCGGCAACTGCTGCTGTACATGTAGGCGGAGTTACGCCTCCAAGAATGGCCCAATAGATAAAGAAAAGGTGCGCTGCAACCTGATCAATGCCTATCTTCAAGAGAGGAGGAACGAGAATGGAAACAGAGAGAACGTAAGTGGGCACAACAGGGAGGGAGGTTCCTAGAAGAAAGGGCACGATAGTAGCGACAAGCAACGCTATAAAAAGATTAGACCCTCCATAATCAAGAATCAGGCCACTTATTTTAGGAGCGATTCCAGTTATTCCAATAAGATTCACAAGCATACTCACTGAAATAAGAATGGGAGCGATACGGGCAACGTCAGAACCTGCCTCACTGAGAGCTGACAGTATTTTTTGGGGCGTTTCTTTGATTTTTTTCTTTAAAGCATCGCTGATAATCAAAACAACAATAGATGAAATACAGGCATAAAATCCCGCTTTCAAAAGAGGTTGTCCTGTGGCGATGAGGTATAGAAGGAGCGCCGTCGGAATAAGCAATCCTGCCATTCGCTCAAAAGTCAGAATTTCTTTCCAACGTGGAATTTCATCCTCTGGAACCGAGGCCAATCCTCTCCGTTTCGTCTGGAAATGTACGCCACTCAAAACACCTGTATAAAAAAGCAAACAGGGTAAAAGGGCGTAGCCGATAATATTCAAATACGAAATATTTAAGAACTCGGCCATCATAAAAGCCGTAATACTCATAATAGGAGGTGTAATTCCGCCTCCTGTAGAGGCAATAGCTTCAACGGCTCCGGCAAATTCTGGACGATATCCGAGTCGTTTCATTAGGGGAATGGTATAGCTGCCCGTTACCATAACATTAGCAACCGAACTTCCTGAAATACTGCCAAAGAGAGCACTTGAAATAACGGCTGCTTTCGCCGGGCCTCCAACGAAACGGCCAGTAAGAGCCAGCGCTAAATCAATGAATGTCTTTCCTCCTCCGGTAGCAGAAAGAAGAGAACCGAAGATAATAAACATTGCAATAAAGGTAGCAGACATGCCTGTTACACTACCAAACAAACCAAGGGGAGAATAATATATAGAATTCATGACAAACTCAAAAGATAAGCCTCGAATCTTCCATAAACCGCCTAAATAAGGAGCCACATAGATATAGCTAAACAGAAGGGCAACAAGTATGGGTATAGCAGCACCAACAGTGCGACGAGCCGCTTCAAGAACTATAACCATAAGAGCTGTTCCCAAAAGCAGATCAAGAGAAGTAGCCCCTCCGGGGTTCATATATACATCAAGCGCTTTCAAAACAATATTGACGCACGCAACAACAATAATAACGATAAGAAAGATATCCCAAACGTAGGAACGCTCGCTATCGTCACCCTTTTTTCGAAAGGGAAAGTTCAGCAATGCAATAGAAACACCTAACGCTACGTGAAGAGCCCGAACTTGAATATCAAGTAAATGTTGAAAATAGATAGGAACGATAAGTTGTGTTAAAGAAAAGACAATGCCGCTCCAAAATAAAATGCTGCCTATATGCTTCTTAAAGAAATTCTGTACGTTCACCCTCTCTCCCCCCTCTTCTTATGTTATATATCGAGGGTGCAGGAGGTGAAGGAATCTCCACCTCCACGCTTTATACGACCTATTTTTTATACTCAGGTGGAATAAAGTATTCAGGAACCTCTATCCCTTTTTCTTTCGCATAACGAATCAACCCTGGATGGGCTGGAATGAAAGCATCTTCTGATGCGAATTTAAAGTAATCTGCAACAGGATCCCATCCTTTTATGGGAGCGTAAGCGGCTGCGACCTCTTCGATTCCTTCCATATATGCCTTAATGAGGTTATATGCCACTTCTTCAGACATACGAGTACTGGCAACTGCTCCAGCTATGGGGCACTCTTCCCAGATCGGTCCGATATCTGGAAGTTGAGAAATTGTTCCTTTTTTAGTGGTCATGAAACTCATGCTTGGAATGTCTTCACGAATCTTTTTCACATCTTCTTCGGAGTAGCCAATAACAGCGAGAGGGGTAGATATATTCACTTCTATAAGAGAGGCATCCATCGAGTTAAGCCCGCTTGATTTCTAAAGCCCAACAATACGCCCTTCTTTAAGGGCATTTACAGCATCTCCGTAGGCCATGGGCATCAATTTGATGCCAGTTCCCAAAATATCGTTATATTGCATTACATACGAAGCTGAAGCTGAACCAGGAATGCCTGGGCAAAATCTTTTACCGGCAAGATCTGCGAAAGTTTTGATATTGGCATCTTTACGCACGTAAAGCCGATCGGCGAAAACATTTCTTAAAAAGAGCCAGCGCACATCTGTGTAGGGTTTTTCTCCCTTAAAAGTGCCTGTGCCTTCATAAAGCTGAAGTGTAGAAGGCAAATCGATACAAAGAGCAAAATCAAAAACACCGTCACGAACTTTCTTAAGGTTATCAATTCCAGCTCCGCTTTCAACAACAGTAACATTTAACCCCGCATCTGCCTTATTGATAACATTGGCAGCGGCCACACACCATGCATATACGCCAGAAGATGATGAGGTGCTGCCCATATTCAAACTGGTCTCCTGTGAATAACCTGCTCCTGCAATTCCTAAAGAAAAGATCACCAGCAGACATGTAACAAATAACCACTTTCTATGTTTCTGCATTGTGTTTCCCCCTTTTCTCTCTACAGAAGTATCTTCAGTTATTTCTACATTACGACTATTTTCGTTATGCGCGTCCCTCCTTTACCTGGGGCTTTTTAAATGTCTTGAATTTTTTCAAGTAGGGAGTTAACCCACCTTCGGAAAGAATCTGGATCATTACATCAGGAAGTGGCTCAATTGTGAGTATTTGATGTGTTGTGAGGTTATAAATTTTCTGGTTGGTTAAATCAATTTCCAACTGATCTCCATCGTGGATTTCATCAGTATTACAAATAAGTGCTGGAATTCCGAGATTGATAGCATTTCTAAAAAATATTCTGGCAAAAGATTTTGCCAAAACTGCCCCGACTTGGGCATATTTCAAAGCTACAGCAGCCTGTTCTCGCGAGGAACCGCATCCAAAATTGCGACCGGCAACAACACAATCGCCAGGCTTCACCTTCTGACTAAACCCCGGAGAAATGTCTTCAAAGAGATGACTAACCCAAACGGAATAATCAAGGGTTTTCGTATATTTACCGGCAATAATGTAATCTGTATTTATGTTATCGCCAAAAAGGTGTGCACGTCCCTCAATCATTACGCATCCCCCATTTCGAGAAATTCCCGGGGATCACTTATACATCCCCTCAAAGCAGATGCTGCGCATGTCATTGGTGAAGCAAGATAGATAGAGGCTTTATTGTTACCCATACGTCCCTTAAAATTCCGATTGGCTGTAGAAAGAACCTTTTCGCCATCCCCAGGAACCCCTAAATGTGTTCCTGGACAAGGTCCGCAGCCAGGTGGAATAATAGTAGCTCCCGCCTGAAGTAAAACTTCTATAATTCCTTCACGTATGGCCTCTCGCAAAACCTCACGAGATGCAGGACCAACAATGAGCCGACAGCTCGAACTAATATGTTTATCGCGCAAAATCGAAGCCGCAGCTCGCAAATCTTCAAGCCTGCCATTGGTGCATGTACCAATAAAAATCTGCTGGATCTCTGTTCCTTCAACTTTCTTTACGGGGCAAACATTATCCACAGCATGGGGAAGGGCTATCTGTGGTTCTAAAGCACTAATATTAATTGTTATAGTATCACGGTAGAGGGCATCTTTGTCGTCAAAAACAGGTAAAATTTCCATTTTTGACCGACCAGAAAGATATGCTTTTGTCTTATCATCACACTCCATCATGCCAGCCTTCGCCCCGCATTCGATAGCCATATTGCACATGGTTAAACGATCGCAGATCTCCATGTTTTCTATGGCTTCACCTGTAAAAGAAAGGGCCAGATAATCAGCCCCGTCAGATCTCAACTTGCCAATAGTAAAGAGCATTACATCCTTGGCACTTACTCCCTTTTGCATCTTTCCCTCATAAATGAGCTTCAGTGTTTCAGGAACTTTCAGCCAAAGCTGACCTGTAAGTAACACGCCACTCATATCAGTAGAACCGATACCAAAAGAAAGAGCATTCAAAGCTCCATAGGTACAGGTGTGAGAATCACACCCCACCACAATATCTGAAGGTCTCACAAGACCCTGTTCTGCAAGCAACTGATGACAAATTCCTTCTCCTGCTTCGAAAAGATGCGCTTTCTGCTCATGAGCAAAGTCGCGAATCATCGAATGAAGGCGACTCACCTGCTCATTAGGGCTGGGAACAGCATGATCGAGTACAAAAACCAAACGGGAAGCATCCCAAACACGAGGCTCTTCATACTGTCGAAAAGCTTGAATAGCCAAAGGAGCAGTGCTGTCATGGGCCATAGCCAAATCCACATTGACAACGGCAAAATCCCCAGCATATACATCCTGCCCGCAATGAGATGATATTATTTTCTCGACAATGGTCTTCCCGCGAGCCATTCTTATGCCTCTTTTCTCAAAAGGCTTGTGAGTGTCTGAATATTATCTAGTTCTTCAAGGTTAAGCACGGCTTCAACAATATTCTTGCGCCGTTCTTCGTCGGTAAATACTTTTCCCGCAAGAGAGTTGAATTTCCAAAGTAATTCATCTTTCGTGAACGGATTTTTCGGATGTCCCTTTGGGTACTCTGTTTTCATGGCATATTTTTGACCGCTATTCAGTTCCACTTCCACATTTACTGTGTAACGAAGAGCTCGTGGAAGCTTTTCTATCTCTTCATCGGTGTATACTTCAACTTTTTTGGCAAAATCAAGAATTTCTTTATTACGAATTTTCTCTTCGGTAAACTGGTCTACAAAGGCATTTCCTTCAAGCATGGTTACAGCACATACATAGGGATGGCTCAATTGAGCTGCTACAACGCTGGTAATGGCGTCAGCATCAACTGAATATTTATGGGTAATCGAAGTTGTTCCCACTCTTATTTTCTTAATATCTTCAGGTTTAACTTCCGGATGTTCCTGTCTGAATCTGCGAAGGGTGTCGATGGTAGAATGCTTGCTGCGACACGTTGAATAGAACTTCAAACCTATGCCAAGCAACTCCCAACGATCTCCAAGCTCACCAGCCGTTCGTTCTATGTTATAGACATCATCGGTGAAACAATTATAGAAACCACCAAATTTATTCTCGAAAACATCTTCTATGCCGGTAAATCCTTCCTTGGCCAAAAGACAACCAACAATGGCCCCTTCAGAAGACTTCGACGGCACAATACGTTTTGCCATAGACGCAAATTGAACAGCCTGAAGACCGCTCGACCAGTTTCCCGTAATGCCCATAGCGTGAATTACCTGTTCTTTAGTCAGCCCCAACATTTTAGCTACTCCGGCAGCCGATCCGAATGGGCAACACGTACCGGTGTTATTAAATCCCTGATGTGCCAGCTCTGTACCGATAGGAGCCGCGACACGACAAGCAATTTCAAAAGCTAATACCGCGGCTGTCAGAAAATCTTTTCCAGATACAGTTCCAAGACTTTCTGCAAAAGCAGTAATACATCCCAAAACTCCCGTGGAAACGTGAATAATGCCATCTGTATGAGTATCATCAAGCTCAAAAGAATTGATGGCAGAACCGTTAAGCATCATAGCCGCCGTAGTGGATGTCTTTTGATTCGTTCCCCAAATTGTGGCCTCTTGTCTGTCTGTCATTTTCAAAAGTACATCTTTGTAGATTTTCATCCACGGTGTTGTTGAACCAAACAGACCACATCCATAAGAATCAAGCAAAATATTTTTTAGGTGGAACGTTACTTCTGGGGGAATATCTTCGTATTTGAGATCAAAAATGAACTGAGAAATACTTTCATTAATTCTATCTGCCATCTCGATTCTCCTCCTTATCCCTCATTCACTGAGAGCATAGACATAAGATTACGAAGAGTCTTCTTCGTCGGTTCTTCATTCATAATCCAATTCATTATTTCTTCTTGCTGTTTATCTTCGAGAAGCGTGTGGGTAACATCTTTAAATTTTTCTCGTATGTCATCATCTGACATGGGGTTTAGTGGGTCTCCTTTGGCATAATCTACAGTTGAAGAAAAGGTCTCTCCGCGCTTATCTGTTATTTCCACAATAGTTGTTCGTTTTTCAGGATAATGTTTCTGTATTTCAGCATCTTCTTCAATTGCGATCTTCGATGCCAAAGCTCTGACTCGCTCGTCTTTAATACTCTCTTCCGTGTATTCCTGAAGACCGGCTTTTCCTCGAACGATCATTGATCCCATTCCATACTGCAAACTGAGCCGAGCATGAAGAACTGTCTGGTAATCGGGAATATCAGACCCCTGTTTTGCATTCTGATGGGTTCGAACCCGTACAAAATCGATATCGTCGGCCGCAAAAGGATGTTCTTTCAAGATATTTTCAACAGCTTCAACAGCGTAGTGAACATATCGACACGAGCAGTAGGGCTTAAAGTATATTTTTAAGAACTCCCACCTTCCACCAAGGTCTTCATAAAGAATTTGTGGAACAAATGTATTGGAAAAACAGTGAGCAAAACCCAATCGCCCTTCAATAATTTCCCCTGGCCCCGTGAAACCATTTTCTGCAAGACGGGTTGCAAATATGCCGTTTCTCGCGGCATTCCCCGGATGAAGATGTTTCACATACGAGCCGTCAATCTCGTATTGATTAATACCCGATGCCAGGCTTCCAGCAATACCGAGAGCCGACGTAATGCCATCAGCATCTAATCCCGATAAACTGGCACTTACAATAGTCGTGCCGAAAGTTCCCACTGTCCCGGTAGGATGAAAACCCTTTAAATAGTGAGAGGGATTCACCGATGTACCAATACGCAATGAAACTTCATATCCTAAAGCAAGGGCAAGAAGCACATCGCCTAATGTAGCTTCTCGCTCTTCTGCCAAGGCCAAAGCAGTGGGAATCATAGACGCTCCAGGATGATATGTTGCATATTTAGAACCATCATCAAGTTCTAAGGCGTGGGCAGCCACTCCATTGGCAAGAGCAGCGTAAGCCCCTTCCACCTTTTGAGATGTTCCAATAACAGACGCTTTCCCTTGCGGAGCCATTTTCTTCACAAATTTTTGTATCGCCTTCGATGAATCAGCCATAGCCGAACCGGCAATAATGACACCAACAGTATCGAGAAGACATCGCCGTGCTTGATGAACAACCTCTTTAGGAAGATCTGAAAAAGTTGCGCCGGCAGCAAATTCGGCTAATTTCCTTGCATAAGGCTTGTTACTCATCCCATGGAACCTCTAATGAAAAGAGTGGCGCGTACTGCTGACACCCGTATACATCTGTCTCAGATGGCCCGCCACTGGCTATTGAACGACGGAGATTGGCCTTTATACCCATTCCAGGATCAAAAAACATAAAATCAAGCACTTTATCTGTAGAAACATCGTAGACACGGGCGATAGCCTCCTGAGTTACTACTCCGCTTTTTTTCACTTTCTCGTAGACAGAACGGTCGTCAAAAATAATCTCAAGAGTAATCATGAAGCTCCCTGCATTTTTGCTTCGAACCGTTCTGGCCAGGTCACATATATTTTTTGTTTTCATGAGTGGAACCTCCCAAAATGATCAACAATTTCCCCATAGGAGACAGAGTCTATGGGCCTTTCCACACAAATCTGCCATAAGCCGCTTAAGAATTCTTCTGGATAATAGACATCCACCATACCCTTGAGTTTTTCCAGAAGATCACTGTCAGATACTGGATTTTCAGGTTCTCCCTTCGCTACGGGAATGTACTTTTCAAAAGAGCGCCCATCATGCAGATCTATCTTCATCCAGGCCCCTCGCTCCTCTGGATAAAGGCGATTCATAGCTTCATCTTCTTCAACACGTATTTTGAGTGATGCCTGCCGAAGAACCTCATTATGCAAAGATTCATTGTCGTAATCCTGTAGGGTTACGTGTCCTCGTTCAAGGGCCAAAGTTACGGAAAAGGGAAGGCTGAACATAGCCTCTTCAAAGGTCTCTGGAACAAAGATCTGACCGACTTCGACAATGCCTAAAGCATATGTCTTCACATGAATCGACTGAATATCGTTAAGGCTCAAACCTAATGTTTTTTTTGCCTCCTTCGCCAGGTCGATAGCTGCGTGACAATGCCGACAGGTAGGATATAACTTGGTATAGGTCTTCATAATTTCCCAACGAGTTCCCAGATCTCCCATGAGTGCATCTTCGGAAAACTCGTTATGACACATGGCTTTGAGCCATCCATGCTCTCCTTCAAAAAGAGATCGAGGCCCCTTTGCCCCACCTCTCACCAGATCTGCTGCTAAAACGCCGGCAAGGGCTGCCTTTCCTGGCTGAAGAGGTTTTACTTCAGGATGATCGTGAAGCATCTCTTGCAAACCTGCGCTTTGTAATCCCCCAAGAGATACGGCGTAAGCAAAGGATTCGGCATCAAGGTTATGAAGGCATGCACATGCAGCAGCGGCGCCGAGAGCTCCGCATGTTCCCGTCGAGTGGAAGCCCCTTCTCAAGTGAGATGGGTTGATAGCTCGCGCAGCGCGAAGCATTACATCATACCCAACGACAATAGCTCTCAAAAGACGTGTAAAATCGGCTTTTTCCCTTTCTGCAACGGTCAACGCTGCCGGGATAATAGCCACTGCAGGATGGCTTGTTCCCCATCTATGCCCATCATCTAATTCGATTGAATGACCTAAGGCACCAAGAGCCAATGCTCCATGAAGAGCCGGAACTTTCTTGCCGTAGCAAAGAATGGTTGCTTCCGGCTTTCCACCGAGAGCCAAAAAATATGTAGCACAAATAGCGGGGAAAACTCCTGTTTTATACCCCGCTGCAACTTCGGCAAGAAAATCGATAAGTACACGACGGGCTTTCAGAAGCACATCTTCAGGAATAGCCGATGCGTTACTATCTGCGTAGAACCGGCTCAATTTTGAAAGATACGTGTTGTTTAGATCGAGGGGAACTTTCATTACGACTCCCCTACCATCTCGAAATGATATTTAAAAATGCCGCTGTCAAGGGGATCTTTAAGACTCAATAAATGGTCGATAGTCCAGCGATAACACTTATTCTGTGGGTAGAGAGGTTCATCAGTGAGAAGGGCAACAGAACCGCCAGAAGAGTTCATTTGACCAGGATAGCTCATATAGAAAAAGCGGAATTTAGCACATTTCGCAACAGTGGTAGCTAATTCCAAATCATGCGAAATAACTTCAATAAAAATTCCCAGTTCGTGAGATTGTGTTTTCAAAATAGGTTCGTACTCTCTCATAACGGCATTGCGTCCATAAACATGGAAGAAGAGCTCATAATCTTTATCTCTGGAAGGGCCGATAATATGAGACACTTTTTTTCTCGTGTCTTCTATAATCGTGTCAATATGTTCAATGGCTCGGGGATCGCGGATTCCTACAAAGTGATAGACTCTGTGTCCGGCTTCGCCAGCCCCTTCTAGCTTTACTTTGTAACTTCTATCGGGAGAGGTAACAAATTTGCTTCCTGAAACCTTGGCAATACGATCTGTAACAGACTCATACACGCTTTCGTGCATATCGAGAATTCCACCAGGCAGCCCCTGAACAAAGGGATTGGTTCGCTCGTACATAGAGTGAGCGGCCAAGCTATGGGGCGTAGCTCGCTGATTCGGGTGCATCGGTTCAATAGTAAAGTGATCTGGATGAACGGTGGCAATAATAGACTCTTTAACCATCTGAGGCCAACAAACAAGAGAGGCACATTCGGCGGCCTTCCCCATATGAAGACTGATTCCTCTATCAAATCCCCTAAATACGGGGTAGGCTGCTAATACAGCATCGTCACAAGCACGGCCAGCCATAATTACATCGGCACCTTGTTCCAGTGCATAAACAATCTGTTCCACACCCATACTGGCTGTAACATTTGTCGTTTGATCTATTACTTCTTTAGTTAGAGGAAAATCTGCTTCGAGAGGTTCTGTTTCTCCATTTTCAGCTCGTTTCAAGAGCTCATTTTTATCAACTTGAGAATAGATGAGGGCCATTTTAAAGGGTGCGAGATGATGTTCTTTGGCAATATCACGAATAAGATCTGCGTAGAGATCTACTGTGCGATCTGTTCCGGTAGTGCTACATGAACCTACAATCATGGGAACCTTTTTCTTTCTCGATTCGACAAGCATAACTTCGAGATCGTGTCTTTCCCATTCAATTGGGTTATGAGGTTTGTTTGCACCTAAAAAAGTAGGACCTGCGTCGGCGGTTCCCGCATCGGCAGCAAAACAATCAATATGGTGCTTTACCCCTTCGTAGAAAGATTCTTCTTCAATAATGTTGTCACCCAAATTGCCGGTAGACACGAGAAGTGAACATTTTTCCACAACATTCCCTCCTCTTTTTTCGGAAGTTGACTTCCGTTTTGTCATAGGTTAATATAATCAATGTATTTTGTCAACATAAACTTTTTTCTATTTTCACTCAAAAAAACTAGCAAAAAGCAGCCTGAAAGACTAAAACACTTGCTTTTTTCTTTATAGATCATTAATATTCAGGATAGCAATTCGGACAACAATCTCCGAAAATACGCCAAGCAAAAAAGGAGTCTTTTTTATGTTTGCCGACGAAAAATATGCAGCGACAGTAATAGAAATACTTCGCATTCTTTATTTTTCTGAAGGATTACAATCGTCAGGACATATACGAAAACAGCTTGAAGAACGTGGCTATCACCTCGATTCAAGAACGATACGATATCACCTCTCGAATATGGAAACAGAAAACCTTATTACGAGGAAGGGAAACAGGGGGGCCCATCTTACAGAAAAAGGTATTAACGAAGCAAAAATGCTCTTCGTCTTTGATCGTATTGGCACATCCTCTTTTGAAACAGAAAAACTCTCTTCTTACTACTCTTACGATCTATTAAAAAACAAAGGAAGGATTGTGGTCAACTGCCTGCTTCTCGAAAAAAACAAGCTTGAAAAAGCCCTGAAGGAGTTAAAACAGGCTGTTGAAGTTAATATATGTGTTTCTCCATTGATTGGTATAGCTAAAGAGCCAGAAAAGCTTTGGAATTGCAATATCTCTAAAGATTATGTAGCACTTGTATGCGTTTCATCTCGAAACTATGATATCGCTCTTCAAAAAATGGGAATTTACGTAGAAACGTCAGCAACAGGGCTCTATCGCCTTGAAAACTTCACTGCATGTGGTTTTACTGAGATCATTTCTCATACTGGAACGACCTTAAGCCCTGGTGAAATTCTTATTCGGGGCAAATATACCTCTGTGAGCAAACTTGTAGAAACGGGGAATGGACTCGCTACTGCGGCCATTAAAATTTTTCCTTCATTTCTGTATAAAGAGTTGCAAAATGCTCTTAAAAAACTTACACCGTCAATATTCTCCGGTCTTATTTCGCACGGTGGCATTATTTCCCCTTCATACAGAATAAGCTCAAAAGACAGGAATAAAGGTTATATGATCATCTATGGAGGAGCCAACCTTTTTGCGCCTCTCATAGAGAAAGGAATCGCTACCAATCTCTCTATTGCCAGCAGTCTATTCGATGTAGAAAAAATGACCGATATACGAAATATGTAACAATTATTAAGGCAGGAAACCTCGCGTCTTACCCTTGAGGTCTCCTGCCTTTTTTCTCGTCTTTTGCAGCCTTCTTTAACTACTCTTG
>Ga0265294_10008093_pt1 | contig 12344 bp, 8 predicted proteins | sample MunlanPumphouse3_FD_192504 | JGI IMG/M metagenome (GOLD analysis project Ga0265294, IMG submission 192504) | Groundwater microbial communities from a municipal landfill in Southern Ontario, Canada - Pumphouse #3 | ecosystem: Environmental > Aquatic > Deep subsurface > Groundwater | place... | reverse complement strand
TCTGCAGGCCCTCCGTGCATTTCGGAGTGAGCGAGATACGTTGTTGGTTGAGAATGATGCACTCTGGGCACAGTTCCTGAAAGCACTCGTTGACTATATGGACAGCCATTTTGCATGGGAGTTTGCATTTGTCGCGTCTGATATCTGCACCCGGGCCGATAAGGGGGGCGACGAGCAGATCCTCCAGGTTTGCGGTGAGATCAGCCGTAAATTCCTGGAGTGGGTATGGGGTCAACGCAACGATGCTCAGAAAAAGGAGTGGAGTGATACCCTCGGAGCACATCGGGTTGTGCCGCTCGTGATTAAGACGTATTCAACAGACCCAAAACGTTCGAGGGAATTGCTTGAAGTTGTGTTGCAAGTGATACGCGAGGAAGACTTTCCACTCAGTTATATCATCGAGCTGGCCGATCACGTTGACAAGATCTGGCCGTATGATCCCGGCTTCGCCGCTGAGGTCTACCGGGCTGTATGGACTCATATGGAAGAGAGCAATGAGCAAACTCGACTTGGCGGGAGCGCACTCCTCCAACTGTACAGTACCCGTCGCCAAGATCTGCAGGCATGCCGCTACAGGCTCATGGAGCACACCTCAAACTTTCTCAGAGACAAACCGGAGACGGCAACCAGAACGATGATCCAGTGCCTGAACGAGTATATTATCATTAATTACATCCGCAGTTACCAGTATAACGTAGAGGATATCCGAGAAGAGTTCCCTTTCCGCGAAAAGACGGCATATTACATCCCAGATGGCAGTTATATCTGGAGCTGGGGTAGCGATATAGAAGAAGAAATACAGATGGCCGATAAACTCTACGAGTTCATCGGGGAACTCACCTCTTCAGAGATGAGACGTGCAAAGATTCCCGTTATTCTGGACATTTTTCAGGAGCACGCCCAAGTAGCGCTCCTCTGGAGAAAACTCCTCGAACTTGCCAGACGGTATCCGGAAGTGCTTGCACAGCCCCTCTTTGACCTCTGCATTGCGCCGCCGGTCATGGAGCATAACGAGACACACGAGGTTTTGGGAGACTTCCTGGCAGTAGCTACACCGATGTACACCGACGAACAGGTGCACCGTATCGAGGAGGCCATCCTGAGAATACCCGAAGGGGAGATGGATCCAGAAGAGAAGGACTATTTCATCCGCCGCCGGGACCGCTTGCTCAGCAGGCTCCCCCCGGATCGATTGAAGACCGCCGAGGCCCGGGAGATCACAAGCAATATTAAGGCAGATTACCTGTCTGGACTGGATAAACCGATCTTCAGCATCAGTGGGGGCGTAACTGAGTTTACCGAGGACGATTGGCTGGAATTGCAGGGTGCAGATTCAAGACGGCCCGAAAACCAGAGTTTACTAAAGTACTCAGAACCGCTCAATGCGTTCAGCGAGGACTGGTTCAATAAAGAGCCTACTCCTGAGAGTATTTCCCTGATTCTTCCAGTTGCGCGGGAGTTGTGGGAAGAGTTAAACAAACCTGTTACCGCAGAACCTGCGGTGTATTCGACCGCGTGGACGAATCTCGCCTCCTGTGTCAGCGCGATGAGCAAAGGGGTTAAAGACCCCAAGAGTGACGAGTTCCAATTCTGCCGGAGCGTCCTTTTGAGGTGTGCAGTACACGAGGCGCCCAAACCTGATCCCAAGTATGATTCCGAATTTAACTCGCCTAGCTGGTCACCTGCGCCGAGAACTGAGGCGGCAATTGGACTGACCACACTCGCATCGCGTAGACACGACCCCGAGATCCTCACGACGATCGAGCGTTTATCGCAGGACCCGGTTCCCTCTGTCCGCTACCTTACTATGCGGCATCTGCTCTTATTCTACCGACAATCTCCGGAGACCTTCTGGATGATTGTGGAAGAGCGGAGCAAGAACGAGCAGAACAGGGTAGTATTGAAGGCTCTCTGTTATAATCTCGAGCGTGTCATATCCAAAGACCGAAAGAGAGCACAGCACTCACTGGAGGTACTCGTAAACAGGATTATAAAACCGGACGATCCGGGTGACCCGCTGGAGCCGTTAATCCATCTTCTGGTACGGCTCGATCTCATCGATCAGGATGCCTGGGCAGGCGAGGTGACAAGCAGGTTCCTGGCTGAGCCTTCCCGGTATGCCGGCTCGCTCCTGTGCGCAACCACTGCTGCGCTCTCACTCCTGCGGTCTCCAGACATAGACTCCCGGCAAGAGGGTAAATGCATTGACCGGGTAGTACAGTGGCTTGATAAGACAACGTGTGCAGTTGCAGACGGGATCAGGCAGTTAAACCCGCCCGGCCGTGGCCCGGATATAGATGAAAGGGTCAAGTCCAGCATAACGTCTCTCTACGAGATCATCGATAGAACCGTTATGCAGTTGAGGTTCGCAATCAATGCGAGAGGCGCTACCCAGGATACCGTGAGTGCTTCCCCGGCTTACAGGCGGAAACGTGATTTTTACTTCAAGATTAAACCATTACTTGAGAAGATATCCTCGTTCGCGCTGGACAAAGAGATCGGCGTCATGTTCGCGCCAACGACACATTGGTTCATGCAACTCCTCAATTCCGTTCTTGCGTATGACCCCGAGGGAGTCATCCACATGGCTGCAGATGTTGTGGAAGCAAGTAAACCCACCGGGTACCATCTCGATCCGCTTGCCCTCAATGATTTCGTATCACTGGTAGAGACGACCCTTGCTGATCACCGCTATTCAGTACAGGAGGGAGAAGCCCTCCAGGATCTCCTCCGGCTCCTGGATGCTTTTGCGGAGAGCGGGAACCCCAAAGCACTCCAGTTGGTATGGCGGCTGGATGAGTTGTACAGGTGAATGGGCAGGGGGGAGCTTCACTCCCCCGGCCGGGGTCTTTGAGCACACGGGTGCGTATCAATCGCAACTTTTGTGCTCAACTTGTCCGGAGATCAAATCCGGTGAAAAAGGTGTTATCGAGTCTTTCCATTCCCTGCTACAAGGAGGCAGCATCATTGAACATCCCATCAAGTGTTTCGAATGGAGAGTTTATGCCAGAGTGCCACCTATTATCCCACCTATAGGATATTTGGAGCTCTTGGAACAATTGATATACTCCCTTTCAGATCTCCTTCCATGGTACTTTGCCGGTGTCTGGAGGAGCATGGATATCCACGGGGAAGGGGGCGCGAATATGTTGCCTATGTGAAGCCTGTTGGATATCCTGGATCTTCCCTCATATGCGGAAATGTTCAATGCGAGAAACCCGCCGTAATCTGGCTTGATGAATTGGAAGCGCAAGATTACAATAGGGGTGAGCGTGTGTTTTCCGGAAGTCATAATTTCGTCAAAGTGCGGGCAGATGATTCAGGACTACACTACGTAAAGGAGTAATGATATGACTTTGTACTCGCAGTCAGGCCCCGGCACCATTCAGAAACCCCTAAACGCCCCCACCGCCATAATCTCTTCATGCGCTCCATCGCCACCGGCGGGGCCGGCTTGGCTCGAACCTTGCGGATACCCTGGCACAAAACCACGACGTCGTCATCATCGACAGCCTCGCCACCGGGCGCCGGGAGAAGATCGAGCACCTCCGCGCCGGGTGACGTTTGCCGGGGGAGCATCACCGACCTTGATGAAGTCACAATCTTATCCAGCCGCCTCCTCCACCTCTTTCTCTGGCAGCGGCAGCCCCTCAGCGGTATAATCGAGATATTTTCCTGAATACCCAAGGAGTTTTAGCATGACATGGTGAAAGAGGGTGCGATATGCAAAGGAGAGTCGGACGAGGTCTTTGATCTGTTCCTGCCCGGATGCTGTGACCCTGCTGTGGATCATTTTATTCCGTGCTTTCATTGCTTTCTTCTCCGCCGCATCGATATTGAGTCCTAACTCTTCGAAGAAGTCTTTCACCGTCTCGCCGGAGCCTCTATTGTTGGCGCTTTGTATTTTCCTGAGTATCCGGTCTTTATTGGGATTATCTCCGAGTTTATCGGCAATGCTTGCAAGTTCCTCTTCAACCAGCGCAGAAAAATCTTTCTTTGGCGGATAGGTTGCCTCCTCCTTCGAACCTTCAGACTTAAACCATGCCTTCGCGAGAATTTCTATACCGCTGGCTATGATAGGGACGTCAGTGCTGAGCGGCGACCTCCCCCCGATCCAGTATCTCAGCAGCGCTCCATCAAGGTCGAGGGTTTCCCGCGCCTCAGGGTACTTCGGGACGAGATCCTGGAGCAGGGTCTCAAACTTATTGGTTCCGACGCGGAACAGTATTGGAGGGAACGCCGCGGCCTTGCAGAGGGAGGTTATGCTGTCTCCCCAGGACTTGATGGCAAAGAGTTCCAGAGGAGTCCCGAGCTCATCGTAGACTGAATAGCCAACGTTGAAGAGGCGTTTTCCCATGATGAATCCAACAATCTCGCTGACCGCCTCGCGTTCGAGGGGATCAGGAATCCGGCCAAACTCTTCCCGGTACTCTATCCCGATGCTCTCGGACCAGGCCGGACCCAGGCCTTCGGGCACTTTGTGGACGATGAACCCAAAGTCAGGGCACTGGATGTATGCATAATCCCAGGAATTCGAATGGAGTCTGCCCGCCTCAAAGCGCTGCTCCGGTTCTCTATAAACCCTCCGTTCCCGGGTATACTCGCTGGTGTGGAGTCTTATGGTATGGCGATTGAAGATCTCCCTGCTGTGATAGCCGTTCAGGTACCACTCAGTCAGCCACGAGGGGTGGGATCCTGGATTCTCTTTGGTCCACCGGATCTTCCAGATATCCAGGTTTGCCTGGAATTCAGGGGAATCCGTGAATTCACACTGAGTTTTGTTGATAAAGCATCCGCTGAGTTCGTAGGTTCCGTCCCAGCCCGCTCCTTTGATCTCAAATGGCCGGATAAACCTTCCAGGGCGTGTTTTCTCTGTAGAGTAACGATCTTTATCGATGGTGCCGGTGATCGTCGCTTTCAAGGAATATTGGTCGTCCCTCGTGACTTTCAGCAGTCGTGGGGTGCCGGGGAGATCAACTCCCTCTGGAAGTTCAGGGTTTTTGATGCCCTGTTCACTGTGGAGGAACTCCCATTCGAGATGTGGGGGATACTGTGTTGATGACATAGGATCACTCCGTTTATTGGTAGAGGGGGTATTTGGCTCCTGTAGTTATAATAAGCACTTGGGACCTAAGATGAAGTTTTTTCTAGAAGTTGTGTGGAGATTTGTAGGTTGGGGTTTTGGGGGTTTTTATTCACAGATTCCTAAAAATTGATACAGTACTACCTCGCCAGTTTCGGTTCCATTCAGAAAAGATGTTCAATCAATACCCATGGCTTCTTTGAACACCTTTTCTACTTTTCGAATGGTCTCCAGTGGCGGGGCATCTCCATCAAATGCTTCACCCCATGCGACTGTGAACTCCTCCTCACCCATTTGATCGAGAATCAATGCGAGATCAAGGAGTATCCAAAAAGATGACTCGCGCATTTGATCCTGTAAGGCGATGGGGAGAGCTTTGCCAAAGGAGCGGATGGATTCGTTAAATCGGGATGTTGTCATGAAGTGGTGGCCAGTTTGAGCAAGTGTTAGCACCTCGCCCTCACGATTACCAATTTCCCGTGAGATTGCCAGACTCTGGTTGTAGTAATCCAGTGCTTTATCAGTCTGGATTAACTCGTATACCATCCCCATCTGGTGGAGGGCGTTCGCCTCATTGACTCTGTTCCCAGTTTCCCGTGAGATCGCCAGACTCTGGTTATAGCAATCCAATGCCTCATCGAATTTTTCTATTTTTCGATAAACCATACCCATCTGATTGAGAGCAGCAGACCTGGCTGCCCGGTTCCCGGTTTCTTGTGAGATCGCCAGACATTGATTGTAATAGTTCAGCGCATTGTCATATTGCTGCATCCTTACATATACTGACCCCATCTGATGCAGGGTTCTGGCCTCACCTGCTCGTTCTTTGATGTCCCGCGAGATCGTCAGGCTCTGCCTATAGTATTCTAGTGCCTTATCATATTGGCGGATTATTTCGTGCACCATCCCTATCTGATGGAGGGTTCCGGCTTCGCAAAATCGGAAACCGATCGCCCGCGATACCTCCAGGCTCTGGTTGTAGTATTCTAGCGCAATCTTATACTGGCGCTCCTCTGCATGTACTATCCCTATCTGATGGAGGGTTGCCGCCTCACCATCGCGAATATTGAATTCCCGTGAGATCGCCAGACACTGTTCATAGTAATCCAGCGCCTTAGAGCCCTCATACAGCGCCTGATAGATCATGCCGATGTGGTGGTAGGCCGCAGCCATGCCTTCCCAGTTGTTCAAGGTTTCTGCCGATATTTTTGCTCTGGTCATCAATTTGAGAGCATCAGTGTAATTGTAACGATCGGAGAGCATATCCCCTAATTCAAAATTGAGAGCAAGCGCCGTCTGATAATCCCCTCCGTAGAATGCATGCTCGGCAAGAGAGAGGTTCACATACCGTTTGTCCGGCAGTATCCCTATGCGGTCTTTAAAGCACTTCGCTGCATTCTCGTGAAAAACTACCAGATCTTCCTCCGGTAATCGATCCTTGCGATACTCACGAAGCGAGGGATGAGCGAATTCGTATAATCCCCTTTCAGTCTCTATAAAGGCATAACTCCTCTTTAACTCATCCTGCAGACGGCTGACTTGACCTGGAGGGTACTGTAACATACAGGCCATGACCGTCAGCGGCATCGGGGGGTTGAGAACACAGAGGCGGGTGGTCCATTCTGCCTGTTTCTCATCTAAGCACTGATAAACGACCTCAACAGGGTTGGCTATCGCTTCCCGCATATTCTCCTGGATGTTATCGATATTTAGAGCCAGATTCTTCATTTGCAGCAGATTCAGACATGCAATGAGAGAGGACGGGTCACCGATGTTGTCTTTGAGAAATTCGAGAGCAGTTTCATCAGGTTCCTGGTGGTACCGATTTTCCAGGAGATCTCTGATGCATCGTGAGCGCATCCCTCCAAGGAAGACCTCCTGATGACTATACCGCTTCAGTTCCATCTGAAGTTCTTCGTAGTTCGACCGAGTTGCCTCCTCCAATCGGTACGTGAATATGAGCGCAATGTTTGGCGGGATGCTCCGTATCAGATCCTTTAGTAGCAGATAATCGATGTCTGAGGACCATTGTGCCTCGTCCAATAGGAGAGCTACACAACCGTCTTCCTGTGAGAACTCTTCACTCAATTTCTTGAGAACATCAAGGAATGTTCTGAGAAGTTGATGGTGCTCAACTGGAGCTGATGGAAAGGCCTTGAGGAATCCTCCGGCCGCTCTTGCAAGAATACCTGCTGGTTCAATTGGCGTTGTACACTCTTTTACAGTGTTAAAGAAGACAGTAAACCCTTTCTGCACCGGATCGCTATTCACAATGTTTTTGAACCATCCAAACCCTGTATGACCCTGGATATCCTTCAATAACTCCTGGTAACTGACAAATATCATTCCCGGAGTCTCAAAAAACTTCTTTTTTACAGCCGGGCTTTCCAGCCCCCCATCGGTTCTCTGGATTTCGTGCTCGATCCAATCTAAAAGAGAGCTCTTCCCGGCCCCCCGGGCGCCGGATATCATTACCACCTGCCCCCGGTCTTTCACCCGAGATAGAGCCCCCAGTATTATCTCACGCTCTTTATGCCTGCCCGAAAATTCTTCAGGGGGACAGGGGCTTGGCGGGACGAAGATATTTTCCTTTACTGCTGTTGTCATGGGATATCACCGATTCAATGCAAAGTGGTACCGAAAAATGAATTTATCACTGCAGGCCTGAACCCCCATCAGCCTGCCCCCTGAGAGCCACAATCTGCCCAACAGTCTCTTCGAGGAAGGTGAGGGATATGCCATCCTTCTTGGCTCTGTTGATAAGTTCAGCAACAACCAGAGGGTTCTTTTTAACGCTATCCTTGTTGCCCAGATCGAACTCCCGCTGGATCTCGGCGAGGGTTCTGTCATAGAACTCCTCTCCCAGTTCACGGGGAAGCGCTTTGGTGAGGTCGGCTCTAAAGCAGGCATAACAATCGAACACCCCCTCCGGCCAGTCTTCTTCGGGCTGGCCGCACAACCTGAGCAACCGGTGATTAGTTGTTGTGCTTCCTTTATCCTTGTCGCTATCCCACACAACGTACAGTGGGATCCCGAGTTGCCTAAAGACTGCCCCCACTTTAGGGAGGTTGCCTTTCCCATTGCAGGGGATTACTGAGACACCGTAGGCATTTAGATCGATCTCCATGGTCTTTGCGACGCCGATCAAGGCAGCCCGGTCCTCCTCTCCTTCGACCAGAACAACAACATCCGAGAAAAATCCCTCGTTGACTATAGGCGTCATGATAGTCCTGAGCTGGAACTCAAGAGGCCAGACTGCACGGGAACTTCTTCCCCCTCTCTCAACCTCGTCCAGAGCGGTCTGGACGGCTTCGGGAGTGGTCGATGTGATCATAGTCTCCTTTGGAAGATCAGGAGATTTTTGAACCTTCCTTACGATTTTTATCCGTTCAAAGTGGCCGATGTCGACGAACAACGGCGAGTGGGTTGTGTAGATTACCTGAACCGAGCGGGTCGCTCCCTGTATCCCTCCTGAGCAGAGGCGCTCCAGGATCGACGAGAGGTGCCGCTGCCGGTTCGGGTGCTGGTAGAGTTCCGGCTCTTCAATGCCAAAAATGACATTTTGTTTCCATTCCGGAGTTTCGGTGAGATTTTCCCCATCAGAACCAGCCTGCACCAGAGCCAGGTGCTGCAGGAGCGTGATGATGAATGCGCGCTGCAATCCATGGCCAGTATTCTCGACAGGTGCAGGATACCCATCCTCAACAAGTTTGACCCTGCCCTCAGGCATCGGGATCGCGATCTCCTGTCCCCTTGACCAATCTATCGAGACGCTGGTGCCCGGAGCATACTGCCTAAGTGTCCGGGTGAGTTGGTCACCAAGGGATGTCAGTTCCGGCAGGTGCTCGGGATCGACGATCGCATCGTATTGGCTCTGTGCCGTCCTCTGGAGTGTCTGCAGATCTTCTCTACTCATCAGGGACTTCCTGACGACGAGATCCAAGAGTTCGGACATGACCGAGTTCTTCCCGTCAGCGGCGTCCTTCGCGGCCTCACGGACCGGCGGGATATAGATGAACCGGGTGAATCGTTCGAGGTGCGCTCCTCCTACTTCATTGAACCCAAAGAACTGCCCTTCGTCCCTCTGCCTGGTGCATCGCTCAGGGTGGGCTTCTTCCTGCTCCTGCAGGGCTGCTTCAGCGGCATCTTTGTTTGAATATGATGGGAGGTCAGGATAGGCGCTGTCTCGCAACTGGTTGTAGGTTCTCCTGAGTTCAGCGGCACCACTTGCACTACGGAAGGCATCGAAGTCCGGGTTCTTGAGCCGGCTCCCGTGGTATTTCTGACTGCCCCGGATAGCGGGCCATGTCATCACTTTCTCGACGGTAAGAGTATCTCCCACGATGTACTTTTTGAAAAGTTCTGTTTCTTCGCCGTTCAATCCTGCGAAGGTTACAGTGATTATGATCTCGTTTGACGTGTCCTGGTTGTAGAAATCTTCAACTGTGTAGGTGGTCCCAGGATGATAGAAAAGATAGAGTGCTTGTAAAAATGAAGATTTCCCTGCGCCGTTCGCACCGACAAGCGCAGTTAGCCGGTCGCAGGGGAGGGTTTCATCCCGGATGGAACGGAAGTTCCTGACACGGAGAGAAGAAATGTACACCGGCTCGCCTTCTAACTGATTCTTTTGTAGGGGTACTGCTTCCGGATGTAACGGGCGAAGTATGTGCCGTGAGAGGAGGCTGCCATCAGTTCCTGGTAAACTGCTGCAGGGACACCTGTGTACTGGTAGATAGAGCCATCCGTGAATTCAGCCTCCAGAATGCGGGAAGCGGAATCGTATCCGACTGACCGGAGATGGCTGGAGGTAACCGGTTGTCTTAACATATGATGTTGCTGTAATCTATGGTCATATATGGCTTCTCTTTTGCTTTTTTGAGGGAAATGCCAAGCCTCTTGTGCTGGGCGCAAATTCCTCAGTTAAATGGCGAATACGACCAAAATTCCTGATGAAAGAAAGTGCATAGATCTTTCAGCACCAGTCGCTCGATGGCCTTCTGGAGGGGAGTGAACCTACTGTTCCCCATCGGGGAACTTGAGGTCTTACAGTTAGACTCTCAGAGCGGACGGGAGGCTACTGCCCCTAGGGACGAGAGGAGAATATAGGAGTTATATATACCCCATTTTTAAAAAGGACGGATTTTTATTGAGGATAGTCATTAAGAGCGACTCAGACGCGGCGGTATGCAAAATAGAATCAGATAGCGTTATATCGTTGTGACATTATAGGAAAGTGTAAAGCGTCCAGAGGAGCTGGCACATGGAGAATTCACATTACGAAATGGTAAAATATCATAGCCGGCAGAAGCACAAATTTATTGAATGCTACCTAAAAATCTGGACAGATAATGTTGGCAATAAGAAGAAAAGCGGTGTGCCATCGTTAGATATCATAGATCTGTATGCTGCGAGCGGCTGGGCCGAATGTGAAGAGACAAAAAGATACGGTATGGGTGATGACAAATGGGAAGGATCCGCGGTACTTGCAGCACGATGTCTTGATAACTATTCATTCCCTCGAAGTCTGATTTTAAATTCGTACCATCCTGACCCTGATAAACGGGAAGCGCAATTGGCGACACTGAAGAAGAATATCTGGCCATTTAAAAGACTACGTAATAAGGTAGAGTATGAATCGTTACCTATCGAAGATGCAGTTCAGTGGGCGCTGCCAAAAGTGAATCCTTGTTATCCAAGCATCTGGATACTGGATCCCTATACCCCAGATCAATTGCCATGGCATGTCATCGAGGCCATCGGGAATCACAGAGGCACATACCCAAAAGGTGGAAGATTAGTAGAGAGAAAGCCAGAGATTATTATCAACCTCATGACATCGTCTTTGCAGAGGAATATTGAGATTAACCCCAGAATCATCTCCGATGCGGTAGGGCTTAAAGAATCTGAGTGGCTCCCTGAATACCAGGAGACGATAAAAGGGCATGGCGAGATGAACGCCCGCCAATATATTCTTAAACTGTTCGCCGAACGGCTCTCAGAATACTACAAGAAGCCTCCAATTGTAGCTGAAATACAAAGTACAGCTCAAACGAATATTGTCTACTGTATGCTGCTCTGTACGGATCATGATGCAGGCCATTACATGATGAAACTGCAAGGCATACCTGAATTAAAGAACTGGGAGATTTACCAATGGAGAGGGACAGCGGAAAGGATTACCACCAAGAAGAAACTAGAGAAAAAGGGGCAAAAAGACCTTTTCGACTTCTATTGAAATTTAAGTAGATCTTTTTTAATGTAATAATCTTTATCGTAACTCTCCAGCCTTGCCACTATGTCTTTATGGCACTTATTCCAATCAACAGAGCGTTGCTGAGCGTTGTAGTTCAACTTTCCGACTTTATAGTGATCCACGAACTCGTGAGTGCGATCGATGATCTCCAGGCTTTGCTCTGGAACCCAAATCGGTTCAAGAGATACATACGTGAAGATTCCCATATCATGAGCTCTTTTAAGTGCCTCAATACGCTCCTCCGTCGGTGCCGCATTCGGCTCAATAGTTTTTCTCATTTCCTCATCGGTAAAAACGAGAGTCGCTCCATACATTGTCCTGTCCGCCTGAGATGCTAAGAGATCGAAATCCCTTTCCGATCTATGTCCACCTTTTGTTAATATAGAGACTCGGAGGTTGTGAGTAAGGAGGATCTTTATTGCTTCTCGTGTTAACTGAACCTTTTCATCAAGGTGCATATAGGGATCTGTCGTAAAAGAAAGCAAAATAAAGCGCTTCTCGTTTTTCTTCTCTAACTCTATCGCATCGCTGAGGAACCGATCGAGAACACCCTCCCTGACCGAGGGCTTGACAAATGCATCCCTTGCTTGTCTCGTTGCAAGTGGGGCATAACAGTAAGTACATCCGTGATCGCACCCTCTATAGAGGTTTGCAGCCAGCTCAGAGTACTCACGTGCTCTCCCCCGGCTCTCGTAGATGATTACTGTCATCGTTTCCCTGCAGGCAACCTATGAATGAAGATTGATTTATCTCTATAATTTTCCACATATTAAATATCTCCATGTGTCGTGAAAGTGAGCATTGCACCGATAAAACCAAGATCACAGAAGAGGATCATTTTAATGCTCTTTCCAGCAGGAGGCACACCCGTGTCCGAAGAAGTCAAAATAGAGTGACTTGCCACCTGCTGGGAGTCACCTTAACGTTTAGAAACCCCTAAACCGGCACTCAACGTAAACTCTTCATGCGCTACATCGTCACCGGCGGGGCCGGCTTCATCGGCTCGAA
>Ga0265294_10008091_pt1 | contig 12345 bp, 10 predicted proteins | sample MunlanPumphouse3_FD_192504 | JGI IMG/M metagenome (GOLD analysis project Ga0265294, IMG submission 192504) | Groundwater microbial communities from a municipal landfill in Southern Ontario, Canada - Pumphouse #3 | ecosystem: Environmental > Aquatic > Deep subsurface > Groundwater | place... | reverse complement strand
CGGCGTTCCGGGGTCACGAGTTCCACTACAGCGACGTCCGGCTCCTGCCCGGGACGCGCTACGCCTACCGGCTGACCCGGGGGAGCGGGATCAGGGACGGGCTCGACGGTGCTCTCCGCGATCGGACGATCGGGAGTTACACGCACCTCCACCCGGTGACGAGCCGGGGGATGCTTGCGCACTTCGTGGACTGCTGCCGGGAGTGAGTGATTCCTGCACCCCCCTTCGCGAACTTCGCGAAGACATATAGTGGACCATTTCATCTTAACTTGAGGGGGCGTGGGAACGATTGCCAGTCTCGCGCGGGAGCTCGCGAAAGGTTCCGGTTAGGAGGAGATACACGGACTTCGCGTCTTCGCGTCTTCGCGTCTTCGCGTCTTCGCGTGAGACATTATCCCCTCCCGGTACTGAAGACTCACGCGAAGCCGCGAAGATCGCGAAGGATGGCGTAACAATCCCACGGGCGTCAAGGCTGGTATGAAAACCCCCTCCGGGTATGGAGAGCGCCCGCTCGAAGAGGCCGCTATTACCATACGGGCCAGCCATCGCCGTTTTTCATGCTCATCTATGAGCCGAAGGCTCATGGCACGCTTCGCGCGAGAGCGCGAGAGGTGATGGGAGGCCACATGAAATATTAGATGAAATGGTGCAGTAGCCGTCGGTAACCCGGTTTATCCCAACCCCTCCGCGGAGAAGGGACCATAATGCCGCGCCTGGAGAGTGGAGGAAGTCACCCCTGAAGGGGCACCGCCGCTTTTCCGGCACCACCGCAGGGCGCCTGGCGGTATGAAACACAAAGCATACTAACGAACCGCTACCACACTATTTCCATGATCATTTACCTTGACGGCAGATACGTCCCCGAAGAGGAGGCGAAGATCTCGGTCTTCGACCACGGGCTCCTCTACGGCGACGGTGTTTTCGAGGGGATACGCGCCTACAACGGAAAGGTCTTCCGTCTTGACGAGCATCTCGCACGGCTCTACGACTCGGCAAAGACGATCGACCTTGCCGTCCCGATCACGAAAGAGGAGATGGCTGAAGCTATCAAGGAGACGCTGCGGCGGAATAACTTAAAAGATGCCTACATCCGCCCGATCGTCACCCGGGGCAAGGGCGACCTCGGTCTTGACCCCCGGCGGTGCAAGGTGCCGACGGTCATCGTCGTCGCCGTCACCTGGGGAGCCATGTACGGCGACCTCTACGAGAAGGGCCTCCGGGCGATCTGCGTCTCGGTCAGGCGCACCCCGGCTGAGTCGATGCCGCCGAACGTCAAGAGCCTCAACTACCTAAACAACATCCTTGCAAAGATTGAGGCGAACCACATGGGCGTGGACGAGGCGATCTTCTTTGACACCCACGGCTACATCTCCGAGGGATCGGGGGACAACATCTTCATCGTGAAGAACGGGGCCATCATCACCCCGCCGACCTTAAACAACCTCCGCGGGATCACCCGCCAGGTCGTGCTTGAGATCGCGCAGTCGATGGGGATCACCCTGCTCGAGCGGAACCTCGGCTACTACGACCTCTACTCGGCAGACGAGGTCTTCGTGACGGGGACCGCGGCGGAGGTCGCGCCCATCCGCGAGATCGACGGGCGGGTCATCGGGAACGGCAAGCCCGGCCCCATCACCCGGCAGCTGATGGCGGCGTTCAAGACCGTCACCCAGAAAGAAGGATCTCCAGTCTACGAGTGAGGAGTCCAGGTCTCCGGGCGACCGACCGGGATTCCCACCGGCACAACTTTTTTATCCCGTGATGTCGAAGTTGTATGGCACATTGCATAGGCTGCTATAGTGTAGAGGCCAATCATGTCGGCCTTTCACGCCGACGACTGGGGTTCGAATCCCCATAGCAGCACTTTTACAGGATTTTTAGATTTTAATTTTATATTGCACCTTTTAATGACACCATTTGGTTTTTGATCTTCGGGCGAGCCATATGACCATATTGGATGCTATGGCAGTATTTGATCCATGGTGCATGAGGCCCTTTCCTTTGAAGGGGTGGGAACCAATCGAGCGCTACGCTTTAGAAGGGAGGGGTGTTCCAATACCTGTGAGAGGAGGGCCTCTCTGCCCCGGGTAAATTTGGAGGTCATCCCAAAAAGATCTCTGAGCCTTCATGACACCCTGATCGGACACTCACCTCCGAGGCATCTACCATCTGAACAGGATCCTGGGCAAGGAGGGTGAAACGGCTTTCCCTCTGGGAGTCGCGCCTCACGGTACTCCTGCCATCTTCCTGCGGAAGACAGCAAGTCGCATCTGGCGATGCTCCAACTCCGCTCCTACGGAGCGTCGTTTATCGCGACCCGGGGGAGGGAGCGGGAGGGGGTCCCCCTCCCGGTAGCGGTGTTTCACATGAAAATCCCCTCGAAATCGGAAACGGAGTTTTGGTTGTCGCGCTTCCAACCGCGACGTATCCGCGGGTATCACCCTTCGGGGATGTTCATCAGTTGCGCCTGAGGCCGAATGCGGCCTCATGAGCGTTTTGGGATCGCCTCTTACATTCATCAGTTGTACGATTATTCATGCCTTCGATTAAAATACAGCTTTCGTGAAAATACGTTTCGAAACGTTTATTTTTGTTAAAAGAAATTACGACATGTAGCACCGGGGTTCCTGCCATCTTGACCAGATTCAGAGAACTCCCGCTGCTGCCTGTAGGCATGAGAAGTTTTGCTATTCGGAAATATAAGCATTATGTCATGTCTTCTGGAATCCAAATCATGGAGGAAAGGACATGAAAGAAGCAGGAACATGTGGTGCACTTGCCGTGTTTTTAGTGATAGTGCTCGTAAGTGCGACAATCACACCGATAGTGAGTGCAAAAAATGAAACACAGGAAGAATCTCTTTGCAATCAGTATCTGTCTCAGGATATACTGGATGAACGGGGGGAAATTGCTGCACAGTTGTGGAAAAAGGATGTAACTGTTGGTGAATACATCGAAAAGGTGTTTCCAGAAATCTTTGAGAAAATGCCAGAATGTTCTAAAGAGGCATATTACAATCAAAAAATAAATTGGCCTGATCTCACACAGTATCGTAATTTCACCCCAGGAATGTATACTCTGGATGGTAAATTGATAGATAACTCTTCAGAATCGAGGACACTAGGGGTTCCCGTTCTTACTTGGGCCGAATCAGCTATCAGCGCTAACTCTCGAAATGTTTATCATAGGTCAGAAAGTTGGATTGCATTCCCGCCCTACCTTCCGGTGCCATATATGGGTGTGGCCTCGTATCTTATCCGTCTGGAAGGCACTGATGAGATTCTTGTTGATACCACGTTTAACGCGGGGTACAATATATATAACATAAAAGCAGAGAAAACCCCACTGGTGACTACCTCTGGAACATACATCACTGAGGGGCTGCATGTATTTCAGCTGCCACCCGATCCATGTTGCCCCGGCGAGTTATCTTATTATACTCTCAGTGACGAGATCAGGGTATCTTGAAGTTTTCTAAATGAGGTTGCCCCCATGAAAGTTTCAAAAAAACTCATCATTTTTACTCTCGTATTGATCCTCGCCATGTCAGTATTTGGTTTGCTGATACAGGCATATTATAACGCATATTACAACAGCGGGGGCGATTGCGGCACGAAGTCACCCGCTATTCCCGATCCCCAGGAGGAGGAGGGGGCTAAAATAGCAGCGAAGTTATGGAAGCAGAACATCTCTCTCGGGGAATACATGGAACAAGTCGATCCTGAATTTTTTTACAACCTATCGGAGGAATGTAAGGAGCGATATTACAGTAAACCAATGAACTGGCCGGACATTCAGCAGGGTTATTGACCGAATTCATTAAGAGGCCATCCCAAAATGCTTCTGCCGGGAGGGGGGCACCCCCATATGCGCTAACTTTAGCTATGAGGATTTGAGAGGATAATGCCCTATTCAGTGAAATATGGCCGATTTGATGGGATATCGGCCACACGATTCCGGTGGTGTGCGGCAATAGTCTTCCTCCTCTGGAAACGATAGTGATCATGGGAATCTCATTGGAAACGGACAGCCTTAGGGCATAGATGAGAACTCGCCGATTGCCGGGTACTTGCCGGTATCAACAAGAATTCATTACACCCATCGGGTAAGTTAACGCCTATGAGGGGCACCCCCTCCCGGTCCCTCCCCCACGTGGCGATACCCGGTGGGAAGCCGTTTCAGGTGTCTGGCACATCATGTTGCTTAATTCTCCTAGAGCTCATATATAAGTGTTCCAAATCATGTGAATCTTCAACCACGAGCTACTTTTGGGATGACCTCTGATTCACAGGCCCTGCAACCATGCGATCGCTCACGAACTCCTCAAACGTCCGGTCCTCGACATAGGAACGGATGGAGGCGACGGCATCAAGGATATCCTCAAGATACAGCAGAAGATCCCTAGGCATAGACAACCTCGCGCAGGACGGCATCCCGGATACGGGGCTTCAAAGTGTCAGCGATGACAAGATCCGTCTTTCGCCCCAAGAGGTCTTCGAGATAGAACTTAAGGTCCATGAAGTGTGCGACTGGCCACAGGGCAGGAGCTCGAGCACCGCTAGGTGCGGGTGTCGAAGGTCTCCTCTCCCCCCCGAACTCCACCAGGATGTCGATGTCGCTTGCCGGCGTCTCCTCGTTCCGCACTACGGATCCGAAGATGCCGATACGGGCCACGCCGTAGCGTTCCCGGATAATAAGCAGGTTCTGCCGGATCCAGGCAAGGGGTGCGTCGTTACTCTTGAGTACTCCATCCGTCGTCTTATACCCTCCGAGACCCGGAGCACCCCGTTCGTGCTCCTCCGGTCCCTGGGGAGGCACTACCGCGACGGGCATCACCTCCTGAAGATCCCGCAGGAGTAGGAGAGGTGCAGCACCAGCACGATCAGGAACGGGCCCCAGAGAAGAAAATGGATCTGCTGGGAGAGTGCCCTGTCAAGAAGGCCGAACGTCAGGAACCGCACGAGCCATGGCTTCGTGATCCCAAAGCCGCTGATCAGGAAGAGGAGCGTAAATGCGAGGAGGGTCCAGGAGACCAGTTTCCGGTAGGTGAACCGCACCATCCCTATCCCTCCCTATCCTTGATCGAAGAAGGATCGGTCGATACTCCCGTTGTTCACATACCCACGACTCTCCCAGTAGCCGCGGTAGTTCTCATCATCGGATACCTCGATCCGGGTCACCCATTTCACCCACTTATAACCCCAGCGATCCTCGGCAACCAGCTGGAAGGGGAAGCCCCGCTCCGCCGGCAGGGTGACGTTGTTCATGGCATAGGCCAGCAGGATATCCCTATCCTCGATGTAGGTGAGGGGAAGCGAGGAGGAGTAGCCGTCCTCTGCGTAGAAGATGACCGTATTCGCCCCCGGTTTTACCCCCGCCTCTAAAAGGAGATCCTTCACCCGTACCCCCTCCCAGAGGATAGTGGCGTCCCAGCCTTCCACGCAGTAGAGGGTAACGACCTTGCGGTAGTGAGGGAACCTTTCTGTGAGCGCATCGTAGGAGTATTCCTTTCTGTTCTCCACCTGTCCGTCGATGGTGAGCGTATACGTGCTTGCATTCACGTATTGCGGGCCATGGATCGAGTTCTCACGAAAATCCGCAATCGAGGAGAGCTGCTCCCCCTGGTACCCCCGCACCTCCGCAGGTGCAAGCTCCGTCACTCCCGGTCTGTTCCCCGCCAGATCGAGGGCATAGAGGACGGCGATGGCGCCGATCAGCAGTATGACTATGATCTGACCCCTACGGCGTCCTCGTCGCATGAAAGTTCCCCCATATGATCCGTATAACTGCTGATGTGTGGCACCGGGCTCGTATAAAAACTGCAGTTCAGATGAAAACAGGGGGTGGGGCCCCGGATCGCCTCAGCGGGGGGCCGGTGCCACTGGCGGGGCCTCCTCGGCCTTCGGAGCAGCCGCACTTCTCCTGTAACTGAACTGCCCTTCTCTCAGTTTCAGGAGCTGCTCCGGCGTCATATATGCATACATCTGGATAAGCCGGGCGATGAGTCCGGTCCACCCGGTCTGGTGGCTCGCGCCCAGCCCTGCGCCGCTGTCGCCGTGGAAATACTCGTAGAAGAGGATGTAGTCGCGCCAGTGCGGGTCCTCCTGGAATTTCGGTGCGACCCCGAAGACCGGGCGCCGGCCATTCTCATCGCGGAGGAAGATACGTTCAAGCCGGTTCTTGATCTCCTCGCTCACCTCGTAGAGGTTCATCCACCTGTCCGAGCCGGTGGGGCACTCGATAGTGAAACTGTTCCCGTAGAATGCATAGAGGTTGAGCAGGCTCCTGATGATCAGAAGGTTCATCGGGAACCAGATGGGTCCCCGCCAGTTTGAGTTCCCGCCGAACATATTCGAATTGGACTCCCCCGGCAGGTATTCGACCCGGAACTCCTGCCCGTCCAGGACAAAGGTGTACGGCTCCTCGGCATGGGCACGGGAGATGGAACGGATCCCATAGTCGCTCAAGAACTCGTTTTCATCCAGCATTCTTGAGAGGATCCGGCGCAGCCTCTCTTCATTCACCAGGGAGAGGAGGCGGCGGCCCTGGAACCCATGCCGACCCGGCGACGTGATGTTGGCGGTGAGAAGCGGATGGGTCTGGCTGAACCAACGTGCGCGTTCAAGGAATACAGGCACCTCTTTGGTTACCTCCGATGGGAAGACGGTGCTTGAGCAGAGGGGGAGGAGCCCCACGAGGGTCCGTACCCTCAGGCGGGTTGCGCTCCCGTCAGGCAGGTGCAGGAGGTCGTAGAAGAACCCGTCCCACTCATCCCACATCCCCTCCTGATTCTCGCCCATGCGGTTCATCGCAGATGCGATCCAGAGGAAGTGCTCGTAGAACTTGATGGCAAGCTCCTCGTAGACAGGATCATGAACGGCAAGCGTAACAGCGATCTCCAGCATGTTCTGGCAGTAGAGCGCCATCCATGCGGTTCCATCGGACTGTTCCAGGTAGCCTCCCGACGGGATTGTTGCGCTGCGGTCAAAGACGCCGATGTTGTCGAGCCCCAGGAACCCGCCTTCAAAGACGTTCCGGCCGTAGCGGTCCTTGCGGTTCACCCACCAGGTGAAGTTCATCAGGAGCTTCTGGAATACCGCTTCAAGGAACCGGAGATCATCCCTACCAAAGACCTCCTGCTCGACACGGTAGATAAACAGGGCTGCCCAGGCGTGCACCGGGGGGTTGACGTCGCTGAAGTTCCACTCGTAGGCCGGGATCTGGCCGTTGGGGTGGAGGTAGCGTTCGTGCAGTATTAACTCCAGCTGCCGTTTGGCGAAGCCCGGATCAATCATCGCAAAGGCGGCCAGGTGGAACGCAAGATCCCAGGCAGCATACCAGGGGTACTCCCACTTATCAGGCATCGATATGATGTCCGCATTGAACATGTGGAACCACTGGTTGTTGCGAACAGGACGTTTGTCGCCGAGAGCAATATTGGACCCGTGCTGACGGAGCCAGCGGTCCAGGTCGTAGAAGTAATACTGCTTCGTCCAGAGCATGCCGGCAAGCGCCTGACGCATCACGTTCGCCGCATCCGGACTGACCGGCGGAGGGGTGATGTTATCGTAGAACGCATCCGCTTCCTTCTTCCGGGCACTCAAGATCTCCTCAAACCGGCTTCCGAAAGGAGCGTCCTCCCCGGCTGCACCAGGTCCTGAAGGAGGGGTATCGTTCAGCCGCAGCCGTATCACCCGGCTCTCCCCGCCGGGAATAGTCAACGGGAAGTAGGCCGAGGATTTCGTTCCGGTCCGGGCGGGGTTCACCGCCGCAGTCTCGTGGGAAACAACGTAGTCGTTGATGCCGTCCTTGACGTAGGGGCTGGTGTTCGGGATGCCCTGGATGCGTTCCGTGTTTGTCTCGTTCTCGGTGAAGAGCAGTTCGGGAGCACCCTCACAGTAGAGATACCGGTTCCCAAGGTCCGGATGGCTGGCCTGAACGACGCTCGTGCCGGGAGGGGCTTCCACCTGTTTCAGGAACGGTCTTCGGGTGCCCTTCTCGAGCCACCAGGTATTGCGGAACCAGAGCGTCGGCAGGAGGTGCAGAGTAGCCTCATCAGGTCCCCGGTTCCATACCGTGATCTGGATCAGGATATCTTCGGGGGAGTCCTTCGCGTACTCCACAAAGACATCGAAGTAGCGGTCGTCGTCGAATATGCCGGTATCGATGAGCTCGTACTCCGGTTCGTCCCTGGTGCGTCTCTTGTTCGTCTCCACAAGATCGTCGTACGGGAACGCCGCCTGCGGATACTTGTAGAGGTATTTCATGTAGGAGTGCGTCGGGGTATTGTCCAGGTAGTAGTAATACTCCTTTACGTCCTCGCCGTGGTTCCCTTCGGCGTTCGTAAGGCCAAAGAGCCGCTCTTTTAGGAACAGATCGGCACCGTTCCAGAGGCTCAAGGCAAAACAGAGCCGCTGGGAGTCGTCTGAGAGACCTGCGAGTCCGTCCTCCCCCCACAAATAGGTGCGGGAGCGTGCATGGTCATGGGGGAAATGCGCCCAGGCGTCACCATCATCGCTGTAATCCTCCCTCACCGTCCCCCACTGCCGCTCGCTCAGGTAGGGGCCCCACCTGCGCCAGGGCACATCCTGCTCATAGACCTCCCGAAGTCGCTCTCCCTCCTGCGTGGCGGCGACAGTATTTGCGGATGACATGCAGGGTCAGGTGAAAAGGGAGCGGATATACTTTTCGGCATTTTCGCAGGACTGCACTAATTTTTCCTGCTTTACAATAAACAGCCCTCGTATCATGCCTTTTTTCTGATAGATACCCGATTTACGTTCTCTCCGGGACCTACATCACAACATACGATCCCCTTCCTCGCCATCTCTCGTTCTTGTCTAAAGACCGGTTTTCCGCAGGTTGGAACGATAGAGAACACCATATCTGCGGATCCCCGGCACGCCACCGGGCAAAGTGCCCGGCAGTTAAACTAATATACACCAGATCCTTTTGACCGTTCAATTTGAGGGCTGGCATTAATGAACAGCACATTAAATCAGGTCCCCCGGGCATCAACGGCAACCCCGCAGGGCGTGCTCCTGCCGCTTGCGCTGGCCCAGTTCATCTGCAGTTACGCTGCCTCGAACATGAACGTGGCCATAAGCAACATCGCCACCGACCTGGGGACGACGGTCAGCGGCGTCCAGACGACCATCGCCGTCTTTACGCTCACCATGGCAGCCCTGATGATCCCCGGCAGCAAGCTGACGGATATCCTGGGCCGCACGTATCTGTTCAGGCGGGGCCTCCTGGTTTACGGTGTGGGAGCGCTGATAGCGGCAGCGGCACCGGGGCTCGGGATCCTGATCCTCGGCTACTCGCTCCTCGAAGGCATCGGGACCGCGCTGCTGATCCCGCCCGTGTACATCCTCGCAACGGTCTTCTCTCCCGACCTCACCTCACGCGCCCGCGCCTTCGGCGCGATCAGTGCGGCGGGCGGTATCGGGGCGGCAGCAGGTCCGCTGGTCGGCGGGATCATCACCACCGCGATCAGCTGGCGGGCAGCCTTTGTCGTCGGCATAGTCATCATCCAGAGCCGGAAGATCGTCGATCCTGGCGTTCAGGGCCCAAAACCCAGATTAGACATCGTCGGAACCATCCTCTCGGCGGCAGGACTCTTCTTCGTGGTGGTCGGCATCCTGCAGGCCTCAACGTACGGCTGGTTCCGAGCCAGTCAGGATTTCGTCATCGGCAACACGGTCGTGATCCCGCAGGGCGGTATCTCGCCGGTATGGCTGTTTGTGCTCATCGGACTGATTTTACTGGCCTGGTTCTTCTGGCACATCAGGTCCATGGAGCGGGCGGGCAAGGAACCTCTGCTCTCCACCAGGCTGTTTAAGAACCGCACATCCAACCTCGGCCTCGTCACGCAGAACATCCAGTGGCTGGTCCTGCTCGGCCTCTCCTTTGTGGTATCCGTCTACCTGCAGACAGTGCGGGGCTACAACGCGATCGAGACGGGTTTGATCCTTACGCCGGCCACGATCGGCATTCTGCTCTCCTCGATGGCCGCGGGCAGGCTGGCACGGAGGCGTTCCCAGGCAACACTGATCCGGGCGGGCTTTGTCGTGACGGTAGGCGGCGTCTTCCTCCTGCTGTTGCTGGTTCGAGAAACATCCAACATCTTTACCTTTGTGCCGGGCCTCTTTCTGGTCGGTGTAGGCGTCGGGGTCATGCTGACATCCTCGGTCAACGTCGTGCAATCCAGCTTTCCCGAAGAGGACCAGGGAGAGATATCAGGCCTGTCTCGCAGTGTCTCAAACCTGGGCTCCTCGCTCGGCGTAGCCATCGCCGGAACCGTCATCGTATCCAGCCTGGTCACGGGGAATCTGGGCTACGCCCTCGCTCTGGTTGTTCTGGCGGCCTTTGCGGTGATCGGTCTTGTGGCCGCGATCCTGCTGCCCGCAGGTCCGGTTCCCCAGGCCCCGGACCAGCCTGATTTGCAGTTGCCGGAATAATCGTAGAGCGGGTTCGCTGGAACCCTCAATTTTTGCCGGTTGCCCTTTTAGAGTTCTTCTCGCCTCTCGGATGAGGACATACGGTTATCCGGCGAGAGAGAATACGGCAGTCCTGCCCGGCGCAGGAGGTAATAACCACCGCAGAGAGCAATGATGATCAACGCGATACCGATGAGTTCGCCTGGAGTTGCCGAACCCAGGAGGATGACTTTTCTTGCGATAGCGATGATTGCAACAAGGATGATGATCTCGACGTGGAACTCTCTCCTCTCCAGGTACGCTTTTATCGTCTCCAGGAGTTCCAGGCCGATGAGGACCAGCAGAAAGTACCCGAAGAGTTCGAACAACTCCGGGCTCTCAAGCCGGAGGGGAGTAACCTCAAACAGCCCTATAAATGTCAGCCACCCCAGTTCGAGGAGCGTAAAGAGTAATACCACTACCAGGAACACAATGAGCACGAGGTAGGTGAAACGCTCAAACCACTCCACGAAGTGGTGCATGCACGGCCTATCATGCAGGTCGATATAAATAACTGCCGGGAACTCCGCCGGTTTTACACCTCGAGCACATCCCAAAAGTATGCGACGATGCCCCGATAGGGACGTCGCTCTTCGGTGCTTGTGCCCCTACCGAACCGGCAGTCGCACATCTCAGCGGGGATCATATCAGGAGAGGGAGACTCCCCCCGGACAGGGCGCTGCCCGGCAACCGATCCCGCGATCCTCACAGTACGGGAGTTCGAGTGCCGAAGGCGGCCCGGGGAACAGCCCTGTCTACCGTATCCGCATCCACCACTCCGATGCTCATCGGCCGATATGGCACCGTGGGGGTTTGGGAACGAACTCCTCCTTATTCCACTCCCTTCTCCTCTCCACCCGAACGCGGATGTGCACGGGACCGGAAGTATGCCTCGATCTGCTCCAGGGACAGTCCTTTTGTCTCCGGTACGAGTTTGAATATGAATAACCACGCAAACAGGGCGACCAAGGCGTACAGGAGAAAGACACCGGACTGGCCGATGAGGTTCACCATCGAGAGGAACGTCGCCGCAATGATGAAGTTTGCAGCCCAATTCGTGACCGTCGCGAGGCTCATGGCCAACCCCCGTACGCTGAGCGGATAGATCTCAGAGATGATCAACCAGAAGATCGGTCCAAGGCCTACCGCAAAGGAGGCTACATAGATGATGAGCCCTATCGCGGTAACCAGCCCTAATGACACGGCCATCTGTCCGGCACTACTGTTACTGAGGGCAAACCCGGTCCCGAGGATCAGCATGGCGATACCCATACCGGCAACGCTCCACAGGAGCAGCGGGCGGCGTCCCGCCCGATCGACAAGCCAGATGGCGACCAGGGTTACCAGGACATTTACAATACCGATCCCGACCGTTGCGGCAATCGAGGCGGTGGCCTCCTCGAGACCGGCAAACTGGAAGATGGTCGGGGCATAGTAGATGACGGTGTTGATGCCGGTCGCCTGCTGGAGGACCGCCAGGCCGACGCCGAGGACCAGCGGAAGCCTGACCGCGGGCGCAACCAGATCCGACCATGTGCCGGCCCCTTCCTCACGAACGCTCCTCACGATACCGCTCAATTCTTCCGAGACATCGGTAGTGCCACGGATCTTTCGCAGGACGCCTGCAGCATCATCGGGCCGGTTTATAAACACCAGCCACCGGGGGCTTCGAGGCATCAGGTACATGCCGAGAAGGAGGATCGTGCCCGGGATCACGCCCACGAGAAACATCGCTCGCCAGTCGCCGGCCGCTGCGAAGTAGAAATTCACGCCGTAGGCGATCAGGATCCCGATCGTTATCAGAAGTTGGTTGAGCGATACAAGAGCGCCCCTGATACTTTCGGGCGCAACTTCTGAGATATAGAGG
>Ga0265294_10008087_pt1 | contig 12349 bp, 8 predicted proteins | sample MunlanPumphouse3_FD_192504 | JGI IMG/M metagenome (GOLD analysis project Ga0265294, IMG submission 192504) | Groundwater microbial communities from a municipal landfill in Southern Ontario, Canada - Pumphouse #3 | ecosystem: Environmental > Aquatic > Deep subsurface > Groundwater | place... | reverse complement strand
TCTCAACCTTCTCAACCTTCCAGCTCCATTCTATCTCAACTCTTCAATGTTTGGGCGGTAGGGCTACTGTATAAATCAGGTTCAATCAAAGCTCAATATAATCCCTCCGGAAAGGTTTCTCTTCGATGCAGAGCTTTCGTATGACAGAGCCAAGATATCCCTTGACCTAAGTAACTATCGCAGTATATTGTAATTATGCTTTCTTCTGCGGCTAATCTTGTTTATCTGCAGTACAAACTCCGCAGAAAAGGAGTTCCTATGAAGCTGAAACCAAATGACAAATGGCGGTTTTCTTCCACAGATACTTCCGTAGAAACTATCGTAGGCAGATTTCTTCACAACCTCAAATACGATCTGGGCAAGGACCAATATTCCGCCACTGAATACGATTGCTATGTGGCTTTTGCTCTCACTATCCGCGATTATCTTACCGATAACTGGCTCGCCTATCAACAGGAACAATATGCAGTTGATGCCAAAAGAGTGTATTATCTGTCCTTGGAATTTCTCATCGGCAGAGCGCTGAGTAATGCGCTGATCAATCTGGACATCGTAGCTGAAGCGTCCGCGGCATTGAAGAAACTGGGCTTCGATATGAGTGAACTAGCGGAGATAGAATGGGATGCGGGATTGGGTAATGGCGGTTTGGGGCGTCTTGCCGCCTGTTTTCTGGATTCACTTTCCACCCTGAAGATCCCGGCTTATGGTTACGGTATCCGCTATGAATACGGCATATTCCGCCAGCACATTAAGGATGGTTATCAGGTGGAATCTCCCGATAACTGGTTGCGTTACGGAACAGTGTGGGAGATCCCCCAGCCCGAACATCTTTATCCGGTTCGCTATGGAGGCAGGGTGCTGATGACACCCGGCAAAGGTGAGAAATTGAAGATCACTTGGGAAAATGAATCCTACGTGATGGCGATGGCGTACGACTACATGATCCCCGGATACAAAAACGGCGCAGTAAATACCTTGCGACTGTGGTCTGCCAAGGCTACGCGTGACTTCAACCTGAATATGTTCAACGAGGGTGACTATGTGAGTGCAGTCGCAGACAAAAACGATAGTGAGATCATCTCCAAAGTGCTGTATCCCAAAGACGATACCTTGCAGGGTAAGGAACTGCGGCTAAAGCAAGAATACTTCTTTGTCTGCGCCACCATACAAGATATCCTGCGTCGCTATCTGAAGACCCACGACAGCTTCAGCAAATTGCCGCAGAAGGTTGCCATTCAGTTGAACGACACCCATCCCGCCATTGCCATTCCGGAATTGATGCGCATCCTGGTGGATGAAAAAGACCTGCCCTGGACAAAGGCTTGGGATATATGCTGCAAAACCTTTGCTTATACAAACCACACCATCCTTCCGGAAGCGCTGGAAACCTGGAACGTGGACCTGCTGCAAGCCGTACTCCCGCGCCATCTGCAGATCATATACGAGATCAACCGACGCTTTTTGGATTCCCTTAGTCTGCAGAGTGATGACATCCCAGAGCTATCCATAGTTCAGGAGTTTCCCCATAAGGCCATCAAAATGGCAAATCTCGCCATCGTGGGATCACATAGTGTGAATGGAGTTTCCGCGCTGCATACTGATCTTTTGAAGCACAAGCTCTTTGCCGGATTCTACAAGATCAGCCCCGAAAAATTTAATAACAAGACCAATGGCATCACACCGCGCCGTTGGCTGATTCTGGCAAATCCCGGGCTCAGTGATCTCATCTGCGATGCCATCGGGGAGAAGTGGCAGCAGGATCTGAGTAAATTGAGCGCTCTGAGACAGTTTGCCGAGGATGCCACCTTTGTACAACAATGGATCAAAGTAAAGCAACAGAATAAAATGGATTTTGCCAGACTGATGCAAAATCAGGGCAATTTCCAGCTAAATCCGGATTCCATCTTTGACTTTCAAGTGAAGCGGATACATGAGTATAAAAGGCAGCTGCTCAATGCATTACATATTATTCATCTGGGCTTGCAGATCCGCGATAAACAGATCTTCCCGCAGATCCCCCACACTTTCCTCTTCGCCGGGAAAGCTGCTCCGGGATATGCCATGGCAAAGCTTATTATCAAGTTTATCAACGATATAGGAGCATGGATTGCCGCGGATAAGCAGATGGCGAAATTGCTGAGAGTAGAGTTTTTGCCAAACTACCGGGTTAGCCTGGCGGAACGCATCATGCCTGCTGCCGAGATTTCGCAACAGATTTCCACAGCGGGAACAGAGGCTTCCGGAACCGGAAACATGAAGTTTGCTCTCAACGGTGCACTAACCGTCGGCACCCTGGATGGGGCAAACATCGAGATCAAATCTGCCGTGGGCGCGGATAACATCTATATCTTCGGAAATGACGCCGAGGGAATCCGAAAGCTCCGTGCTCACGCCTACAATCCCATGGATTACCTAAATCGGGATGAGGATCTGAAAGCAGTGATCGATTTTATCGCTTCAAATGCACTAAATCCCGCTCAGCCTGAATTGTATCTACCCATTCTGCAAGAGCTGACGGAATATGGTGATCGCTATTGTCTGATGGCAGATTTTCACTCTTATGCGGACTCAATGGCTTTGGTATCAAAGGAATACGCTAGTGAGGCGTTGTGGAACAAGAAGTCCATCATTAACGTGGCGAATATGGGTATCTTTTCCTCCGATTATGTGATAAAGCAATACGCTAAAGAGATTTGGGGAGTGTAATATTTCCTTGCAGATTGAGTAACTACGCGCGCCCTACCAGCAGGTCCAAGAGCGGAAGATCGAATATGGAGATTAGCGCCCCGGCTCTGGATCGGATTCTCTAAACCTGAGTGTTTGCAGGGATATCAGCCCACGGCTCTCAGAAGCCTTTGGCAAAGAAGATATCCAACACCAGCAATTTGAGTCCGGAAAAAGAATCCAGATCTCCAAAAATGTCTTCCAATCCTCTCAGGATGGCATTTATATGGTCTTTCATAATCTTCGCCATCACGATTTTGGTGCTGGGATTTTTGTCTCCGGTGAAATTGAAGAAACCCATAAATAGCGGAACTTTGGAGATCAGATTTTCCATTTGCGAACCGTCCAGTATGATGGATTGCTGAATACCGTATTCTACAAAAACCTCAGTGATATCCTGTAGGATGCTCTCGTCCTGAACCACCAGCAGCAAGAGTTTATCCAGACCTTTACTGCTTAATTTGCCATAACCATTATCGGTATGCTTCAGGAATTCCTCAAAAAGATTAATGCGAGAATTTGCCTGTAAAAGATCGCCAATAACTCCCGTTTGCTTGAGGACGCGCGAGCAGGCTGCCAGATACTGCAGATGCTCGTTACGGCAGTCTTGAGGACCGATGATGGAGACGAAGATGCGGGTTTTTTTGCCGTCGATGGAATCGAACATTACGCCTTTCCGACAGATGGCGATGCTGATGTAAAACTTTTTGAGGCTTGCCAATTGACAATGAGGCATGGCTATCCCGTGTGCAAAGCCGGTGCTGCCCAAATCTTCTCTCTCTTTCAAACCCCGGTAGATGCTGTTTTCCTCGATATCTTCGAAGCCATGAACTCTTTTGAACAGAGCGGCAATCTTGCGTAAAGCGTCTTTTTTGTCGATAGCTTGAAAATCTATGCTGCAGCTTTCCAATTTGATGGCTTCTGCCAAGTTCATGATACTCTCCCTTTCAAATTTTTCATAATGGCGAATTTCGATAGCGGCGGGCCCACTATTTCATTGAAAAATACAGACATCAATACGATATTTATCATCTTTGCGATGTCGGCTTGCACTGCAGCTGAGGCATTATGCACCACCGGCGAAGCTTGCACAAAAAGCACCAATCCGATGGCTACCCCTGCCTGAGGAAAGAGGCTAAGCCCCAAGTAGTTGCGGATACCCTTGTCCATCTTCAGACACGACGAAGCCATAAAGATGCCCCCATATTTTCCCAGCATACGCAGGGTTATATAAGCGAATCCGGCCAGCAGTATGGAAAAATCCGCAAACACACCAAGGCGCAATTCCGCTCCCGCGATGGAGAAAAAAATGGCATAAAGTACCGAAGTAAGCGGCTCAAAAGTAAACAGGATGCGTACATGCTTGCTGGAAAGATTTACTAGGACCATACCCAAAGTCATATTGGCTATCAAGGGGGAAAGCCCAAGACTGATGGATATGGAGGTGCTAAGGAAGATGAAGCCCAACGCCAGGATCTTGATCTCGTTCAGATTCCGTTTCTTGATGGTTGTATAGTGAATTGCCAGCCCTGCAATAGCTCCCACGAAGATGGAATATAAAATCTCGCTGAAAGCATGCCACAATGCCGTGCTTAAGACCAGCTCCGCCTGTCCCATCATGGATGCCGATATAGCAAAGGCCACTGAAAACAGGATAACTGTGCCCGCGTCATCCAGAGCCACAATGCCATAGAGATAGTCCACAAATTTGCCTTTTGCCTTCAGCTTTTCCACTATCACCACTGTGGCAGCAGGAGCCGTGGCAGCGGATATGGCACCCAATACAAAGGAGATGTAAGCGGGTAAACCGGCTAAGCACAATCCGAAAGATACCAGGACAAAGGTGAGGAGCATCTGTGCCAAGGTGAGAATCAGGATGTTTTTACCATATAATCTAAGCTTGTGAAACGAGAATTCACCCCCGATGATGACCGCAATGAAGGATAAGGTTAGCTCCGATACCACATACAGCATTTCCATATTTGCCGGTCTGATCAGCCTCAGGCCACTGCTGCCGATTACTACTCCTGCAAGGATGTAGCCCGTGATGGCGGGAAGTTTTATGCGCTCGGCAAGTTGCCCGAAAAAATAGCCCACCAACAGCATTAACGCAGCACTAAAGATTACATGATGCGCAAAGTAGTATTCGATTAATTCCAGTATTCTCACTATACTTTCTTTTTCCTTGCTTGTTTCGGTGAAGCGGAGAGGGTGTGACCAAAGCAGCTTATCTGGCGCTTACGGGGCTTTGATCCCCAGTCATACATGCAGCCTAAGATTTTGTGGCAAAATATGATAGCCCGCAGCTTCCGCTTCTCTGAAGCATAAAAAACCCGCTGGGCTTATTGTCAAGCGAAATAGCTCAAGCGGGCATCAGATCATATATCTTTAAGCAAGGCCGGAGGACAGTCCGGGAAAGAGTTTCCGCCCTCACATTGGAGCAAGATTATCAGCAGCAATCCTATGGAGCGTCTCAATGTGGAGCTTGGGCCGTGAGAAATGCATCCGAACATTCCCCATGAGGAATTTGTGGGGTGTCTCTTCAGAGCTATCAAACAGGGCAAATCAGATGCCCTAAGCCAGTAGAGAATCAATGAGTTGGGGTTTTACGCCAACATTTGGGACTCAATATCTCAAACATAAGACACGGGCACTATTCTCTAATGCCCGTATCTCAAATATCATCGGCAACCATTCGTATTGAAGCGAGTGTAGTTAACTCTTTGCCAGCATATAGTCGATGAGTTTCTTTCTTCTGGCGGTTCTAATGCCTGGACGGGCTTTGAAATGCAGCTTACAGATATTAGATACTCATTTTTGCACTTTTGCCAGTACCACTCTCCATTCTCTGCCGTGCAAGGTGATGGTATCCCAAGTTGCTGTTTTCTTTAGCACATCAGTACTGCCGGTGGCCATAAAAGAGTAGTCTCCCTCACCGGATTTTAGCGAGCTCACTTTGGCTGCGAAAAGACGCAGGGATTCGTGGGATTCGTACAATGGATCCGTAAACAGGTTCAGAGCGATCTCTTCTTGATCCTGATTGCAGATCATCATGCCACTAGGTTCCATAGCCCACAGTTCGTAGTCTTTGGACATCTCACTCTTGTCCAGCACCATTTGCGGTAAGAGTGAGGTATCCAGAGTCAGCACCAAAGAACCCACAAAAGCATTGTTGACATCGAAAAGAGGCTGGGCCAGCACGATCGCGGCAAAACCCTCAACAGCTCTAAATGCTGTACTGATCAGCGGTTCGGGGTTCTGAAGCATGGCGATGGTGTGTTCCTGTGTGCTGATGTCTGCACCTTCGGATTCTCGATATTTTTCCGGTTCCAGATACTTCAGGATGCCTTTGCCATCCACATAGCAGGACGTGATAACTGCGGGGTGAGCGCCAAGACCGGCAGATAGCAGAGTTCGAATCTCTGCTTCGGTGCCAAAATTACCTTCGGCAGCGGCAATGCTTTCAGCCATAGTAGAATCGATTTGATTGAATTCAGCTAAGAGATCATGCGCCAATACCCTCACATTTTGCATCTCATTCTCCGCTTTTTGCTTTGAGCAGGAGAAGATCAGCAACACGCTCATTGCGATTGAGACATAAAAAAACACAGATTGTGTCTTCATTTATACTCCTTTTGCCAATGCGGCAGTAGTAGTAAACAAATAATAATCAATTCTGCAATATCTGCAATAGCTAAAAACACTTGATCAGCTGCATAGATCTTATAAACTGAGTATTGATCATGAGTGAGAGGCTTGAGACTGTTTTTCTTTCGGGCTCGTACCGGATTCCGCTTTGCACGCGGTTTGACGCGGATTTTACGGATTGAAGGGGTGGAAACCAGATTTGACGGATTTTACTGATTCACCTGATGGAGCAATAAATACTGCAGTGCATCCGTGGATTGATGCGGATTAGCTTGTTGGCGGGTCCCCAAAAAAGAACAACGTGGTTTTTGGGGTGAAAGGGGTGGCTACAAGCCACTTGCACACAGGCGTCTTGATCCGGTCTACAAAAAGGATTGACAATATCCGGTGATCGCAGAGTATTACTCAAAACATCAAAAAGGAGATATTCAGATGCGCAACCAGCAATAGATCAGTAGCAGCTCTTGCATTGATTTTAATATTCTGATATCTCAATTTGCGGGCTGTTACTGCTACTCCTCCCCCCCCCATAGAAAAGGAGAATTATATGCAGTTTATACAGCTAAGAAACATTCACTATCGCTATCCGGATCAATATCAATCCACATTGACAGGCATAGATTTGGTGATCGCCGAAGGCGAAAAGATCGCGCTCATCGGCATAAACGGTAGCGGAAAAACAACTCTGCTGCGCATTATCCTGCGGGAATTAACGGCCACGCAGGGAGAGATACTGTATCCCGGAGACAAACCCGTTATCGCCTTTTTGCCCCAAGATATTCGCCTAAGCACTGAAGTATGTGTAGGGGACTTCCTGTTGTCGCATCAGGCTGATCATTACCGGATTATCAAGGATATAGAAAGGCTCTCTGCGGTCGGAGATTTGAGTGTGCAGCAGGGAATCGACCTGGCTTCACTATGGCATGAATATCACGCAAAAAACGTGGCTGATTGGGAGAATGAAGTAAACTCCATGCTGGCGCGGATGGACCTGCAATGCATGGCAGAACGCCAATGTGAAAGCCTTTCGGGTGGTGAATCCACCCGTCTGCAATTGGCAGCGCTGCTTCTGAAGAAGCCCGACATCCTGATCCTGGATGAACCCACCAATCATCTGGATCTGCAGCATATCATGTGGTTGGAGAATTGGCTCAATTCATATAAAGGCGCTGTACTGTATGTATCACATGACAAGAAGTTCATCGATAATACCGCTACCAAGATTGCAGATTTGAGAGCCGGTAGCTTGCAAATCCGGATGGGCAACTACTCCAGCTTCACCCGGGATAATAAGGATCTGCAACAACATCAATTGACCCAGTACCGGGAGCGCAAAAAGCTGATCCGGAATCTGGAACAAGCTGCTCTGAAACGCCGCAACTGGGCGCATAGTTTTCAGCCGGAAACGCGCTCAGAGGGCAGAGGGGCGGTTTACGAATCTATCTATAACGCGGCTCGAACCCAGATGCAGCAAGCGCGTAATATCGAGCGACGCATCCGCATGCTCAATGATCGTTATCCTGTGGAACGGCCGATGTTCGATAAGAATCGTAAACTCGATTTTGGCAAGGTGCATACATCCAATAAGGAACTAATCAATGTCAGCGCGATGGGCTTTGCATACGATGACATATGGATATTCAGGGATTTTTACTTCGATCTTGGTGGCACTGAGAGACTATGGCTTTCAGGTGCCAATGGTTGTGGTAAGACTACTCTGATGAAGCTGATTGCCGCAGAATTACAGCCCCAAGAAGGCGAGATATCCTATGCTCCGCGGCTTAGGATTGCCTACTATCGGCAAGACCTCAAGCTGCTTGATCCTGCTCGAACGGTTTCCGATTACCTGTTGCAAAGCGGGCAGGACGAGACGCATGTACATAACCTGATGGGCTGCATCGGATTGAAAGACATACTTGCTCATGTGCAGATGGGAAGTCTGTCCTGGGGCGAAAAAGCCAAAGTACAAATCCTGGGTGTCCTGCTGGGGGATTACAATCTGTTGCTGTTTGACGAACCCACCAATCATCTGGATATGCGCAGCCGGGATATGCTTGCCGACGCTTTGATACAATTCAACGGAGCAGTGATCTTTGTATCCCACGATCGCGCCTTCATTCAAAAGATCGCCACCAGGGAGCTGTGTTTGTCTCATCCGGCAGGATAGGAATCCCATTTACGAGAATATGAATACGCAATGGAGTCCATTTCCAGCAAACACAGATTGTTTCGGACCCTCGCAAAAAGACTATATGTTCAATTATATCGTGGAACATATGGAAGAACTGGTGGCAGAGCTAAAAGCTAAGGGAGTACAGGTTCTGGATGATATCGCTGCTTATGAATACGGGAAATTTGTGCAAATCATGGATCCTGAAGCTGGGCACCTTCATCTAACCTGGCATACTGGGAAAAATGCGAAATGAATCAGACATAAAACCGAAACCAAGGATGAGCAAAGCAGTTGCATAAGCCTACTGGCAGGCTGCTAATGGCTTTTTTGCAAATATCTGGCTGCGGGTTAGATAGATTACCTTCTGCTTTAGAAGTTATAAGATGATTTGCAAAAATTGTGATACTCGTTTGCAAAAATCGTGATATCGTAAACCCGCAAAACTGCCGATTTTAAAAATGGTGATACGATTCGAAAAAATACGTGAGAACGCATAATATGTGGTGGCGGACCTCCTTTCCTAATGGCGGAAATCGAGGGAAATAAAACTTGACAGCTACAGCAGCTCATACTGTAATGGTTGCAGGTGATCGATTCACTTCGCCAAGGAGAAAAAGGATGAAACAACATATCCGCTGGGTATTTATCCTGCTGGCGCTGGCTATACTGGCTCCGCTTGCTGCCAGACAGGTCTGGCCTCAGGCTGTGTCTGTGGTGGAATACGAGAATATCGAGTTTGACGGTGACGGCTGCGTGCTCTCGGACGGCTCCTACTTGCTGGCCTGGACGGATACCAAAGACATCTTGTTCAATGCCAGGATAATGCGCTATTCGCAAGCGCATCAACCGCTTTGGTCCCAGCCTCTGAGCCTGCCTGACACCAACATCAACCGTCTTTATCCCACCGCAGACGGTGGATTTTTGGTGGTTTATGGTCCCTACATGCGGATGCGCAGATATGATGCCCAGGCCCAGCCCCTCTGGAACAATCAGGAATACGGGCTGGGAGTCTATCTCAACGGGTTTGAAATGGCCTTTGCCGAAGAGTCCTCCGGATCGATCTGGCTACTATGCACGGCTGAGTCCGATCCCGCTACTTATCACTATATCAGCCCCTCAGGAGTGCCCGCAGTACAGGGAGGGACAGCGATTGCCTGGTCATGGTCGGCCAGCCGTCCCAACTTAATCCTCAGTCCGGATGGCGGTGCGGTGCTGAGCATTATCAAAAGCTCTCAGAATAAAATCTACAGGATATCCCAAAACCAAAGCGTCCTCTGGCAGCAGTCGATTGCGGCACAACCCTATAGCTACGTCAACGCGCTGGCACGGGATGGAGCTAACGGTTTTTATCTGGTGTATGGTTGCCACACCTTGCTGGCCCGGCGCTATGACTTTGGTGGCCAGCAGCTTTGGGCTGCGGATGTCGAGTTCAGCCCCGAAGCGATTTCCGGGTACCGAAACTGGAAGGTCTGGCGCACCTCAGACGGCAGTCTGAAGGCTGTTTGGCTGGCCGCGGATGGCTTGCACCTTGGCAGGATAAGTCAGGACGGCACCTTGCTGCCGGAGTACCCCATTCTCGCGATGAGCATCGAGTATGAAACTTACTTGCATGACCTGCACAGTCTCCCCGGCCAAAGTGAGCCGTCATTTCTGAGCATTTTTGTAAGCAACTCATCGAGTATCAAGCTTCTCTGCTGCCGGCTCGGCGAGAGCGGCTTTCTGGATGCCCAGCCGGTCCAAATGGGCATCGCGCCTCGCTTCCCAGATTTTTGTCCCACTCCCTGGTATGGAGTTGTGAGCTCGAAGCTACTTTGCGTCTATTCTCACCTCGAGACGTCCCAGTCACGCATGCTGAGGGTATCCTGCAATCAGCAAAGCGAGCTGGAATCCGGTCAGATCAACTCGGGGTTCTACGGATCTTTCGACGAACCGGTGATCGCGGCTTCCCCAAATCAGCAGCTTTGCGCCTGGCTGGAGAAGGATCCCTCCAGCAGCTCTTCCAGTATCCGTAAACGCTTGCGTTATCAGCTTTTCAGCCCTGGTGGCACTCCTCTTTTGCCTCAGCCTGGCATCCTGCCCGGCTCTGGAAGCTTCGCAACGGTCTCTAATCTAAAGGTTTTGGCCCAGGCGGATGGGCAGTTTTTGCTGTTTTGGCGGGAATCAAGTACCCCCACCCGCGTGAGGGCCCAGTTGGTTTCTTCCTCTGGGCTGCCGCTCTGGGAGCCGGAAGGTAGGATCTTGATCGAGGGCAGCATTCAAAACTACTCGCTCTCTCAAGTCTCCGGGGATGTCTTTATTGCATTTGAGTTGGGAGGCACCAATATCAGCATTCAGAAACTGAGTGGTGGCCAGCCCGTCTGGGGCAGTGCAGGCATCACGATTGCCCCGACAGGCACCTTCACGGGTTACATCAAGCTGATTGCCCTCAGGGGTGACTATATCGTTTACGGGATCATAGAACCAGGTTCCATGTTCACCGGCAATGAGAGCTTATGGGTGCTGCGTTTCAGTCCAACTGGGGAGGTCCTGCCAGGTTTTGGCCAGGATGGTGTTAGCTTTTTACCTGTGACAAACGCGATAAAGCTATACTGCGGTGGAGCTTTGCTCACTCCCCAGGGGCTGCTGTTGCGACTGGACCACGGCTTTTTGACCTATGAAGATCAAGTGCCTATAATCACTGTAAACGCATGGATCGGACATCTGATCGGTATGGAGGGACAGACCTCCTGGGCAGAGGGCCTCACTAATTTTAAGTACTATCTGTTGGGAGCCGATGCCAGTGGCATCTATCTACGCTTTGTTTACCCCACCCATATCGTTGTCAGGAAATATGATTACAGCGGCCAGCAGCTTTGGGCGCAGAACTGTCCGATCACCAGTTATAACAACGACATGGGAGATTATGGGGCCCGCGCTCTGGCAGACGGTACCTGGATCGGGATCGGCCTGGTGGCTACCAATGACTATTCTCCGACCCTCAAATACTACAGCTTCAGCTCTGGTGGAAGCGTTAACGTGCCTGCCGATTCCAGGCTGGAAAACCGCTGTAGAGTGAGGAGCGCCGCGATTGCGGAATCCAACGATGCTCTTTATGCGGTCTGGGCAATGAACAACAACTATTCCTTTGAATACAGCCATCTTTGCATCCAAAAGCTCAACGCGATCCCCGTTTCCAACGAGGATCCCGTGGTCCCGGCACCCGGTGTGAGATTGCTGGATTGCCGCCCCAATCCTTTTGTTTCCAAGGTTGCTATCAACCTGGAATCCATCCGGGGAGCATCTTGCCGGCTTGTCATCTATAACCTGCGGGGCCAGAAAGTGAAGGAGCTGAAGAACACGCGCCTGGAGCAAGGCAGCTACAGCTATAGCTGGGACGGATCTGACGAAGCGGGAGTGCCTGTGGCATCCGGCATCTATTTTGCCAGACTGACGGCTGAGGGGCAGAAACCGCAGAGCAGCAAGATCATCAAGCTTAAATAGACCGCTTGATCACCTCGGGGTTTGGGCAGTTTCAAGCTAAACATAGAAAACAACTTAGGAGCACCCTATGCAGTATCCGCCCACCCGCAAAGACTACTTCAAAGAGGAGTTTTTCGGCACTCTCGTTCAGTATCCCATCGCTGGCTGGAAGACGATCACAGCGAGGAAACCATCGCCTGGCTCCATGCCCAGCATGGAGTTTCGGAGCTATTTCTGGCATTGCTGCGGTGCTTTAGCCCCACTTTGGCATAGCAACAAAAAGCAAACAAATTCAAGATAATGAAATAGGGCGGCGATACCGCCCATTACTTATTTCACATGGAA
>Ga0265294_10008086_pt1 | contig 12352 bp, 10 predicted proteins | sample MunlanPumphouse3_FD_192504 | JGI IMG/M metagenome (GOLD analysis project Ga0265294, IMG submission 192504) | Groundwater microbial communities from a municipal landfill in Southern Ontario, Canada - Pumphouse #3 | ecosystem: Environmental > Aquatic > Deep subsurface > Groundwater | place... | reverse complement strand
GCGTGCAGCCGCCCCCCGATGATCTGAAGATCCATGAGCGAGTAACGACTGACTTCTTCGGCGAGGAGCAATCCGAGATCTCCCTTTGTTACCGCGGCCGCCATCCGCCGGGCCATTTGATGGATTGCACCTGCTTCGTCCTCTGCCGTGATTGGATCGAACTCCTTCCAGTATGAGTATACTGATAATCTTCCATTAATCTGGCGGGCGTTGACAGCAGTTGCTGTCACTCTGCTGAAAACTGCTGTCATTGTCTGGATCCCCGTCCACCCGGACCGTGACCTCACATCCGCCGGCCCATTCGCAGCAGTGTTGTAGAGGCCGATCGCGAGGTATTTTTCCTTGAGTCCAGGGCCGGCCTTCCTGGGGAGCTGTTCAGGGGGCCAGATTCCTAAACTACTAATTTAGTAGAATTTAGTAGTTCGTTAGTAGTTCGTGGCAGCGATACCCGGGGAAGGCGCAACAGGATCCCCGGAAATAAAGGTACATGTCGGAAAATTATTGGATAGAGGCCGACGAAAGGAAACGCTTTCTGAGGCAGCTAGGACGCTACAGCCGCCTGCGTTAAACCCTGTTCGCTCTTCAGTTGCATTCCCTTCATTACTCTCCGTACCCCGATGTATGCCAGAACCGGATCGGCAAGGAATGAGACCATATAAAACATCATCACGCTCGTGAAATTGGCAGGAATAATCCCCAGTTGTACAAGAGACACGTATGGGATGATCATGCCGATGTTGATGAAGCACGCGATATAGAAGATGTAGCGTGTCTGGCCGGTTCCATAGAACACGCTTCTCAGGACCGTACCGATGCCGAACCCGATATAGGGAATAATCAGCCACCAGAAGGTTTCGGTGGAGTACCTTACCATCTCGGGATTCGGGTTAAAGAACGCAGAAATGCTCTGCCAGTAAAAGACTCCGAGCAATGCGATCGCAATCATGATCGTGAGCACGAGGAACATCGATGTGATGACGACATTCTTAATCTCACGATAGTTCTTCTCACCGAAGTGGTTCCCGACGACAACGCTCGTGCCTTCCCCGAGTGCAAGGACAGGAATGAGCAGTGTCCACATCACCCACATCGCGAGCCCGTAACCGCCGAACTCGTTGGTGCCGAGCACGTTCAGCACGAGGAGCAGGCCCATGTATCCCGAATTACGCACGAGTGAGTCGAGCCCGGTCCACCCGCCAACCTTGAACAGCGGGGCGACATGTTCCCTCCACGTCGTTGAAGCAATGGTTTTCCAATCCAGGTTCAATAAGCGAAGAGTGTAGAGGAGTGAAATAGCCATAAGAGTGATTTTTGAGATCACATATCCGATTGCCACGCCCTGTATCCCGAGATGAAGCGAGAATGCCGTGTTCGAGATGAGGAAGAGGTCAAGAACCATGTTGAGAATAACCGATACCAGAACCAGATAAAGTGCCTCTTTACCCTTCTGCATTGACTTGATGGCGATCAGAAGGAGGAAGGCTACGGCCTCAAACGGCAGAGCAATTGATTTTAACACAAGATACTGTGTTGTCATCTGGACGATCTCGGCGGGCGTCCCGATCGTCGATACAAACTCCGGAGTGAAGAGGAGGACAATCGATGTGACGATAAGGGCAAAGGTCACATGCAGGATCAGGCCTGCTTTCAATATGGATATGACTTTCTCGTGATTTCGATAGTTCTGTGCTACCAACGCAAGAATCGCGAAAGGTATGGTTTCGTTGATAATTTCAATCGTGACGGCGATGAATTCGTATTGTTCTGTAATCGCTAATGCATCGTAACTGATCTGGCCGATCCAGAAGATATTTGTGAGCTCATAGAATTTGGGAATGAGCATTGCGAGGATCAGAAAACCGATGAAATGCCACGGATAGGCGAGTGTGATAGTATCCCAGTGGCTCTTAATGGATTGATATACCGACACGAGAAACACCCGAATGTCTAACAGATAAACGGTAACGAACTATCTGACAAAAAATGCTTTGATTTTGCCCAGAGGGGGTATCGGACGTCAAAGAGGTGCCTTAAAGAGCTTAAATCCGGCACCTGCCGTGGGAATTCGATTCGCACAGGCGTTACCCATTCTTTCTTACCGGCGAAGACCCGTCAGTCAACCGGGCTTGCACCGAAACCCACGAGAGGCCTGCCCACACCCCTCCGCAGCCCCTCCCCGACGCCCCTGCACCACTAACCCAATATTCATGAACCACCACATCAAACCCCCGGTTGAATAACCTCTTTTTGAGCCCGGATCCTGAGTATTCCCCGAAAAATTGTTAAATGTCCCCTGGACTTCCATACTACGTTATAGATAGATTTATTCAACATTATAGACAGTTGAAGATATGGGCGAGACGCTAGAACACCCCTCAATCAATCCTCAGAGGGAGTTCGCTAAAAGGAAGATCGGTCAGATCATCGATAATATAACGACCAAAGGGGCGCCCTACTGGCTGTTTTTCTATCTAGGAGTCCCCCTTTTTCTTCTTGCAATATTCTACCTCGTCCCGCAGGACATAAAAGATGCCATGTTCATCATGCATATACCTCTTACAAACCTTCAATCTCTCCTTTTACATGGCTATACGCATTCGGAGCAGAACCATATCCTGGGCAACGTGGCTATGTACCTTGTTGGAATCACGTTCGTGTTCGCATTTGAGGATAATAAGAAAGTATTGACTTACGCCTCAGTTCTTTTCTTCACCATTGTGATCTTGCTCTCGGCGGGTCTGTCCCTTATCCTCTTCGAGATGAAGGGTGTTTCAGGGATTACTTCTCAGGGGTTTTCTGCTGTCGTTGCCGCGTTCTATGCGTACGGCTTGTACAGTTTGATTCGATACATGTTCGAGGAGGTTAACCATTTGAACATACCCCCGATTGGAATGATGGATATCCCTCAGAAGATTGTTTTTGGCTTTCTGATGACACTGTTTGGTATTGCTCTGGTTATTGTTATCCAGAGCAGCTTACAGTGGGGACAGTTCATCGTGTCCGGGACAACAGTTAGTAACGGCATTGCTCACTTTGCAGGCTTTATCTCGGGACTTTTAATTCCGGCACTGATATCGCTGAAATGCCGTGATAGGCTAGGGGGATATACACTGGCCTATAATTTCCTGGTGGCGCTGTCAGTTGTATTTGCGGTCGTCTTGTACCTGAAATATCTGCTGTAAAACGACGACTCTCTTTTCAAAGCACAATGTTTAGTGAATTTGCGCTCAGATTGTTGATGTCAGCACTGGTCGGCAAGGACATTTATATGAACTTTCGACGAGCAGCGTTCAGGAAAACAAACCGTGGGCTCAATGCATGCGGTCCGCGCAATTTATGCAGCAGGTTGCTGCACAAGTATCACGGCCGGATATTCCTGTGCAAAGCAGAGAGTTGCACTTGGACCGTTATTTGTACGGTTGCATATATTCAACAAAAGTAAGAAAAAAAATCAACAATCGATCAATCTTCTATCATATTAGGCGTATTTTTTGATAACTCAAAACATATATATGCCCGAAAACTAACAGTAGGCATGTCAACAGCGGGTAGGATATGATATTTTTCGAGCAGAAGAACGACCCACTGTCCATATCATAATTGTCCCCGTGAGGAGGCGTTGGAATCATGGCGAAACCGTTGGAACTTGGACTGGAATTGACCGGAGAGGATGCACTGCGTTTTCACCGGTATATGGAAGGCCACGAAGAGCTGCCGCAACGCGGACGTGAAATGATGCGGGTAGCAGTTCGGTTGGCCGAGAAAGAGCAGCTTTAGCAGTGTAGTATGAAGATACCTCTGAACGAACTACACTTCGATTTCCTTTCAGAGGGATCGGATCTCCATTCTTTTCGATGTTCAGATAACGACTTAAACGATTTTCTCCGCGATGATGCACTGTATTACCAGCAGGAAAGATTAGCGTCGACAAGGCTTGCCTATTATCACGATACTCTGGTCGGATATTTCACGCTGGTGAACGACAGCATATTTGCGGATGCAATAACGGGTGAAGACGGCGACGGGAGATTCGAAGCCAGAAGATATCCTGCGATAAAGATCGCAAGACTTGCAACTCACGATGATTATGCGGGCAGAGGAATCGGCACACATATGGTCGCAAAAGCGACCGGTATCGTGGTAAACCTATCAAAGTACACCGGCTGCAGAATCATTACCGTGGACTCAAAACAGGGGAGGGAATCTTTTTACGAGCAGTTCGGCTTTAAAAGAACGCAAGCGAAGGCTCTGGATACAATTCCCATGTACTTCGATTATCATAAGTATCTGAAAGATATCAGCAGACTGGAACAACCGATATCCGAAAATGAGTAGTTTATCAGGAGTTCATCCCTTCAAACCCCTGAATATGAAGATATACTCCTTGCCCGACTTCCGCTTCGCCAGGTACCCCAGTTCTTCGAGGCGGAAGAGATCACTCCTCGCCGTTCCATAGGCCACATGGTATGTCTCGACGATCTCCTTGATCGTGATCGGCTTATCCGGGTGTTTGATTAGGGATTTGATGATCTCTGCCTGGCGGAGGCTCAACCCCTCGTTCTTCTGAAGGATTGTTAACGCCTGTTTGCTCTCTCCCTGCTTCTTCTCGATATACTTCTGGATATTGTCGACCGCGGTCTTTACTGCCGCGAGATTGTAGCGGATGAAGTACGTGAGGTCGTTTTCGTCGCTCTCGGTGTAGAGGTATGCGAGTTTGTACTGCCCCTCCGCATCTTTTATCGCTCTCGATACCGCCATGTATTCGAACAGCCAGTAGTCCTTCCGGAGCATGTACCAGTAAAAGATACTCCGTGCAGTCCGGCCGTTCCCGTCATTGAACGGATGGATGTATCCCATCAAAAAGTGCAGGGTGATGCCTTTGATCACCGGATGGATGAACTGGCCGTCGTCATTATTTGCAAAGGCGCAGAGTTCCTCGATGAGTCCTTCGATCGACGCGAAATCGGGAGGTGTGTGCAGGACATTGCCTCTGAAATCAAAAACCCCGATCTCGTTATTGTCCCTGAACCTACCTTCATCGTCCGGGTCTTCGAGCGTATCCCTGGTGATGGTCTTGTGGATCTCCAGAATCAGCTCCGGGGTCAGATCTTCGTCCTTTATCTGAGTGATCCTCTTCATCGTGATGTAGTTATTCAGGATCATCCTCTCGTCTTTGGTGGCGGGTTTCCTCTTTTCACGGAGCATCTTTTTCGCAATTGTCCTCGTGACTGCGGCTCCCTCGATCTGGCTCGATGCAATCGCCTCTTCCATCAGAGAGTTGATGATGAACTGGTTCCGACTTTGGGGCAGCGAATCGAGGCCCAATGAGATGATCTCCGCTGCCGATCTGTCAAGGAAATGAAGGTTTTCGAGGAAATCATCAAGAAGATTATATTTCAACTGAAGATCGTCGAACGAGACATATTTCATATCCCTCTCTCTGAAGGCCTTCATCAGTATCCAGACGTAGAGGGGGTCTACCGGAAGATCGCGCCGTTTGAGCTCTTCCCAGTGCAGGTACCGTTTGTTGTAGTTGAAGACCGCGTCGATCACATCTCTGGTATCCGGATGCTCCCAGGCTTTTTTTACATCTGCCGGAGAGTATTCGGGAGTGTGAGGGAGTTTCATGGTTAAATTTCATCTATTGCATCGATCCTTTTTATCATTATCTATCAAAATGTAACAAACTGATAGATATTGTAAATGAGGGGATAGAGAAGTCGCCCGGGTACGCCTGTGCCGGTGACGATTCCCCACAGAGATGCCTTTATGTATTTAAGTTGACATATACTCAACAACTGATGACGAAATATCAACATGTGTTGAATTCGAATCAACAAATGGGTAACCCCACCCGGCGACACCCGCACGACGAGACCCCGGAGCCCACCCCGGCCGGGAACCTCCACCCCTGGGACTTCCTTGACGCATACGGCTCGCTCCTCCGGAAGTCGTCGTTGATCCTCCTCGTCGTCCTCGGAAGGGAATACACGAAAAAGTTCCACGTCCGGGAGCTCTCGCGGACGGTGGGGCGCGACGTCTCGCTCGTCAGCAAAAACCTCAAAGACCTGGAGGCGATGGGTCTGGTCGCCCGTGAAGATGTGGGAAACCTCGCCTTTTACCAGGCGAGGATGGAGAGCGTCCTCCTCCGGCAGACGAAGATCTGGTTCACGCTCCTGGAACTGCAGCCCCTCGTCCGCGACCTGCAGGAGGTGACGGCGAGCGTCGTCCTCTACGGCAGTTGTGCACGAGGGGAAGACACGTCCGCGAGCGATATCGACCTCTATATCGAGACCGCTGAAAAAGAAGCAGTCCGGGAAGTTCTGCAACGGCACCGGGCCGCCCTCTCGCGGGAGCTCTCCCCCGTCGTCCATACCCCGGACGAAACCTATCGATTAAAGACCGAAGATGCCCCATTCTTCGATAGTATACGGCAGGGGATTGTTCTAAGCGGGTGAGGGATGTCGTACAGGTTTCAGGACTGCGTGAGCCGTCGGGGTGTGGTCAAACGGCCCGCAAGCAGGGCGATGGTCGAGAAGGAGTTAGCCGAAGCGAAACGAGATCTCGATTCGGCGAAGAACTCCCTCTGTGACTCGGACTTCAAGTGGACGATCATCAAGGCATACTATTCTATGTTCCACGCCTGCAAATCGCTGCTCTTTAGCGCCGGTTACGTCGAAAAGAGCCACGAGTGCCTTATAGCCGCCATCGAAGAGCTATTCGTCGACAGAGGTTTGCTGCCTCCTGCCATTGTCTCCGACCTCCGCAGAGCGAAGACCGCGCGGGAGGCCGCCGACTATGGCCTGACGTACGGTGAAGCCTCCGCAAACGGAACCGTGCACGATGCCGGGGAGATCTTCGAGATAGTCTCCAGTTATCTTGCAGGAGAGGGGTTCGAACCACCCTCCCCGTGATCGCAAAGGGAGGTGCCCGGCGGAGGGTGATAACAACACTCGCTCACTCAACCGGACCCGGCTTTTAGCACTACCTGAAAAACAGAACCCCGCAAAAAATATCTCACTCCGCTCCGGGCTTCACGTCGACGGCAACCCTGTTCCGGGGCTCCGTAGAATACCAATTCTGGGAGAATTTAATAGTTCGCGGCGCCGATGTCCGTCACTTGCAAGCGCGATACGTGGATCCGTCCCGGGCAGATTCGCCGGACGTTCAACCCCGGCCAAAAAAAAGAGAATTACCCGATCCGCTGGTTGGTCTTCGGGTCCATGTAGAGCGGGTCGCGCAGTTCACAGGAGGACCCCGGCTCCGCGGTCGGGAACGGGAACGTCTCGTAGAGCGACGTGAAGATGTAATCCAGGAGTTTGTCGGCCGCTTTGATCGGGTCTATGACGACATACCAGTCGAGCTCCCGCTCCGAACCGGGGATATCTACCGTCACCTTCACATAGAGAGTCTCGGCAGCCGCCTTTCCTAGTTCCTCCGTCACGTAGGACGCACCGACACCGAAAAGCCCCTCGACGTACTTCTGGAGAATGGGGCCTATCGCTACGTCTTCCGTGAGGGTGTTCACCCCCGGAACCGCGAGTTTGCCTTCGGGCATCATCTCCTCGAGCATCTTGACCGCCGACGAGTCCAGGAGCTTGGAGATGCTCGAACTCGGGTCGTTGAGTTTGCCCTTGAGGAACTCGCCGAACTTGTTCGAGAAGAACTCGAGCGAGATGTCGGAGAACGACGAGATGATCGCGTTGTACAGGCTGCGTTTGCCGTTCTCGTCCAGGTCGAAGGTGTAGTGGCGCACCAGGTTGAAGACGCAGAGGCCCGCGATCACCTGGGCGAGTTTCTTCGGGTTCGCCTTCCCGAGATCCTCAAAGCACGACTTGGTGTAGTTCTCGATCATCTCGGAGATGTGCACACCGACCTTGATCTCGTCCCAGTTCACCCCGTTGCCCATGAAGAGGTCGGCCGAGAGCTCGCCGATCAACTCGACGGTGAGCTCCTTTGTCGGGGTGATGATCGCCTCTCCCGCAGGCCCCGTGTAGATGGTCATGAGGTACGAGAACGCCTGGTCGCCGAACCACTTCACGATGGAGAGATAGTTGATCCAGCTGTCCATGGTGTCGGCGGTCTCCATGAAGTCCGCCGACTCCTGGGTGTAATACACGATCGAGTCGTAGACGATCTTCTTGCTGAGCAGGCGTATCTCTGCAGCGGAGAGTTCGTGTACGTTCTCCCGCAGGAACCGGGCGGTATCGGGATTGATGCCGAACTTCCGGATCCTCTCCTTTAAGTTGGCGAGTTCGGTCTCGCGGTCCTTGCGCACCCCGAGTTTATCGCCGATGAGGCGGATGGGGAGATCGAGTTCGTAGGTCTCGTCGCCGTACTCGCAGGTGATCGGGAGTTCCAGGAAGTACGGGTTCTTCTCGTCCTCACCGATCTGCCGGGCGGGGACGAACTTGTAGGCCTTGTTGGTGTTGTCCGGCTTCTTCTCGATGGTATACTTGAACCTCGAGGCAAGTACCTCCGTCCTCGGGTCGGTTCCTTTCAGCTCGCCGAACTCGGGCGTATACTCCGTCCCGTCCAGGAGTTTCACCACTTCCTTCCCGTTCTCGGTCACCCTGACGGCGAGGTTCACGATAAACCCAGTCGCTGCAACGTCGTCCTCTTCCGTGTCAAGATCGTCGTAGGCCGCAAACTGGGCGTGCCCCTCCTTGTCGTAGACGACGTCGGTGACGCTGATGCCCTCGGGGTAGAAGATCACGGTGAATGCTTCTTCAACGACCTCGTCATCCTCGCAGGTGGCGATGACTCTCGCACCGTATCTCGTCACCGGCGCTCCCTTCTCGGGCAGCGGGCTCGTGTTGACGATCTTTGCAATGTAGTGCGTCTCGTCGATCTTCTCTAGGGAGCTCGTGAACGGCGCCTCATCGAGTTGGGTGATCCTGACCTCCTTTGGCGGCTCTATGAAGTCGACGAGTTCGACCTCGACGTCGTAGGTCTTGCCGTCGCCGTAGAGGACGTTTAAGCGCAGGTCCATGGCCTCCCCCTGCTCGGGGAACGTGACTCTCGGCTCGCCGATGATCCGGAAGTGGATGTTGTTCGTGAACGACCCGCCCTTTCCTTCGTAGGCCACCTTGACGATGCCTTCCTCCGCGAGTTCGTTCTCGTCCGCAGATACGAACGCTCCCATGTAACTGCCGGCGAGCGTCTGGTCCTCGACCCGGAGCCCGCCGCCGGAGGTTATCGAGAGCGTTGCGGTGAGGTCGTCTCTCTCAATCGTCTCGCCTTCCGCGGTGATCTCGACCATCTGGGCGTAGAGTGTCTCGGGGCTCTTCCCGCAGACGATGTAATCGCCGAAGTCTTTGCGGATTCTCATCCTGTAAGTGCTGGTACGCTCCGTCTCGCTGCCGCCTTTGCCGCCGCCGGCCGCCGCTGCAGCGCCCGCAACCGCGGCTCCTGCAGAGAAGATCCCGGTCACAACCGCAAGCGGTATGCCGTAATCGCTCTCGCCGGCACCCCCGCCCGGAGTATCGATGGAGAAGATGCCGCCGCCGTAGCCGCCGAAGACCTCGTCATAGGTTCCGACGATGAGTTTTGCTTTTGCGTTCGCCGCATCGGCGATCACCGAGTCCACGACCTTGTTCGCTTCCTGGTACGCCTTCTTCATCTCGGTTCGTGCCACACCCACCTGGCTCTCCGAGGGATACGGATCATACGTCAAACTCCTGCCATTGTCATGCTTGAGGCCGACATGGCCTCGTATCTTGAAGTAAGCAAGCCCCGAGCCCGCCGGGTAGAAGTCCTCACGGATCACGTAGTAGGTGAACGTGTTCTCCAGGTGATTATCCGCGACGTTGCCGCCGGCCGCCCAGTTGAGGTCGTCCGTCAACTCGCGCACACCGACGACGCGGTGTCCGTTTATGGTTGTATCCACGTACTCGATCGTTGCGCTGGAAGTCTCAACCGATTTTTCCAGAACGGTCTTTACGTAGGCGGCATACTCACCCACCGTCTTGTACTTCTGGTTGATACCAAACTCGGTGAACATGTAGCGGCCGGCGGTGACTTTTCCTGTAAGCTGTCTGGTTTCGCTGCCTGTGGTGCCCTGGTAGGTGTAACTATAAACCTCCGTGGGAATCTCGGTTAAGACAAGCCGTTCTGCCTCGGGATCTACCTTCCCGAGGTTGCCGATGATCAGCAGCGTGTTTTCGGTTGCAAGAAGGTTGTCCGTCCCTTTCTTGTAGACGCCGATCGGCATCTCGACGACGAATTCGTCGCCTTCCATGCTGTGGACGTATTTGCTCGCCAGTTTGTAGTCGTAGTTGTTGGTATCAGTGAGCGAGTAGCTCGCAGCCGCAGTTCCGGTAAGGAAGAAGACTGCAAGGATTACGACCAGCAGTTTCGCTGTCAACCTCATGCCGGGACACCTCCTGCTTTCCTCTCAACGGCAAGCATGAGAACAACACCGGCCACCAGGAGGATGAATCCAACAGTGTAGCAGATGTATCCTCCAAACACGGAGAGGACGACGCCGAGAGCAAACCCTCCCGCCCATCCTGCCATCACCTTTGTAAGCAGTCCGGAGTCGACGCTGCCGTCTCTCGCAAAGACTGAGGCAAAGACCTGCCTCGCGCAGCCCGACCGGTTTGCCAGCGCACGGGCCGCGATGATGAACGCCACGACTCCTACCATGCAGTTCAGGATCGTCGATGTTCCTGCAAGGAAGTTGTAGACGAAGAGGGCCGCCCCGCCGCCGATAAGAAGGGGGGATATCGACGCGAGATCCCATGTATTCCCGGAAAATTGTGCAAAAAGAGAACGGATGCTTGAGACGATACTATCACCGGAGATTCCCCCGACGATGAGCAGCGTCACGAAGTAGGCGATCAGGCCTTTTCCGATAAGACCGCCGATAAATCCGGGCACACCCCCGGTCAGTCCTCCCTGCGCAAAGGTCAGGAAGGAGAGGGACTGCACGGGAGGAGGATTGAACCCCACGGCCGGAAGTATGGAGAGAACCAGCCAGACAAGAGCCATGGTTCCTGCGGCTATCAGCAGTTTTCGGTCGTGCAAACTGCTTTTGAACCCCTCGATCCTCTTTCGCGCGCACGCTTTCACAACCCCGGCCGGAGAATGGGTTACCCTTCTCTTTGGTGCATCATCCGCCGCATCGGATACGGATAACTCACCTGAGAGGATACATTCGCCCGCCTCCACTGTTGCGCAGGAATCCCCGTCCTGAGAATAGCTGCCGCCATCCGCACCCGTACGCGAAGTAGACGCCGATTGTTCACGCATCTCGTTGACACCCGCTGAAACACTGGCTGATGCAGAATTGACCATCCCGGCCGCCTTATCGGCGGCAACAGATGCGGCATCTCTGCATTTACCCAGAATTTCGTTTAGTTTGTCGGTCTCGGTCATTGTGGTTCACCACCAGGGAAATAAGATTTCTCTATCAAACCGGAACATGCATTAACTAGGATTAACGATTTTTCCAAAATGAAATAATTATGTGATTTACGTAATCCTATTTATTATATACTAAATGCGACGTCTACGTTGAGGTCGGCCGGGTATTCCGCAACGACTGCAGCGCCCGGCAGGTGAGAAAAATTTTATTTTCTGGACAAAGAGTGGAAAAAATTTCTCACTCGATGATGGGCCTCAGTTTGGCCTCCCGGGACAGACCGCCGGGCCATGCCTCTGCAGATGATCGCAGGTATCTCAGACTTCGATGATCCTGCAGAACTCAGGCCCGCCTCCCCCTCGCCGCCCGCTCCGTCAGCCAGACATAGAACTTCCGGTGCCAGAACGGCACATCCACCGGCCGGGCGAGCGATTGCCAGGCCGTCCACATGAGCCGCTCGGAGATGCTCTGCCACTCGCCCGCCAACCGGGCCATGTCGTCCGCCGGCTGCCCGATCGCGTGCAGGATCTCGTGCCAGATGCGGAGGATGATCGCCTCGTCATCCCTGTCCTCGCGCGTGACCCGGACGCTCGCCCGCATATCCATCCCGCCCCCGAGTGCCCGGGCAGGGATCGCGTCGTCAAAGACGTAGACCGTCCCTGCCGGCACCGGGAAGGGAAAGCCCTTCCACATCGGATCCTTCTGGTCGAAGTAGCGGACCTCCGGCGCGCCCGTCTGGACCGTGAACTCGAAGAACGGCGGGATGAGCCGGAGGTGCGGCTCAAGTCTTTGCCGCAACGCTTCGGTCTTGAAGTAGAGGTCGAAGTGAGGCATCGGGGCCCCGGTGGTGGGCAGTAGAGAAAAACCTTCGGTTGTAGCGGGCCGGCGCCTCGCCTCTCGTAAGGCGGTCCAGGGTGCCTGCGCCTACTCCCGTGGTGCCTCTTCCGGGAACGCCTCCCGCCGCTTCTCGATCCAGGCCTGGGTCCA